>Ga0247815_10001821_pt1 | contig 16131 bp, 13 predicted proteins | sample UWRJL194509B1_FD_181014 | JGI IMG/M metagenome (GOLD analysis project Ga0247815, IMG submission 181014) | Plant litter microbial communities from Arlington Agricultural Research Station in Wisconsin, United States - UWRJ-L194-509B-1 | ecosystem: Environmental > Terrestrial > Plant litter >...
AGCTGCGCCTTCGCTGCTGCATAATCACGCAGGGTTAAATGGACTTTGCCCAATAAAGCCTGCGAAGCACCTTTAGTTACCCGGGCTACCTGGGCGGCCGGCCATGCTGCAGGGCAACCATCAATACTTTGCAGCAGATCCTTTTTGATTTGGGTATAAACTTCTGCTGTGCTTACCCTTTTAAATTTTTCAAATTCTTCGAAATTGATGGAGCTGGTAAGCAAAGGTACATCTCCGTATAACCTGACCAGGTTGAAATACATCAGCGAGCGGATAAATAGTACCTCTCCCCTAAAGCTGTTCTGTTTTGCGGGATCGGTCACATTTTCGAGATATTTCAATACCAGGTTACAACGTGCAATTGTATTGTAACTCCGTTGCCAGAAATCTGCCAGGAAAAAATTAGAGGGAGAATCCCTGAAGAACTTAATTGCCCCCCAGTCGCCTTCTAACGATAAACCAGATGTGTTATCTGCTTTAATTTCAGTGAGTTTAAATTCTATGTCGTATACTTTCTGTAACCCATCATAACAGGCAATCACACCAGTTTCTACTTCATCTGTATTTCTATAGTAATCCTGTTCTATCAGGTTAGACACAGGTTTTTCATCTAAAAACTTTTTACAGCTGCTTACACTTACTATAAGTGCCAGCGCTATGCATATCTTTTTCATATCCCGGATATTAGTCATCTGTTTAAAAATTAGCATTTACCCCAAAAGTTATATTTTTCGTAATTGGAGCGGCACCTCTTTGGTACCCGTTTTTCAGCGGATCATCGGTGTACTCATTTACACCTTCAGGATTATAACTTGAATAACCCGACGCAAATTTGTACCAGAGATTGGCAGCTGAAACGTAAACACGAAGATTGCTTGCTTTGAGAGCCTTCATAATGCGGCCTGGAAAAGTATAACCCACGTTAATATTCCTCAAAGCAATAAAGGAGGCGTCCTCTATAGAATACCGGCTTTCAGTTTTATAACGGGTACGCGCCTGCAGTTCGGGTGAGAGCAGCAGATATGCAGCGGTACCTGTGGCCGAAAATTGGGTTTCGTAATAGTTGGGATCTGCATTGAACACGCTGGCACCTTCAGAGCCCTGGAGAACAAAACTGAGGTCCACATTTTTGTATTTCAGGTTACTGGTTAATCCCCAGGTAAACTTAGGTGTAGGCTGGCCGAGTACAACACGGTCTTTTTCAGTAATGACCCCGTCACCGTTGATGTCTTTAGCAATGATCCTGTCCGAGTGTACATTTGTGGGCCAGAAGTTACCACCTACGGCAATGTCGCTATCATACTCGTAACCATAGAATTGTACGAGCGGGCTACCCACCTGCGACAGGAAGTAGTTTAACCTTTTAGGATCGCCAATACTGATCAGCGTACTGCTGTTACCAATATTTTTTACGGTGTTTTTATTGGTTGCCCCATTGGCACTCAGGCTCCATTTGAGATCTTCCTGATCGATAATCTTAGCTGTCAGTTCAAATTCCAGTCCTTTGTTCTGTACTTCGCCACGATTTACCCATACCCCGTCTGTTCCGGTGATAGTGTTTACCGGAAGAAAGAACAAGAGGTCTTTGGTAGTAGTTTTATAGGCGTCAACAGTTAAAGTGAACCTGTTTTTAAGGAAAGCCATATCAATACCACCATTTACGCTGAAACTACGTTCCCAACCCAAATCGGGGTTATCATAAAAGGTGGAATTAAATCCCAGGCTGGTAGCATCCCCCAATATAGCACCTACTGTACTCACGTTTGCATATTGCCTGTAGTTACCAATATTGTTGTTTCCTGTAGCACCGTAACTGGCCCTTACTTTGAGGTCGTTCACAAAACTTTCCTTGTCATAGAAAGCCTCGTTACTTACCCGCCATCCCACAGAGGCGGAAGGGAAATATCCCCAGCGTTTATTAATCCCGAACCTTGAACTTCCGTCCCAGCGCGAACCTACAGATAGCAGGTAGCGGTTATCGTAGGCATAATTTGCTCGGAACAGTACCGAAGCCAAGGCGCTATGTTGTTCAGTAGAACTCACTGCACTAAGCGTACCTGCGTTTAAGGTGGGTATTTCATCAGTAGCAAAATTGGTAGCAGCAGAGTTGCTGGCGGTGGTTTTGGTCGACTGTGCCGTAAAACCTGCAACAACATTAAAGTCATGTTTACCTACGGTTTTTACATAATTCAGAATATTTTCATTTAATAAATCGACGGTTTCGGAATTGGACAAAGTACCACGGGTGGACGCCTGCGAAACGGCAGATCCCTGTAGGAAGCGGTCGCGGGTAGCCCAGGAACGCTGGAAAAATTCGTTGCGCGAATTGTTGATAAAAGCACCGCCCGATATCCTCAACGATAAGGCATCGGAGAAGTTATACTGTACATTGGCATTGGCCAGCACTTTGGAAGTGTAAGTGGTATTGTCAATTCCTGCGAGATTGGTATAACCGTTGTTATTGGCAGTTGCGGAAAGATTGATACCCTTATATAAAGGATTTGTAGCAGGATCAAAAGCACGCTGATTAACAATGTTCCCTACAGGATAACCCGTATATTTTGATATGCTGTCAGTGGCATTCAAGGGCAGCCAGGTGGCAAAAGAACGCAGGAGGTCGTGGATTTTATAGTTTGGTGTATTTTGAACGGTATAAGAAGGAGTTAAACTCAGGCCAATCTTCCATTTTTTATTGGGTGTAATATTAATGTTGGCCTGGCCGCCGTAGCGTTTATAATCATTGGTGAGGATCACACCCTTATCATACAGCGCTTCACCAGATATGTAGTATTTTACCGTATTGCTTCCTCCGCTGAGGTTGACCTGGGTATTCTGGAAAAACCCTTTCTGAAACACAATATCCTGCGGATCTGTAGGTACGTCAAACTTTTGCGCAGCAATCAGTTCTGCTGAAAGCACGCCGTTGTTGACGCTCTTTACATGATCAGACCATTCTGCAAGTGTAGGAAAGTCAAGCCGGCGGTAAACATCTTTGAAACCGGTTGAATTATTAAAGCCAAAAACAGTTTTACCCTCCTTACCCGATTTGGTGGTAATGAGGATGACGCCGTTGGCACCGCGTGAACCATAAATAGCCGCAGAAGCCGCATCTTTCAATACCTCGATACTTTCTACGTTATTCATATCTACAGAAGACAGGTCGGTAGGCACAGGATAACCATCAATTACAATTAACGGATTGGTACCCGCTGTAATGGAGGCCGCGCCGCGGATTTTAATGGTAGGCGCAGCACCGGCTGTAGCATCCGTAGTTTGGATTTGTACCCCGGCGAGTTTCCCTGCGAGTGCCTGGTCGGCCCTGGACACCGGGATCTGGTTAAGGTTATCATTGGTGAGTTTAGCAACGGCCCCAGTTACAGATGATTTTTTCTGCGTACCGTAGCCGATCACCACCACGGTTTCCATCGTATTTTGCAGTTCTTCGAGTACAATAGTCACCTTTTGTTCGCCGGTTACGGAATAGGATTTGGGTTGATATCCCAGGTAATTGATTTCCAGCACCTGCCCGGTTTCCACGGCAATGGTAAACGCACCATCGGCATTGGTAACAACGCCCTGTTTAGATTCTTTCACCTTCACGGTTGCTCCGGGAAGTGTAGCGCCGTCTGGTGTTTTAACAACACCCTGGATGGTTACTTTAGTTTGGGCATATGCAGGATTTCCGAGGAGGAGACAGCATATCACTAAAAGCAAGGCGCTTTGTAAGTAAACTTTCAAGTTCATATCAGTAAATTTTATATTTGGTTAGGTTGATTGCAGCTTGGTAAATGCTTTTATTTACGGCCGCAGAAATTATGGTCAGGGTACAATCGCACCCCAACCGGTCGTATATTAAGAGAAATTTAAACCTCCGTTAATGTCTATATTGGTTCCCGTGAGGTAACTGGATTCATCAGAAGCGAGGAAAACGATAAGGCTTGCTACCTCTGCTGCCTGCCCTTCCCTTTTGAGCAGAGTGGCATTCGCTACATTTACCCGCACCTCAGGTTTACTGAAGGTATCATGAAAGGTAGTGGCAATCATTCCCGGCAGCACCGAATTGACACGGATATTTTTTGGTCCCAGTTCTTTAGCGAGTGACCTGGTATAGGTCATTACTCCACCTTTAGCAGTAGCATAAGCACTTGCACCTGGCCCGCCACCGTCCCTGCCGGCCAGTGATGATAAGTTAATGATAGCAGCACCCGAAACCATATAGGGGATAGTTGCTTTTGAAACCAGGAATACACTTTTAAGGTTGAGGTCCATTACCTGATCCCAGAATTTTTCATCCAGTTCTGCAGTAGCTTTACGTGCTACCATTCCGCCAGCTACATTTACAAGGATGTCTATCTGATCACCGAAGGCCTTCGTGGTTTCAGCTATTAGTTGCGCTACCTCTGCAGACTTAGTGACATCGGCCTTAACTACAATGGCTTCGCCACCGGCTTTGATGATTTGGTCAAGGGTTTCGTTCGCATTATCTGCGTTGCTGAGGTAATTGATGACAACTTTAGCCCCTTCTTTAGCCAGTTGAATGGATACGGCTCTTCCGATGTCTCTTGAACCACCGGTTACAATTGCTACTTTATTTTCTAAACGCATAATAAGTTGATTAAGAATTTATTTTTTTTGAGGTTATATATTTGATACAGATCCAGGTTACAGGTACGAGGACCGCTGCGAGGATAAAAAAAGAAATGTAGCTTGTGCGGGTAATTACCGGTACCAGCCAGGTGGTTAATAGTGTGCCCGCCACTGCTGCCGTACCGCCCATACCGGCAACAGTGCCTACGTTTTTCCCATTGAAATAATCGCTGGGCAAGGTTTGCAGGTTGCCGATAAGAAACTGGAAGCCGAATAAGGTTGTACCAATGAGTACCATCGCCAGATCGGGCGTATTTTTCAGGTTATTCAGGAAGTAAAGAATCCCCAGCAGCGAAAGCAACATCATACCACATCCTAATGCTACGGCGTTTTTACGTGCAGTGACAGCATTTGTACCTCTTTTGATCTGCGCAGAAGAATAATACCCACCCAGCAAACTTCCTATGGCAGCAAATAAATAGGGTAGCCAGGTAAATGCACCAATTTGTTTAATGTCAAACAGGAATTGCTCTTTTAAAAATGTAGGCAGCCAGGTAACGAATAACCACCATACAGGGTCAATGAAGAAACGGGCCATTAAAATTCCCCAGGTATTTCTGAATTGCAGCAGCTCCCGCCAGCTGAGTACCGGTGCCTGATCAATACTGGTTTCTACTCCCGGCTGCTGATCAAGAATGTAAATGCGCTCTTTTTCTGTAAGCCATGGGTGTTTGTCAGGTGCAGCCTTGTTCACAAACAGCCAGGGTATAATCCAGATCAGACCTAACATGGCAATTAGTACAAAAGTCATTTTCCAGCCAAAAGCTACATACAACAATGCAATTACAGGCGCTGCCACTACAGAGCCCAAAGAGGCCCCTGCACCAAAAATACCCTGGGCAATTGCCCTTTCTTTTGGAGGAAACCATTCTGCATTACTTTTAGTAGCGCCAGGCCAGTTCCCGGCTTCGCTGAAGCCCAGCATAAAGCGGAAAATACTAAAGGAGAATAATGATTTGGCAAATGCATGCAAAGCGATGGAAATACTCCATCCCAGAATGGAAAGTGTCATCCCCAGACGGGTTCCTACAGCATCCATCAGTTTGCCGGTAAAGGTTTGCCCCAGCGCATAGGCTATCATAAAAAAAGTAGTGATCAGGGCCAGCGCGGTTTTGTTGTCCGCATCGGCAATTCCAAACTCTTTATAAATGTAGGGCCACATGATGTTAATGGCACTTCGGTCAATATAATTTATCACTGTTGCCAGTGCCAACAGCGCAATGATGTACCATCGTAATCCTTTTACCTTCATAATTCTATTTATTTACAATCCCAGTTTTAGGAGAAAGGCCATCACTCTTTTGTTCATTTCTTCATGGTCTGCGGGAAGGAAATTCCCGTGCAATCCGCCAACTACCGTCATCATTTCATTATTTACACCGGCAGAATCCAGTTTTGCTTTCAGTGCGAGTGACTCCTCATAGGGTACAATGGGATCTGCATCGCCATGGACAATGAAGGTAGAGGGACTAGTTTTTTTCACATAGGATAAAGGCGATACTGATTTGGCAAAGTCCTGGTCCTTTAATTTTGCACCTAACCAGCTGCTGGCCGACTTACTGGTTTTGTAAGGGCCGTAGGCCCAGTCCCATACATCTGTAATCCCATATTTATCAATAATTGCGGCCACCTTTACTTTTTTCGCAGGCTTACAATTGGTATCAAAACGGTGGTCGTTTTCCAGCAGCCCTCCCATCAGCGCAAGGTGCCCGCCGGCGGAGGTTCCCATGATGACGATTTTACTGAGGTCTATATTAAATTCTTTAGCATGGTTGATCAAATAAATCAACGCGCAGCGTGTATCTTCAATAGCTGCAGGAGCAGTTGCCGCCTGGGTAAGCCTGTACTCAATATTGGCTACGGCGTAACCGCGGTTAAAAAAATCGTCAAAGCCGCGCTGCGATTCCTTCACCCCTTTGTTCCAGCCCCCGCCATGTATGTTGATTACGAGCGGCGAGGCTTTTTTCAGAACTGGCGGAAGATACAGGTCCAGTTTCCCTTCCCATCCGTTTACTGTGGTATACACAATATTGAGTCGTTCAGAAAAGCCTTCGGGATAGTCAACTTTCTTAAATTCCTGGGCAATACTTACCTGCCCCGCCCATAACAGGCAGATCATCAATAGGATTGATTTCATCAGATTATTTTATTTTTTATCGTTCTGTACGTGGTTTGTATTTAATTCTCTGTTGTATTTGATACGCTGTTGTATTGACAAAGATCAATCGGCCTTTCTTAGAAAATCTTCGCGGTGCGGACTGAAAATATCGATCAGCGTGCCGGCCTCTAAACAGGTGCAACCATGAATAACATGCGGTGGCATATAACAGCTATCGCCCTGACGGATAACTTTTTTATCCTCTCCAATACTCATTTCGAAAGCACCGCTATCCACATAAGTGACCTGTGAATGGTAATGCTCGTGCAATACACCAATTGCCTGAGTCTCGAATCTGGCTTTAACCAGCATGATCTGGTCGTTATAACCGCAGATTTGTCTGGAAACACCATTTCCCAAGTCTTCCCAAGGCTGTTCTTCTGCAATTTGAAATAAGTTACTTTCTAACATGACGTATTAATTAAGGGTGATAAATTTATTTTTATCCTGATAATTGAGCTGACAGGTATATACTTTCTGCTGAACTGAGAATGATACTGTTACCTGTGTAAGGCTACTACTGATAATTTTAAGGTTTGATACGATGGCAGATGCCCCGCTCACCGATTCGCTTACCGGATTTACTTTTCCGTGTGTTTCGGTAATACTGAAAAAAACCTGGTTATCAGCTTTGCCCTGTGAAAGTATAAATGCCTGTGCCGCGGTCAGGTTCAGTTCAGGATCATTGGCACCAAGAGACACCAACTTAATGTTCAATGGTTTATCAGATACAAAGTGTGTAGTATAAAATCTTTTTTGATTTAAAATTGTCACCTTGCCACCATTCAGTACCTCAGCTTCGGCATTGAGCCATAGATGTTGATAACCAGACTGTTTCCCCAAAGGTTTCAAATCCTCTGTTTTCACTTTCATTGGAAATGATGCATCCACCAGGCTCCCTTTGTACCAAAAAGGAAGATCATACTGGTGTGTTTGTGATGAACTGGCCTGGAAGACATCTATCAGCAGCGGCTTATCCAGTCCTTCCACCTTAAGCAAGGCCGATGTACGTTTCATTTCTACCCCAGGATAGGCATTCACTTCCTTTGCACTCAACACCTGTATTTGCTCAGCTGCTTTAAAGTATAAGATTTCCGCATGGTTTTGCTGTGCTGTATTTACGTCACCCTGGAAATTTGAATGCTGGTCTACTACGAGCGTACTGTGCGCGATGGTTTGTTTAGCCCAACTGGTATTTTCAGGAAGGTAATCCCCACCTCTTTTGGATTCGATATTCAGGAACCGTGCAGAACCGTAATCAGGAAATATTTCTGTACCATTATCATAGTATAAAAGGTTTAAGCGGTCGAAATGCCCATGGCCCATTCCCTGCGAAGCGGCTTTGACAACCACGCATTGCTGGTCGTCATTTTTACCGTAACGTAGAATTCCTATTCCGCCCTCATCACCCCTGGCACCATCAGCGATCAGCATCGATTGATACGCAAATGGAACTGCTTTTTTGGCCTCAACTGCTGCAGCTACCTTAAGGCCGGCATCAGAAACAACCACCTCGTTTTGCCTTTGCGCAATGTCCAGTAATTCTGGCCGTGCACTGATATCTGCGTAGGCAATATCAACGCCATAGACCAGTTCAGCAGATTCATAGGTTTTATCTTTGATGGCATCATTTAGCGGAAAAAAAGTTCCATCGGTATAAGTGAGCTGCAATGAAGTATGAATGGCTTTTGCCAGCAGGCGATTACGGTACTCAAATATTTTCAGCTCCGGCTGGAAATTGTTGATAGCCTTGGCAAAAATAATAAAAGGAAGCAATGCGTAACGCTGGTAGTAAGGCCCTTCGGTATAATACCCATCCGGAGAGAACAATTGGTCTATCTGGGCCAGGTAACCTGTTTTTCCATCCTTATTAAATCCTTTGATAGCCATCTGCACATAATCAGGTTTTTTCAGTACATACCCTGTCATCCCTACTGCCGCAATGTTCCAGGTACCATGGTTATGGATCTTATCAAACGTTTCGCGACAATCAACCGTGAAAAATTTAAGCATTGGCAGAAACAGATGTGTTTCTATAGTATTTCTATCTGCGGATGGAATGGCGTCAAATACCATGTCATAACTCTGAATGGTATATACTTGCCATACATAATCGTTTAAGCTTTGCCAGAAGATTTTACCTCCTTCATGGTTTTCTTTCTTTTTCGGATGTACAGGCCATTTTTCATAGGCGGCAGCATATTTCAGCAACATCTCTTTCACATATGCTGCGTACCTGTTGTCGCGGCTAACCTGATAGGCGATGCCGCAATTGAGCATGTTGATGTAATTTTTTTTGTGTTGTTCATGCGTGTATCCCCCACCGGCATCTTTAGGTGTGGGCACCTGAATCGGAGTTGTCAATGCCTTGTCTGCATCCCTTTTAACTTTAATATAGGAAGATTTGAGCAATGGATAGTTAACAATTCCTTTCCTTACTTCATTCATGTTTGCTTTGCTTAACATGATGGAAGGATGGTCCTGAGCGGCAACACCGAGCGGGAAAATCAGGCAAAAGGAATACGTTACCAACTTTTTCAAGTAGTTCATACAGATTTTAGAAAATGAGTTTTAGCTCAGTGAAATTTATATTTTTTACACCTGTACTGTTACAGTATCTGGTATTGTCTTATTCACGCTTTGTTAGTTTTTGTGCCTGATATCCGGCCTGGCTGATCTGGAACATATCGTTCAGGTGCACCGCAACCGCGTTTTCAGCCGCATCAATATCCTGTTCTTCAATTGCTTTTAGAATGCTCCTGTGTTCGCCCATGGCCTGTATACCTCTGTTCTCTCCACAGATTTTATTCTGAACAATATTTTTGATCAGGTCTGGGATGAGAATAAGGATCATTGACTCAATAAAAGGATTCTTAGAGGCTTTGGCAATTTTAATGTGAAAAATCATGTCTTCTTCAACTGCATCCTGGCCACTGTTGATTTTATTTTCATAGTCAGTCATAGCATCTCTGATGGCAGTTAAGTCTTCGTCCGTCCGCCTTTCAGTAGCCAGCTTAACAGCATCCAGTTCCAGGTAGTAGCGGGCTTCAAGTAAAGCATTAAAATCTTGTTTGTTAAATTTGATAACATCAGTAATGATATTATCCATAACCTTAATACTCAGGCCAGCTACATAGGTACCACTTTGGGGATTGGTTTTGAGCAGACCATAAAATTCTAGTTTGAAGATTGCTTCGCGAACATAACTTCTGCCAACGCCAAATTTTTCAGCAAGCACCCTTTCCGCCGGAAGGCGATCGCCCGGTTGCAGTTGCCCCGAAGTGATCAGATTTTTTAATTGCCCTATGATCTTATCAACAGGCGATTCAATCTCTATGGATTTGATAGTTTCTATAAAAGAATTCATACTATATTTGGTTTACCAATTAATTGGTAAACCAAATATATAGATTAAAATATTAAATCAAAATTTATTTAACATTTATTGAAGGGTTATACACAGTTTTAATAATCACACCTAACAAATGCTCTTAGAGGCACAATTCTAAAATGGAAAACACTTAAATTTCCAATCCATTACTATCCAGCGTCAGCGCTGCCGTCATGTAATCCAGAAAAGGGCGCATATTTTGATAAGCCTGGCTAGCTGATTGCACAAAATCACGGTCAAGCACTTCTTTATCAGTAAACTTTTTGATCAGCAGAAATTGTTTGTAGCGTAGCAAGTCTATCGCTTCTTCAGTTGCATCAAAACCTTTGGGCGTTGTTTTTAATTGTTCTCCTCTCAGCACACCGAAAGTTTCAGTAAACGATTTACTGCTCAATATATCCCTCAAGGGCTTGACATCCATGCTGATTTCCTCACGGATACGCTTCAGGTCCTCTGCGTTGGGGTTTTGGAATCCTCCAGCCACAAAACTATTGCCGGGTTCAATATGATAATAGTATCCTCCGCGGCGTAATTTTGAAGCGCGTGAGAAATGACCGCCCCAGTGGCTTTTGTATGGGATCTTTTCTTTCGAAAAACGGGTATCCTTGTAAATACGCTGCAGGCTCTTCTTTCCTGATGCTGTTTCAATCACATCGTGAACATTGAGTGCCTGGAGGAGGCCTTCCGCAAATGTTTCTATAATTAGTTTTTGTTCGGTAAATTCATCCTTTCGGGCATTGAACCAGTCGCGGTTATTATTGTTTTTCAATGACTTCAAAAATTCCAGGCTGGAAGCTGGAATAAGGGGTTCGGCAGGCATAGGTATATGTTTAAGCTATCAAATATAAGTACAAACGCAGGAAAGAACAGATCCGCATCTGCTGACCAGTGTAAATTTTACGCTTTCTATGGGAAGGTGGCGAGTCCAGCTGTTTTTTCATTATCTTCATCACCACCGAAAACAACTATTACTGATGAAACAGCTCTTCTCTCTTATTTTCAGCCTGTATGCATTTTCTGCTTACGCGCAAAACGATTCTCTTTATTTATTGAAACCAGACCGTGTATTTGACGGTGAAGTGATGCATAAAGACTGGGTAGTACTGGTCAAGGGAAATAAAATAGAGATGGTGGGCGGTATGACATTCAAGCTTGCAGCCAACACAAGGATTATCGAGTTACCGGGGACCACCTTATTGCCAGGCTTGATTGAAGGACATTCACATCTGTTTTTGCATCCTTATAATGAAGTGAGCTGGAACGATCAGGTGCTCACAGAAAGCCGCGCAGAACGAACAGCCCGGGCCACTACCCATGCCTACGCAACATTGCTGGCCGGTTTTACCACCGTAAGGGATTTAGGTACGGAAGGTGCACAATATGACGACGCGGGGCTAAAACAGGCGATAGAAAAAGAAATTATCAAAGGCCCGCGAATGATTATTGCCACTAAAGCCATTGTTGCCCGTGGTACATATGGACCTAACTATAAAAATGCAGACCTCGACCTCCCTCAGGGAGCCGCAGAAGTAGGCGGTCTGGAGGAACTGAGCAAAGAAGTTTATACACAGCTGAGTAAAGGTGCTGATGTGATCAAGTTATATGCCGATTACCGTTGGGGACTGGATGGTGTAGCGGCACCCACTTTTACTCAGGAAGCCATCACACTGGCCACGTCAATTGCAAAAAGTGCAGGCAGACAAACGGTAGCACATTCATCTACAAAAGAAGGGATGCGAAGAGCAATTATGGGTGGGGTATCTACCATCGAACACGGAGAAGATGGAGATGAAGAGATTTTTAAACTGATGAAGGAGAAAAACGTGGCTTTCTGCCCTACCCTTGCCGCCGGTGATGCCATTCTGCAATACCGCGGCTGGAAAAAAGGCACTGATCCTGAGCCGGAACGCATAGTTGCAAAGCGGAAAAGCTTTCAGCTGGCCATGCGTAGCGGCGTTACAATTTTGATGGGTGGCGATGTGGGCGTTTTTACGCATGGTACCAATGCACGTGAAATGGAGCTGATGGTTGATTATGGCATGAAACCGCTGGACGTGCTGAGGTCTGCGACGTCCGTAAATTCAAAGGTTTTTGGCTATGCAGATAAAATTGGCAGGCTCCGCAAAGGAATGCTGGCAGATATCATTGCTGTTCAGGGTGACCCTTCAATTGACATTAAGAAGATAAAAGAAGTTTCTTTTGTGATGAAAGACGGGAAAATCATCATTTTACCACCAACACAATTGCCCAGAGCGAAAGGACTGAAATAGCTCCCCATAGTATTAACCCCTGCATGAAAGGTTTAATTCCGACTGACCGGACCAAATTCAGTGATAAACCACTGCCAATCAGGAACAACGTCAGGTTCAGACCCTTTTTTGCGATTGCCACAAGAAAAGGTGAAAATTCATGAAGGGCGGCAACGTATGTATTGCCTAACATGGCAAGTATGAAAATAACAATAAAATATGGAACCTTCACTTTTGTGCGGTCGGTTTTAAAAACGATAGCCGTACCAAAAGCAACCGGTACAATCCAGAGGGCACGCGCCAGTTTTACTGTTGTGGCAATCTGCAGTGCATCCTGGCCATACTTGCCCGCTGCACCAACAACCGAACTGGTGTCATGAATGGCGATGGCACACCACATGCCAAACTGGGCCTGGGAAAGATGGAGTGCGTGGCCAATTGCCGGAAATATAACCAGTGCGGCTGAGTTTAGCATAAAAACGATACCAAGCGCAACAGAGATTTCTTTGTCGCCCGCCTTCATTACAGGAGACAGGGCTGCGATGGCGCTACCTCCACAAATGGCCGTGCCGGCCGAAATCAGAAATGAAGTCTTGCGCCCGGTTTGGAATAATTTTCCCAGCAGGAAACCAACGATCAGTACACCAAAAATAGATACTACCGTAAATAAGACGCCTTCTTTTCCTGCGGCTATTGCACCTGATAAGTTCATACCGAAACCTAGCCCGACAACTGAGAATTTTAACAGCCAATTGGTAGCTTTGTGATGCAGTTGAGGAAATGGATGTTCCATCAGTTGCGCCAGCAGTACCCCTAATAACAATGCGAGCGGAGCAGAAAATACTGGAAGCAGACATAGCAATGCCGAGAGGTAATAAATAGATTTTCTTGTAGTCAGGTTAAGTTGTGTCATCGCTTGTTGTGGACACAAAGATGATGGTAAATACTCACCCGTCTAAATTGCTAAAACTAATCCCCCATTACTTTAAGTTATGAACCAAACTGGAATGTCTTAAGAATACATCAGCGAGGCCATCTGGTTTGCCCTGCAAATGGATAAAATAAAAATCCCTGATGATGTTGAGCCCCGCAACATCAATCACCCGTAAACTTCCCTGCATCAACTCATTAGTTATAGCATGTATCGAAATAAAGGCCAGGCAGTTGGAATGCATCAGATAAGACTTGATGCTTTCTGTACTGCCGAGTTGAATTTCAATCTTTAGTTCTGCCATAGCCATTCCCAGTTGTTTTAGCGCATAATCAATCACTTCAAGTGTACCAGACCCTTGTTCCCTGATAACAAAAGACGAGGAATTTAACAATGCAGGGTCCAGTTCTGTACGGCCCGCCAAAGGATGGTTTTTACCACATACCAATACAATTTCATCCTTAATGAATTCTGAGTAACTAATTTCATGGTTTTTGGATCTTCCCTCGACTATACCAAGCCCAATTTCCTTGTTCAGCAGTGCACGTTCGATCTGTTCGGTATTGCCATTGATTAATTGCAACTGTATACCATTGAATTTTTGATGAAAGCCAGCCAATAGGGGCGCAATGACATATTGGGCGATTGTAGTACTGGCGCCCAACCGGAGTGTGCCTTCCTTTTTATCTACCAGCGCATTCATGTCAAACTCAATCTCCCGGTAAATGTCAAACAGCTGTTCTGTATGTCCCAGCAAAACTTCCCCTGCCCTAGTAAGCTTTATCCGGTTCCCGTTCCGTTCAAATAACTTATTATTATACTGCTGCTCCAGTTCATAAATGTGTTTGGTGACTGCCGGCTGTGTAATAAAAAGCGTAGCCGCCGCTTTTGTGAAACTCATGCGCCTGGCTACGGTATAAAATACTTCTAAACGAAAATCTGACATCAGTAAATAGTTGCCTCAATAATACTAATTTTGGCGCAGTACTGCTTCATTCAAAAACAACTGATCTGGAGAAAGGCTAAAACCCGGAAGAAAAGCTGAAGTAAATCTTTTATTTCCGGAGAATGCTTTCCCATCGTACTGCCCGTTTTCATTCAGAATATGCTGAATAATCATCTTTCTTTTGGGATCAATCACGATATACTCTTTTACCGCAAATTCCTGATAAAGCCCGTATTTGACATTGAGATCTTTTTTGTCATTACCTGGTGACAGGATTTCTACGATCAAATTTGGAGCGCCAAGACAACCCCGTTCTTCAATTTTGCCGTGGTCACAAACGATGCAAAGATCGGGCTGTACCACAGTAAAAACGTCGTTATCTAATGTGGATTCTTTTGGTAAACGGACATCAAATGGCGCAAGAAATATCTCACAGGCATAGCCGGTAAGGGCCTGTTGAAACTTAACGGCTATACGAAGCAGCAACCGCTGGTGTGTCACCGACGGGGCGCACATTTCAATTATTTGCCCCCTGATCAATTCAACACGCTCACTAAACATCCATTTGATGTAATTCGAATAGGAGTACTTTAGTGAAAAATCAAGTTCGTGCAGCTCACTGATTTCCTTTTCCTGATCCAAATTATTGCATTTTTTTTCTTCTTCCATGACGTTAATATAATTAATGATACGGCATGCAAACTACTAATATTATTTAAATAATAAAATAATTTGTTTTTAAAGATAATACAGATATTTACACGTAATTCCAAAATTAATTAAAATCGGAATCTTTGATCCTTGCGTCATAATTACCTTTTGAAATGTGTTCTGCAAGATCACTGATGACCTTGATATCTTTTTCAACATGCAGCTTCTTACTTTCAAGGAGTTCCTGAAGTTTCTGGTTGTCATTCAGGTTGTTTCGCATCCGTCTGTAAAAAGCGTAGGTAACAATCACCGCCACGATAGATGCAAACAGAATCAGCAGAGGTGTGTAGGTGGCAAAAATGTTCATTTTTGAAGTTCTTGCCTGCAGCAGCAAACGCTCCCTATGTTCCATCTTTGCGATCTGGACGCGAATGCTATCCATGATTTCTTTTCCTCGCAGTAACTCCCGCGTAGTAACCGGGATTCCACGTTTCCGGTTTACCAGAGTTTTATCTATCAGTGCGTACTTTTTTTCGATCAAAGCATAGAGCAAAGGAAAGTCGTTCTGCTGTGAAATATTATCCGCCGTGAGCAGTTGAACATGACTGAAGTATTTTTTCACCTCCTCCCTTGAGCCGGTATAGGGTTGCAGGAATACCTCGTCACCCGACAATAGGTATCCGCGTTGGCCTGTTTCGGCATCCTTCATTCCAGAAAGTACGTTGTCCATATCCTGGATCACCTGAAATGTGTGGTCAACCCAGCGGTCGCTCGACAATAAGTTTTGGATACTGATATACGAGGCGCCGGAACTGATAATTAATGCAGCAAGGGAAAGGCCGAGGCCCATTACGATATTCTTTTTAAATGTCTTAACCATATAAATGATAACTCAGAGATAGATAGCTGATAGTCCGCAAATATAGATCAGATTTCTTTTAGTTCATATCTTTTTACACAGGATAAAATTCAATAGTATATGAGACTTATTTATGCCCATGTGAAACTTTTCACTACACAGGCAAAACCTTTATATACAAAGAATCCCGGTTAGTAAGCTACCAACCGGGATTCGTCATAGTTTGCGTTTCGCAAGACTAAAGTATTTTATTTAGCCGTATTTTTCTTTTCAGTTACTTCAGTACGGATGTCCTGAGC
>Ga0247815_10001823_pt1 | contig 16112 bp, 13 predicted proteins | sample UWRJL194509B1_FD_181014 | JGI IMG/M metagenome (GOLD analysis project Ga0247815, IMG submission 181014) | Plant litter microbial communities from Arlington Agricultural Research Station in Wisconsin, United States - UWRJ-L194-509B-1 | ecosystem: Environmental > Terrestrial > Plant litter >...
GCCAGCGCCTTCAGGCGCGCCGGCTGGGTCTTGTCGCCGTGGATGGAGTCGGCCGAGATGCCGTGTTCCTGCAAAGTCTTGACCAAGGTCTCGACGCCTTTGCGCGTCTTGACGAACACCAGCACCTGGCCCCAATTCAGCTTCTTCAGCAGGTGCAGCAGCAGTTCCGGCTTGCGCCGCTTGTCGGTCGGGATCAGCCACTGCTTGACGGTCTTGGTGGCCGTGTTGCTGGCGCTGACCTGGATCGACAGCGGATCTTTCAGCATGCCGCCGGCCAGCTTGCGGATCTCGTCCGAGAACGTGGCCGAGAACAGCAAGGTCTGACGCTGCTTCGGCATGGACGACAGCAGAATATCCAGATCGCGCTCGAAGCCCAGGTCCAGCATGCGATCCGCTTCGTCGAGCACCAGCGTTTGCAGCAGGGCGAAGCTGATCGCGCCCTGGTCGAGCAAGTCGATCAGGCGGCCCGGCGTCGCCACCAGCACGTCAAGACCCTTGCGCAGCTTGGTGATCTGCGGCTCGATCGGCACGCCGCCGTAGGCCACGGCGGATTTCAACGGCAGGTTGCCGCCGTAGGTGCGGAAGCTTTCGTAGACCTGTTCGGCCAGTTCGCGCGTCGGCACCAGCACCAGGCAGCGCACCGCTTTCGGCTCGGTCGCGCCGTCCATCGTCAGCCGCTGCAGGATCGGCAGCGCGAAGCCGGCCGTCTTGCCGGTGCCGGTTTGCGCGGCGGCCATCACATCGCGGCCCGCCAGCACGGCCGGAATGGCTTGCTTCTGGACCGGCGTGGGCTGCTTGTAGCCCAAAGTGTCGAGGGTGCGCTGGAGTGGATCGATCAGGCCGAGTGCTTGGAAAGTCATGATGTGTGCCGTAAAACGTAAAAGGGGCGCAGTGTAGCCGGTTGCACCGGCTTATGCGAATTAATTGGCCAGCAGCGCCGCAGACCAGATGCCAAGAATGTCGCGCAGGCGCTGGTCCGGGATGCTGAGCAGGTTGTCGCCGACGTACAGCTCCACCGAGCTGCGGCTTTCCAGCGCCGCGTGGCTGGCGCCGTTGAACAGCCATACGCCGTGCTGTTCGGCGATCTGGTTGCGGATCTCCAGCGCTCGTTCGCGGCTCACCGGCAGATGCAGGTGCAGCATGCTGGCCTGCGGCTTGGCCGGATTGGGCGTCAGCAGCGGGTAATCGCGCAGAGTCTCGTACAGCCATTGCGTACGGCGGAAGTAGTCCGGCATCGCGGCAAGCCGCGCGTCGAACTGCATCGCCGCGGCGACCACGTACGGCGTGCGTTGATAGACGTTGCCGCCCTGGCGGCGGAACCATTCCTGCGCCTTGGCGACGAAGTCCTCGCTACCGAGCAGCATGGCGCCGCCCATGCCGCCTATGCCTTTGTACAGCGAGACGTAGACCGAGTCGAAGCCCGCCGCGATCTCGCCGGCCGGGCGTTGATACGCGGCCGCCGTTTCCCACAGCCGCGCGCCGTCCAGATGCAGATGGATGGCCTGCTCGCGGCAGTAGTCCTTGATCTCGGCCAGTTCGTCCCAGCTTGGGCAGCGGCCACCGATTTCGCGCATCGGCAGTTCCAGCGTGGCGGCGCCCAGCTTGTCCGGGATGCCTTTCAGCTCGTCCAGGGTCCAAGGGCGGTGCTGGTCGCCGATCTGCAGCGCGTGGAAATGATCGAACAGCTGATGATTGCCGCGCTCATGGCGCAGGATGTGCGAGGTCGGATGCAGCGCTACCAGCTTGCTGCCGCGCTCCGCGCAGGCGATGCGCAGCGCGGTCGCTTGCGCCATGGTGCCGGTGACGCAGAACAGCGCGGACTCGAAACCCAGCAGCTTCGCCACCTTCTGTTCGAAATCCTGTATCAGCGTACCGCTGCCGTAGGTGTCGTGCGCCACGCCGTTGGCCTCGCACCACGCGCCCATCGCCGCGAACAGCTGCGCGGGCGAGGGCTGGCGGTGGCCCGGAAGGTGGGTTTGGCAGCTAAGCCGCAGTTCCGCGTCGGTCAAGTCGTTCTCCTGAAAGAACGAATGATACCCCGATCAGTGTTCGACGTGGACGTTGTGGAACTGCAGCGCGGCCAGGTTGGCGTAGATGCCGCCCTGCGCCACCAGCGACGAGTGGGTGCCGGTTTCGACGATTTTTCCGTCTTCCATGACGATGATGCGGTCGGCGCGCTGCACCGTCGCCAGCCGGTGGGCGATGATGACCGTGGTGCGGCCGACCATCGCCGCCTCCAGCGCCTTCTGCACCAGGCGTTCCGATTCCGCGTCCAGCGCGCTGGTCGCTTCGTCCAGCAGCAGCAGCGGTGGATTTTTCAGCAGCGCGCGCGCGATGGCGATGCGCTGGCGCTGTCCGCCGGACAGGCGCACGCCGCGCTCGCCGAGGAAGGACTTGTAACCCTGCGGCAGGCGCTCGATGAATTCGTGGGCGGCGGCCAGCTTGGCCGCCTGGATCACGTCCTCGTCGCTGGCGCCGGCGCGGCCGTAGCGGATGTTCTCCATCGCGTCGGCCGAGAAGATCACCGTATCCTGCGGCACGATGCCGATCGCGTCGCGCAGCGTGTGCAAATCCAGCTGCGTGATGTCGACGCCATCGAGCTTGATGCTGCCGCTTTGCGGATCGTAGAAGCGCAGGAACAGTTGGAACAGCGTGGTCTTGCCGGCGCCCGAAGGGCCGACCACTGCCACCGTTTCACCCGGCTTGATGTCCAGGGACAGGTGGCCCAGCGCCGCCGTTTCGGGGCGCGATGGATACGAGAAGGTGACGTCGTGCAGGCTCAGGGCCGCGCCGTTGGCGGCGCGCGGCGGCAGCGCCAACGGCTGCGCCGGCGATTGAATCGACGATTTGACCGACATCAGCTCCAGCAAGCGCTCGGTGGCGCCGGCGGCGCGCTGCGCTTCGCCCATCACTTCGGACAACGCGCCGATGGCGCCGGCCACGATCGAGGCGTACAAGATGAACTGGCCAAGGTCGCCGCCGCTCATCTCGCCGTTGATCACCGCGTGCGCGCCGAGCCACAGCACGAACACGATGGTGCCGAACACCAGCACGATGGCGATCATGGTCAGCAGCGCGCGGGCGCGGATGCGGCGCATCGCGGTCTGGAACGCGCCTTCGACCGAACCGCCGAAGCGCGACGATTCGATGTGCTCGTGCGTGAAGGCCTGCACGGTCGGCATGGCGTTGAGGATCTCGCCGGCCATGGCGGAGGCGTCGGCGATGCGGTCCTGTGAATCGCGCGACAGCTTGCGCACTCGGCGGCCGAACATCACGATCGGCAGCACCGTCAGGATCAGCAGGCCGATGATGATGGCCGACAGTTTGGGGCTGGTCACGAACAGCATCACCAGGCCGCCGAGGAACAGCAGCACGTTACGCAGCGCCATCGAGATGCTGGTGCCGACCACCGCCTGGATCAGGGTGGTGTCGGTGGTGATGCGCGACAGGACCTCGCCGGTCTGCGTGGTCTCGAAGAATTCCGGGCTTTGCGTGACGACGTGTTTGTAGACCGCGCCGCGGATGTCGGCGGTGACGCGCTCGCCGAGCCAGGAGACGGTGTAGAAGCGCGCCGCCGTCGCCAGCGCCAGCACCGTGGCGACGGCGAACAGCGCCAGGAACACCAGGTCGACGTGCTTGATGCTCTTGGTGCCTGAGCCGCCGAAGCCCAGGTCGATCATCTGCTTGAAGGCGGCGGGAATGGCCAGCGTGGCGCAGGCCGCGACGACCAGCGCGATGCCCGCCATGACGAACTGGCGCTTGTACGGGACCAGGAACGGCACCAGCCCGCGCAAGGTGGCGAGGCTGCCTTTCTTTAATTCGCGGGCGGTGGTCGGTGCGGCGGCGGACTGCTTGCTGGCGGTGGTGCTGTTGGTCATTGTGTGGCTGCGGTTTTCGGTAAGTATGCTGTGTTGACGATTCGTACGGCTAAATATTGTTTTTTATAGTTTCATCGGTCGTACATAACCCGTCATTTCGAGGTAGGCGCGACCGGCGGCTTTTCCGTCCCGGCCGAGCGTCACCGCGCCTTCCCAGTACACCGCGCCGGTGGATCGGCGCGAATCGAGCTCCTGATCGTCCTGCAACGGCACGATGTCCCAGACGGTGCCGCCCGTGGCCAGCCGCGTCGCGACCGGATACTCGGCATTGGTGCGGGGCGAACGCCACCGTCTTTGCGGGGTAAAGCTGACCTGGTCCGGCGAGTACTGCGTGATTCTACCGGATGCGTCGCGCCATGTCGCGTGCGCCCATAGTTTAGCACCGCTCTTGTCCCTGATCTGGAAAGCCATCAGGGCGCCGCCGTCGGCGAGATTGGCGCCGACCCAGTCCCAGCCGGCGGCGTCGGGATCGAGGGCTTGGCTGGACCATTCGTGATCCAGCCAGGCGGTGCCCGTCACGGCGGCGGTTTTGCCGGCGCGGGTGATGCTGCCGCTGGCGGCCAGTTGCGGCTCGCTGTAGTAATAGCTGCTGTGCGCCGGCTGCGGACCTTTGCGCGAGTAGCCTCGGTCACCTTGCACCAGCTTGGGCTGCGATGGCGCGAGTTTGATATCGAACGAGAAGCTGGCCGCGTCGACGTGGATGGCGTAGCCGCCGTCGGCGGCGCGGACCATGCGCCAGTCTTCGAGCTTGACGTCGGTGTCGCCGATTTTGGCGTAGGAGAGGCCGAAACCTTCGCGCGCGGTGCGCTGGTCGTGCAGCAGCTTGCCGTTGGCCGGGTCGGACAGCGCGGCGTGGCCGACAATCAGCTGCTTGGGGGCGAACCGGCTCGGGTTGGCGCGGTCATGTCCGGTGGCGCTGCGGAAGAAGGTGACCTGGAATCCCAGCGGCTTGCCGTCGGGGGTGTTGAGCCAGCCGGTGACGTACCACCATTCGGTTTTGTAGTCGGGATGGGCGCCGTAGTCGGCCGGGAAATGCAGCGTTGCGTTGGGCGGCAGCGGCACGACCGGCTTGAATTCCGGCGCGGCGGCATGCGCGACCTGCAGCGCCGTGATGGCGACCAGCGCCCAGCTTAGCAAACGATTCAACATTACCAGTCCTCCCTGACTGCGCGTATCGGCCCGCCGGACAGCGATTGGCGGCCCGCCAGCAGCGCGGTCAACGCGGCGGCGGCCAGCAGCAGCCCGGCCACGGTGGCGAGTAGCGGCCAAGGCAGGTGCAACTGCATGGTCCAGTGGAAGGACTGCGGGTTGACGACAAAAACCAGTATCAAACTAATCACCCAGCCCAGCGCGAAACCGGTGGCGATGCCGAGGCCCGTCAACGCGCCGCCCTCGATCGCCAGTATCGACAGGATCTGGCGCCGCGTGACGCCGACGTGGCGCAGCATGCCGAACTCCTTGGCCCGCGCAAGCGTCTGCGCCGAGAAGGTCGCCGCTACGCCGAACAGGCCGATGATGATGGCGATCGCCTCCAGCAGGTAGGTGATGGCGAAGCTGCGGTCGAAGACCTTCATGCTCATGGCGCGGATCTCCGACGGCACGCTGGCGTCCAGCGTCGCCGCGAACGGCAGCCGCTTCAAGGCCTGCTGCGTGTCGTCGGCCTTGGCGCCAGGCTTGAGCGTCAGCGCCACGCCGCTGGCGTCGTTGTCGCCGGTGATGGCGCGGTAATCGCTCAGGCGCATCTGGATGGTGCCGGTCGGACGCGCGTAGTCGCGCCACACGCCCGCCACCTGGAAGGCGTGCAGCGCGCCGTTGAGCGGCAGTTCTATGCGTTTGCCGACGCTCATGTCGTACAAATCCACCATCGCTTCGGAGACCCACACCGGCGGCGGAGCGCCCGCGGCGGGCGGGTTGGTATCGCCGACGATGGCAAGCGTGCGGCCAGGATCGGCGGCATCGACGTTACGCGCCATCAGCATCACCGGCGGCCGCGCGGACTCCAGAGAGACGGAGCGGGTGCGCAGGAAATCGACGGCGGCCACGCCCGGCAGGGCGGCGATGGCCGCTTGTTCCTGCGGACGCAGGCCCGCCGTGGCGCCGCCGCTGGCGGCGGTGACGTAGATATCCGCCGGCAGGATGCGCAGCAGCCAGTCGTCCAGCGATACGCGGAAGCTGGAGACCATGATCGCCATCGCCACCATCAGGCTGAAGCTGGACAACACGCCGCCCAGCGCGATGCCGGCCTGGCTGGAGGCGTTGGCCAGGCGCGCCAGCGTCAGCGTCAGCACCGGCGAGGCGCCGGGCTTGTCGGCGGTGGCGGCGCTCCAGCGCCGGTGCGCGTCGCGGAACACGATGGCGGCCAGGCGCGGCATCAAGGCGATGGCGCCGATCAGCAGCAGCGCGATCGACAAATAGCCGAACAATGGCAGCTCGAAGATCGGCGGCGCCTGCGACAGCAACCCGGCCAGCGCGATGCACAACAACGACGGCCACGCCTTGGACAGGCGCGACATCGCCGCCTCCTCGGTGCCTGATTTGAGCGCGACCGCCGGCTTGGCGCGCGCCGCGTCCAGCGCCGGCGCGGCGCAGCCCAGCAGCGCGACGCCCACGCCGAGCACGAAGTAGACGGCGGCCGCGACCGGCGTGAAGCGCACGGTCGGCTGCACGCCGGAGAAGAAGCCGGCGCCCAGGTCCGCGCCCATGAAATGCAGCGCGGCGGCGGCCATGCCGTAGCCGGCGGCGATGCCGATGGCCGATCCGGCGATGCCCAGGCCCAGGCCTTCGATCAGGATCTGGCGCAGCAGGCGGTGGCGGTCCATGCCCAGCACCCGCAGCAGCGCGAACTGGCTACGGCGGCGTATCACCGACAGCGCCTGCGTCGAGAACACCAGGAAGGCGCCGGTGAACAGCGCGACCAGCGCCAACACGGTCAGGTTGACGCGGTAGGCGCGGCTCATGCCTTCGTTGCTGCTGTTCTGCTCTTCGTCGTTGGGCTGGTTGACGCGGAAGCGGCCCGGATACTCGCGTTGCAGCTGTTGCTCCAGCTGCGCCTTGAAGGTATCGCGATTGACGCCGTCGCGCAGCTTGATGTCGATGCGCGACAGCTTGCCTATTTTTTCGAAGCGCCATTGCGCGGCGCCAAGGTCCATCACGCCGATGCGCTGGCCGGCGCGGGCGCGCTGCAGCGATCCGGCCACGCGCAATCGCAGCGGATGCGTGCCGACTTGCATTGTGATCGCGCCGGAAGGCTTGAGCCATTGCTGCGCGGCGGGCGACAGGAACAGCGTGTCGTCGGCGAGCGTCGCGGCCACGTCGTCGTTGGCCGGCACGCCGATCAGGTCGGGCGAGATGAAGCCGGCGCGGAAGACGTCGATGCCGATGATCTTGAGCGCGGTGCGCTCGCCGGGCACGGAGGCGTCGAACTCCAGCACCGGCGAGGCGACCGCCACGCCGTCGCGCCGCGCCAGCATGGGATAAACGGCTTCGTCGAAGAACGGTTCGGTGCCGCGCACCTGCACGTCGGCGACGCCGGACAAGCCCTTGATGGCCGACGAGAATTCATTGAAGGCGGCGGCGTTGATCAGGTGGATCGCGAAGCCCAGCGAGATGCCGATCGCGATGGCGGCGATCGCCACCAGCGCCCGCACCGGGTGCGCGCGCCATTCGCCCAACAGCAGCCAGCGTGAAAGACGCCGCATCGAGGCGGCCGGCGCCGCAGGGATTTGCTCGGACATCAGTGCGGACACTCCAGCGCCATCGCTTCGCCGGCGCGCCTGGCTTTGAGCCGCGCCGGATCGGCGGCCTTGCCGGTGGCGCTGCGCGCGTCTTCATCGGCCCAGCGCTTGGTCAGTTTCAGCTTGTCGCATTTCTTGCGTTGCGCGGCGGCCGCGCGCCCGGCGGCGGCGTCTTCGCGTTCGTCTTTTTCCTGGCGCTTGAGGCGGGCTTTTTCCAGCGTGTCGGCCTGTTTCTTTTGCTGCCGCAGCGATTTGACGGCATCGGGATCGGCGGCGGGCGCCGCCGGCACGTTCAGCACAGCCTTGGCTGCAGCCGTGTCGGAACAGGGCTGGTCGCTGTAACTGACCTTGCCGTCCACCGTGCATTTGTGGACGGTTTGCGCTTGCGCCGTCATCGCGGCGGCGCACAACACAACAACGGCGCAGGTTTTCATCTCGGCCTCGCTCATATGATTTTACCGGGATTCATGATACCCAGCGGGTCCAGCGCCGCTTTGATGGCCCGCATCATATTGAGTTCCACCGCCGATTTGTAGTGCGCCAGTTCATCGCGCTTCAGGGCGCCGATGCCGTGTTCCGCCGAAATCGATCCGCCGAAACCGACCACGCTGTCATGCACCACCCGGTTCACCTTGTCCTGGTTGACCAGGAAGGCTTCGTTGGAGATGCCTTCGGGCGGCGCGACGTTGTAATGCAGGTTGCCGTCGCCGAGGTGGCCGAAGCACACCAGCTGGCAGCCGGGGAAGGCCGCCTCCAGCAGCGGGCCGGTGACGGCGATGAACTCGGCGATGCGCGACACCGGCAGCGAGATGTCGTGCTTGATGTTCTTGCCGGCCTTGGCCTGCGCCAACGGGATGTGTTCGCGCAGCTGCCACAAGCCGGCCGATTGCGACACGGAGGTCGCCACCACGGCATCGACGATGACGTCGCGTTCCAGCGCCGCGCCGATCGAGCGCTCCAGCAGACCGACCGCGTGTGCCTCCGACTCGCTGCTCGATAATTCCAGCAGCACGTACTGTGGGTGCGGCGTGGCGAAAGGCTTGGGCAATTGCGGGAACTCGCGCGCCACCAGCTCCAGGCAGAATTGCGACATCAGCTCGAAGCCGGTCAGGCTGGCGCCGCAATGGTCCTGCATCAGCACCAACAGCTGCTGCGCGGCGGCCGGCGAAGGCAGCGCCGCCAGCGCGGTGATGCTGGCCTTGGGCTGCGGGTACAGCTTGAGCACCGCGCCGGTGATGACGCCCAGCGTGCCCTCGGCGCCGATGAACAGGTCGCGCAAATCGTAGCCGGTGTTGTCCTTGCGCAGGCCGCGTAGGCCACTCCATATCTCGCCTTGCGGCGTGACGACCTCCAGCCCCAGACACAGCTCGCGGGTGTTGCCGTAGCGGAGAACCGCCGTGCCGCCGGCGTTGGTGGACAGGTTGCCGCCGATGGTGCAACTGCCTTCCGCCGCCAGCGATAACGGAAACAGGCAGCGCTCCGCCGCCGCCGCATCCTGCACTTGCTGCAGGATGCAGCCGGCATCGACCGTCATGGTGAGGTTGACGGTGTCGATCTGGCGGATGCTGTTCAGGCGCGCCAGCGACAGCACCACGGCGGTGCCGCTGGCATCGGGCACGCCGCCGAGCACCAAGCCGGTGTTGCCGCCTTGCGGCACCAAGGCCACGCGGCGTTCGGCGCAGGCGCGCACCAGCGCCGCCACCTGCTCCACCGAGCCGGGACGCAGCACCGCCGAGGCCTTGCCGGTGAAGCGGCCGCGCCAATCGGTGAGGAAGGGCGCCATGTCGGCCGGCGCGTCGAGGACATACGCCTCGCCGACAACGGCGCGGCATTGTGCGAGGAAGTCCATCATTTGACGGTGGTGACCTTGACCTTGTCGAGCAATTCCTTGGCCATCTTCTTCGCCGCTTTTTTATACGGACGCAGATACATCACGGCGCAGACGAAGTAGACGCAGACGATCAGCGCCTCGCCCCAGCCCAGCCAAGCGGACAGGGTGCCGGTGTCGCTCCAGCCGCGCACCACGCCTTCGGTGAAGTACAGCAGGATCATCATCGAGGTCCATTGCAGCGTGTAGATGTCGCGCTTCCAGACGCCGTACAACGGCAGCAGCAGCGGCGCGGCCTTCAGCACCAGCCACGAACCGCCCGGCTTGAGCGGCGCGAGCACCGACTCCCACAGCACGCACCAGATAATCAGCGTCGCCAGGCTGCCGATGGCGCCCCAGTGAAAATACTTTTGCATGGTCTTTTCCATCTTGCGTCTCCGATCACTAATCAGGAAGGAATTACGCCAAGGCGCGCAGCTTGACGGCCGTTTCGGCCAGGCGCCGGCCCAGCGCGATGGCCAGGCGTTTTTCATCTTCGGTGATGATCTTCTTGCCATCGAGGCCGGCCCAATGGCTGGCGCCGTAAGGCGTGCCGCCGCTGGCGGTGGTCATCAGTTCCGGGTTGGTGTAGGGCAGGCCGAGCACCATCAGGCCGTGGTGGAACAGCGGGATCATCATCGTCAGCAGCGTCGATTCCTGGCCGCCGTGCAGGCTGCCGGTGGAGGTGAACACGCAGGCCGGCTTGCCCGCCAGCGCGCCGGACAGCCATTGGCTGGCGGTGCCGTCCCAAAAATACTTCATCGCCGAGGCCATGTTGCCGAAGCGGGTGGGCGAGCCCACGGCCAAGCCGGCGCATTCGTTCAAATCGTCCAGTTCCACGTAGGGAGCGCCGTCGGCCGGCACATCCGGCGCGGTCGCTTCGGCCACCGTGGACACGGCGGGAACCGTGCGCAGGCGCGCGTCGCAGCCCGGAACGCTTTCCACGCCCTGGGCGATCAGCTCCGCCAATTTGCGCGTGGCGCCATGACGCGAGTAAAACAATACGAGAATAATCAGATTAGGTGGGTTCATCAGCGGTATTATAGGGCGCTTTAGCGGGTGGCATCGCTGCCACTTTTGTATTTCGATTATCGCTCATGTACGCAAAATATATCCGTCCGTTTTTCATCTACCTGCACCGCAACTGCCGCAGCGGCCTGGCGACGGTGCGCTCGCTGTCCTGGCCCGAGGTGCGGGACCTGTTTTTGTTCGCCCAGCGCCGCTTGCAGGAGGAAAGCCTGCCGCAGGTCGCGGGCAGCCTGACCTTCACCACCGTGTTCGCGCTGGTGCCGTTGCTGACCATCGCGCTGGCCATCTTCACCACTTTCCCGCTGTTTAACACCTTCCGTACTTCGCTGGAGGCGTATTTCGTCCAGAGCGTAATGCCGAAGTCGATCTCCAGCACCATCCTCAATTACCTGACCATGTTCGCCTCGAAGGCCACGCGGCTGTCGGCGGTGGGCGCTGTGGCGCTGATCTTCACGTCGATCGCGATGATGAATCTGATCGAGCGCGTGTTCAACCGCATCTGGCGCGTGCGCGAGCGGCGCAGCTGGACGCGGCGCATCCTGGTCTACTGGGCCATCATCACACTGGGCCCGCTGCTGATCGGCGTGTCGCTGACGTTGTCGTCGCAGGTGTTCATGGCCACCAGTGAGTTCGTTGGCCGGGTGCCGGTGCTGGGCGCGTTGATCTACACGGTGGTGTCGCTGGCGCTGACCACGGCCGGGTTCACACTGCTGTACGTGGCCGTGCCCAATCGCGACATCGACTGGCAGGACGCGGCCTGGGGCGGCTTGGTGGCCGGCCTCGCGTTCGAATTGGCCAAGCGCGGCTTCGCGATTTTCATCACGCAGTTCCCGACCTACTCGAAAATTTACGGCGCGCTGGCGGCCTTGCCGCTGTTCCTGTTGTGGGTGTATGTATCGTGGCTGATCACGCTGGTCGGCGCGCTGCTGGTGGCGGCGCTTCCGGTGGTGAAGTACGAGCGCTGGTGGCACGAAGCGCAGCCGGGCGGCGAATTCGTCGACGCGATGGCGATCCTGAAGGTGCTGCATGTGGCCTGCAAATGCGGCGACACGGCGCTGGTGAGCGCCGGCGCGATCCGCTCGCGCACCCGCCTGGGCTTCGACGAGATGGACAATCTGCTGGAGCGCATGATGGCGGAGGGTTGGGTGGGGCGGGTGCCGGTGGCCGCGCCGGCGCGGGTCCAGTGGGGCAAACGCGTCAGCGATGGCGTCGACCATTGGGTCATCCTGGCCAATATGGACAAGCTGACGCTGGCCGACGTCTACCGCCTGTTCGTCTTCGCCGGCATGCCGGTCAACGCCGGCGTGATCGCGATCGGCGACGACGAGCGCGACGTGCTCGCCGCGCGCGAGGCGGCGATGCTGGCGCGCGAAGTGGAAACCGCCGTCGAGCGGGGCCTGGACAAAACCCTGGCCGACCATTTCGGCCCGATCGACTGCCGCTAAAATCCTCGACTTTCCTTTTTTGAATGCTTTATAGTTAAGCTTTTAAAAATAAGAGGGGACATCATGCTGAAAAAGTCGATCGCGGTGGCTTTAATCGGATGCGCGGGCTTGGCCTGCGCGCAGCAGATGCATCCTCCGGGCCTCGGGGAAAAGCATGACGAGGCCAGTATCGCCGTCGACATCAACGCGGCGGGACAGGTAGCCGGCATCATCGAGGAGGACAGCGGCCGCCAGCGCGCGGTGCTGTGGGACAAGCGCTTGATCGAACTGGGCACCCTGGGCGGCAGCGACAGTTACACCCGCAGCATCAACGCCGGCGGCGACGTGGTCGGCTCGGCGCAGGACAGCGACCGCCATTGGCGCGCCTTCGTCCACCGCGCCGGCTTGGCGATGCGCGATCTCGGCACGCTGGGCGGCTCCAGCAGCTACGGCATGGGCATCAACCGCCACGGCCAGGCTGTCGGGTTTTCCGACACCAGCGACGGCTACTTCCGCGCCTTCGTCACCAGCGGCGCCAACCACGACGGGCCGCTGGTCGATCTGGGCACGCTGGGCGGGAACATCAGCTACGCGGCCGGCATCAACAGCGACGGCGTGATTGTCGGCACGGCGGCGCTGCGGGACGGCTATCGCCGCGCCTTCATTTATCGTCCCGGCGGCGGCATGACGGAGGTGGGCACGCTGGGCGGACGTTCCAGCAGCGCCACCGCCATCAGCGACAACGGCATCGTGGTCGGCGCGTCGGAGACGGCGGACCGCCGCTGGCACGCCTTCATGCACGACGGCGCCAAGATGATCGACCTGGGCGCGTTGGTCGGCTACGGCGACAGCTTCGCCACCGCCGTCAACAGCGCCGGCCACGTGGTGGGCACGGTGCGCGTCGGCGACGAGCGCCGCGCCTTCGTCTACCGCGACGGCAAGATGACGGTGCACCCGGGCGGGTTCGGCCTGTACCTGGTCAACAGCATCAACGCCGAGGAGCTGGTGATCGGCGCCACCTACGTCAGCAAGAAATTCCAGGCGTCGACCATGCGCTCGAACAAGCCGGCGGCGGTGACGCACGGCGGCGCCGACCTGCTGTCGCTGGGCGCGGCCGTGATCACCGCCGCGATGGGACTGATGATCTACCGCCGCCGCTATCGCGGCATCGTGCTGGCCGGGTTCAGGTTCCCATAAAGCCGAACAGTGCGTCGAGCACCGCGTCGGGCTGCTCGGCCATCAGCGCGTGGCCGCTGTCGACCGTGACCACTTTGGCGTGAGCGATGGCGGTGGTCAGCGGCTTGGTGGATTTCGGCGGCGTCATCATGTCGCGCGCGCCGAACAGGAAGAGGGTGGGGCAGCGCACCGCTTGCGCCGCCGCTTCGCCGTTGGCGTAGGCGCTGCAGGCCGCGAAGTCTGTATAAAAAACCTGCGCGGGATTGATCCGCGAGATGCGCTGCATCAGCCGCCGCGCGCCGCCCGTGACGCTGAAACCAGGTACCGGCGATGGCGAATTCTGTGCGATCGACGAGTGCGACCAGATGTTGACCATGTCGATCGCGCTTTGCTCGTCGGCGCGCGCGGTCTCCAGCAGCGCGTCCGAGACTTTCATCGGGTAGGTGGCGCCGAGCATCGCCAGATGGCTGACCCGCTGCGGCGCCTTGAACGACGCTTCCAGCGCGATCAGCGATCCCATGCTGTGGCCGAACAGCGTGGCCTTTTGCACGCCGGCGGCATCCAGCACTTCCAGTAGCCAATCGGCCAGCTCCGGCACGCCGATCTTGGCCGCACCCTTGCTACGGCCATGTCCCGGCAGGTCCACCGCCAGCACGCCGTAGCCGTGATGCGCGAAATACCGTGTCTGCAACGCCCACACCGAGTGGTCGTTCTGCGCGCCGTGGATGAAGATCACCGTCGGCAGCGCCGGGTCGAACGGCTTGCCGCCGGTGTAGCAGTAGGCGTCGACGCCTTGTACGGTCAGCAGCATCTCAGGCTCCCTTCTGTGACAGCTTAAGGCCGCGCGCCAGGTCTTCGATCAAGTCGTCGACGTCCTCCAGGCCGACCGACAAGCGCATCGTGCCTTCGGTGATGCCGGATGCCGCCAACTGCTCGGCCGGCACGCGGAAGTGCGTGGTCGACGCCGGATGGATCACCAATGATTTGGCGTCGCCGACGTTGGCCAGGTGCGAGAACACTTTCAGGCTGTCGACGAAGCGCCGGCCCGCCGCGCGGTCGCCTTTGAGGCTGAACGAGAACACCGCGCCGCAGCCCTTGGGCAGCAGGCGCTTGGCCAGTTCGTAGTCCGGGTGCGATGGCAGTTCAGGATACGAGACCGATTCCACGGCCGGATGCGCGAGCAGGAACTCGATCACCTTGCGCGTGTTGGCCACATGCCGGTCCATGCGCAGGCTGAGCGTCTCGACGCCCTGCAGCACGGCGAAGGCGTTGTGTGGACTCATGACCGCGCCGAAGTCGCGCAGGCCCTCGCGCCGCGCGCGCAGGGCGAACGGTGCCACCGTCGATTCCTCGGCGAAGACCATGCCGTGGAAGCCGTCATACGGCTCGCATAACTCGGCGTAGCGGCCGGTCTTGTCGTAGGCGGCTTGCCAGTCGAAGGTGCCGCCGTCCACCAGCAGGCCGCCGATGGCGGTGCCGTGGCCGCACAGAAACTTGGTCGCCGAGTGAAACACCAGGTCGGCGCCGTGCTCGAAAGGCCGCAGCAGGTAGGGCGTGGTGAAGGTCGAATCCATCATCAGCGGCAGGTGTTGTTCGTGCGCCAGCGCGGCGACGGCGCCGATGTCCAGCACGTCCAGCCCCGGATTGCCCAGCGTTTCGGCGAACAGCACTTTGGTGTTGGGGCGGATCGCGGCGCGCCAGGCGTCGAGGTCGCGCGGATCGACGAAGCTGGTCTCGATGCCGAAACGCTTGAGCGTGTAGGCCAGCAGGTTGTGCGAGCCGCCGTACAGCGCGCGCGAAGCGACGATGTGCGAGCCGGCGCCGGCGATCGTGCACAGTCCCAGGTGCATCGCGGCCTGGCCGCTGGCGGTGGCGATGCCGGCCACGCCGCCCTCCAGCGCGGCGATGCGCTCTTCCAGCACGGCGTTGGTTGGGTTGGAGATGCGCGAATACACATGCCCGGCGCGCTCCATATTGAACAGCGCGGCGGCGTGGTCGGAGTCCCTGAACGCGAACGAGGAGGTGAAGTAGACCGGCGTGGCGCGCGCGCCGGTGGCCGGGTCGGGCGCCGCGCCGGCGTGCAGCGACAGGGTGTCGAAACCGGGGTATTTGGGTCCGCTCATATCGTCTCGGTATAGTTATAGGGTTGCCGGGCATCCTAACCCGAATCGCGCTTGGACAACAGCACGGCAAATATGTTGTGATTTGCCTATCCGCATCGCTGGATTTTTTGCCGGGCATAGGCTACATTCGCTATAAGGCTACAATAACTAGAACTCCTCCATTCACAAAGCCTATATCAGCGAACAGGACGGCCCCAAATGAAAGTCTCCGAAATTCTCCAGGTTAAAGGCAGCATCCTTTATACCATTTCCCCTGATCAACCTTTGGTCGATGCCGCCAACACGATGGCCGAGAAGGACATCGGTTCGCTGGTCGTCATGGAATTCGGCGATCTGGTCGGCATGCTGACCTTCCGCGAAGTGTTGCGGGCGCTGCATGACAACGCCGGCACCATCGGCGCCGGCACCGTGCGCAAGCATATGGACGACCATCCGATCACCGTCACGCCGGATACCGACGTCAACGAGGTGCGCCGCATCATGCTTGAGAAGCATGCGCGCTACCTGCCGGTGATGAACGCCAAGACCATCCTCGGCGTGATTTCGTTCTACGACGTGGCGCGCGCGGTGCTGGAGGCGCAGAGCTTCGAGAACCGCATGCTCAAGGCGTATATCCGCGACTGGCCGGCCGAAGCCGAGCAGGCCGCCGACTAAGCTAAAAAAACGCCATCGAATTCGATGGCGTTTTCACTTATGCGAACAGATAGTCCCCGATGGCGGTTGACGGCGCGCCGGTCAGCGTGGCGATCTGCGTCAGCTCGGCCGCCGACACCGTCGCGTCGGCGCCGGAAGAGGTGAACAGGTACAGCGTGGTCGTGCTGCCGCTGTGCAGCGCGAACAGCGCTTTGTCGCCGAGCGCGTAGGCGCCTGCCGCCGAGCCG
>Ga0247815_10001824_pt1 | contig 16105 bp, 16 predicted proteins | sample UWRJL194509B1_FD_181014 | JGI IMG/M metagenome (GOLD analysis project Ga0247815, IMG submission 181014) | Plant litter microbial communities from Arlington Agricultural Research Station in Wisconsin, United States - UWRJ-L194-509B-1 | ecosystem: Environmental > Terrestrial > Plant litter >...
GCCAGGACCTGACAGTGGCCCATCGACTTCAGGCAAAGTCACATGGCGCCCGACTGATGCGCCGCGGGCCGCTGGAAGGCCAGTGATCATGCTCACAGTTCATTGGGTCGAACAAAGAATAGAGGGGCTTGGACTGTGTACCCGACGGAGGTCTGCCAGTGGGGAAACGAGGAGCTACCGTGTCGTTGGCCGTCGGCCGGCGGCCGTAGGGCATCGTGGTCGTCTCGAGGCCAGTGCCCAGTGAGAGGGCTATAAAGAGCGGGCATTGGCGTACATTAACGGTCACAGCGCCGCCAATGGGCGTATTTTTCTCGCCGGGTTCGAGATCGGCGTTGGTTCCGGCTACGAGTGAGTAGTGAGGGGAGGGCTGTCGAGAGCCTCGCGACGACAGCGCCTTGAAGATGTGCTGGCCGAGCTGCGGGAGAGGTTAAGCGCATTGCCGTCTGAAAAGAAGTCAAGTTGCGTTGGCACGGATCGAATCTCAGCTTGTCTTTCGATGCGCCGTTGGCATGTTTGACGCCTTCTGTCCGTTTCCTCGACCGAGGTCCGCTGCAGATACGCCCATTTGTCGGTCTTCAAGCTACGCGTGGTCAACCGGCTATGTTGGGTGAGAAAGCTTTGTGGATTGCGCTGGGGCTGCGGCAGGCTCACACGATACGGCGACCAACCGCCCACGTATTAATTCGCGAAAGTACAAGCACCGTTGATACATCGCATGTGAATATGGCTATGATCCGCCAGCGCTTGCTGAAATGTGTGTTTGCAGTGGTCCTGGACCTGGTCGAGGGTGCCTTAGAGTGATGTGGCATGGTCGCGGTGCTGGACTGTTCCAGAATCAGAATCATGGAAGCGAGCTCAAAGCAACGGAACAGCCTGAGGCCACATCAATGCATGCTGCATTTAGCACGCACAAGTGAGCTCAACTCCGAAACAACGCGCAGGGTGGACCGCACGGTGTCGGCCGCAATTCTAGGCGCTTGCTTTCCCAAGCTCACCCGTGCCGCCGGAACATCCTGGAAGCAGCTGACTGACGGCCCGTCATCATGCCTGGCGAGCTCTCTCATACACAATGCAACTCAACTGCAAAATACAACGTTCGCACTCTGATAAGGGTGTTTGTGGCGCGTGGGTTGCAGCGCAACTAGTGGATCATATTTGAAGTACGCCACGTCTCTAACATGCCGAGCCCGGCAGCGTGCCGCCAGCAGCGTCCAAGAAGGTTCAAGCATCAGCCCCTAGTGTGTTGTGCAAAAGGGACGATACGGAGCATGGCCGGCACCTGTTCTCCCTCCCCTCAACCCGCGCGGCTTATACGGTGCCTCTCACGTGCCCATGGCTGCCTTACGGATCCTCAGACATTAACCCGCTCGGGCGGGCCATAGCATTTACACCGAAAGGTAGCGCGAGCGCGCATCCACATCGAGGCAATACCGTGAGTGGCGAACACGATGCACTGAAGCAAGAATACTCGCGCATGGCAGGCGCGCCAGGTCCGGCCGAGCATAGCACAGCTGGTCGATCTTTGATCTGCAAGGGCGGCACCGCAACCAAATTGCGTGGCTGTAATTCTGCGGCCCTGCGGATGCCGATGTCGATGCAGATCCTCGGGGTCCAACGATCGACGACATGCAGATCCCCCCAACCGCAATGGGACGTCCGGAGTCACTCATGGCGCAAAAGTCGGAAGGTCAACATTTCAAACTTACGAGAGGTTGCGGTTGCTGTGTGCAAAGGCTTGGACCGGAAACAGATGGCCGCCAACAGATGGATGGGGCGCGCGGCCTTGTCTCATTGCGACATTGCCCTCATCGCCCGTTAGAGCCCCACGAAGCGCCTATATCATCTACCGCCTCAGCCCACACACACCGGAGGAAAGCTTATCTATAGGCGCACTCCTATGCGCAGTCCGCTCATGCCGGCATACCCACAGTAACTCTCAACTCAGATCGCTTACTGGCATGTCGCTTGCAGCCTCCTGTCTAGCGACAGGTTGCTTCTTCTGCTGCTCGCGTTTCACTCAGACCTTTTTGATCATCGGGGATATGCCTTCTTCCCATCCTGGACACATTCGCCCACTCATTCTCCGTCCGTTATGTGCTTCGAGCCTACACCGATCCAATCACAAGCGGTAGACTCCTTCAACTCACGGCCAGTCTTCACCGAACTCCGGTATCCGGGCAATGCTATTCACTGATACCGGCTTTTCAATAGGGCTCAGCGCTACTGTGAACTTGCTTGGAAGAGGCTTTGGCGGCTACGAATCGCGGGCAATATGCCACCTTCATCTTAACACGGGCAACCACCGACAATCGTCTCGTCAGCAGCCCGCTCGGCGTGCGGCAGCTGTTCTCGACGTGGGACTGTTCGCTTGCGAAATTGCCTCCCTACACTGGATCCTTCTGGTCGAAATCCTCTTGCGCCACGTTCTCCCCCTTTGCATAAGCGGATTCTCAGGCGATGATCGACGCACGCGGTGGATGCGGACGGATGCGACCGGACAGCCAGACAGGCACCCACAAGAACCCTCTGCAGTCATTCAGATGACACTAACTTAGACAGCTCATGCCACGGAAGAGCCATTTCCGCTGCTGTCGACCTGTCCATTGTCTGTCACGCGGCAGTCCGAGGTGATCGCGAAACACGATCCATACTAGCTGCCCGAGGAGGGTCGCTGTCAGGCGGCGGAGCAGCTTGGGCGCGGGTGTTGCCCCTCGATTGTGCGAGTACTCAGGAGCTGCTTCATGCTGTTGGGATCCGGGTTGGCTTGCGCCATTTGGCGGGAGACCAGCGGATTGACGCGCGAGGAAGAAGGGCTATCACTGCGTCACGGCCTCCCAGGGGCTGGACGGCTGCGCCTCCCCGCCGCAGATCCACCCGGTGCTGGAAGTATTGCCCACCAGGACTGCTCACCTGACGTCGATTCGTCTTGCCTGGGAATCATCACGGCAGCTTGGGGCTTCTCCCTCGGCTTGGGTCTCGGCTTCCTGGCTGGGTAGGAGATAGGCGTGACAATGCCTGTGTCGAGGACGGCTTGGCTGCCTTCTAGAGAGAATTCGATCCTCCTCATTCGCTGCCAGAGGCTCGTGCTGTACATCCTCTCCTAAATGGGAGTGGAAATCAAGGTCCAGATCATCAGGAAATCTTGTCAGGCCTCGGTCAAGAGTTCCGGCTGCGCGCTCCGCCTGCAACTCGATGCTTCTTCCTGCTCCTGAGCGGCGACATTGCGGGTACTCCTGAGTGAAAAGGCGCCTCCACAGCCAGCTGGAGAGCGTCTCTGTGCTAGGTTAGAGACGACAAATGCGGCTGCACCGGCGGTCCACGTCCAAGTTTGAGCCGCCGGGCGGCGCTGCCGGCGGCATGACTATGCTCCCGCCCTGTGGTAATCGTGACTATACGTCCGTAATTTCCTCTCGTAGCATCGTTGAGCTTGCTCCACCATCTCGGGAATTGCATGATGGAATGGTTAAACAGTGCACGTCGGAGCCCCTAGCAGCCAGAATGGCGCGCTCCCACTCACCTAAAGTGTGTGCAACTGCGGCTGATGGCCACCACAAACTCCTCCGTGCGCCGACGGATGACAGCTTGATTCGGCGCTGCCGTGGCCGGGGCCGATGGGGCGCCGACCCCGCCGCCTGCGAGAGGGCGCGCGGGCGCGCAAAAGTGTGAGAAGCACCAAGCCAGGCGCTCACCCGTTGCACGGCTGCTGGTAGCCCAGGCCACCGTCCGGTTAGTTTGCGTGATCCAAATCAGCGTTTCGAAAACAAATCTCTGGTATTACGTCTGCGGACACCGATTAGACGAGGTAGACGTGAGCCGCTGACCCGCAACTGTCGATGCACGCTCGGAGACTGATGCATCTCGATTTTTCTGTCTGCCGTTGAACCCGCATTGGGAAGCATGTCACAGCTGCAGGACGTGACTGGATCAATGGGTAGGGTCCCGGGACAGCGTGTGAAGCAGCTGCGAGGGAGCTGTGGAGCGCAGTGTCATGTCCATGAGATGGATGGTAGGCAACGACGAGCCGAAGGGTAGCAAGAGAGAGGAGAGTCAGTGCGTTCTAGTAAGGACGGTATATCAGCACTGGGAGTGGAATGCCAGTCTGGGGGCGTCATGAGGCGGTGAGATGTTGTGAGTAAACCCCCTGTTCTGCTCGTTAGGGTGTGTTGGGGCATGCATGCGGTCAGTTTGCGAGTAACGCTTATCTCGGTCAGATTGACGCGCAGTAAGTGTTCTCCTGTCTGGAGGTTGTGAGTATGTTTGCGCGGCTGCTGAGAGTGCGGCCAGAACAGGGTGGAGTCGTGGCTAGCCCACTTGCTCGTCAGCTGTGGATGGCCCTGCAAACGATTGTCACGCACCACGAGGTCCGGTTCGCTGTCAGCTGTCGAGAGACGCGAACAAAGATAATTTCGCGGCCACGCTTGTAGATGAGCCGCGGGCTGCTGCAGGGAGGGAGACGAAAATGGACTGGAGGTCGAGAATTGAACCCGAGTTGGCTTCCGGGCTCTGCACCGGCAGGCCTCGAACCACTTGCCAAACTCGCCTAACAGCCAGTCAGGCGAAACAAAGAAAATAGCGAATTTTGGACGTGAAGGATTTGACCTGCCGATCAAAGATTGTATCGTGACGGGATATTGTTTGCACCGCCATGTAGGAGCACTGAGCGCCACGCGCGAGACAGGCTTGTGCCCGGGAACGGAAGAATCGGGCCTGGCACGACATCTCTTCTTCCGCTCTTGCCCTCCCGCGCACGCCCACGGCCGACAACCTATTGCTACACTTACTTGCTAGTATCGCTTCCGCCCCCTACATATAAAGCCCGCTTCCGTACTCAGTACAAATCTTCTTCTTGCCCTGTTGCCGAATGGAACGGCCTGCCTTCCCGCCTGTCCACACCCACGCCCTCGCACACGCACACCCCCCGCAACAATCCACACACGACGCTCTTCTGCCTGAAGACGAATCTCACCTACCGTCTCTCCGCCAGCTCTTTCCTGGTACGTCTCTGTCGCTCCATTGCCTGCTGACTCACAGTCACTCACGCCACTTGATCCTACTCGTAGAACACGTCCGCATGGAGGCCGCAAACGCACTCTATCAGCAGCAACAGCTCCAACAGCAGCAACAACAGCGTCAGCACCAAGTCCAGATGTCTCACCAATCTCACCAACAACAGCCTGCCCACGGCTCACCCGATATGCATCGGCCAGCTTCGTATTCGCAGATGCAAGCCCTTCATTATGCGGCACAGCATATTGCAAACCAAAATCCGCACTCGCCTCCTCCTCCATCGTCTCAATTGTCGCATCATATGGTTTCATCGCAACCCAACATGTACCACTATGCTCCAGCGCCCACTGTCGCCGCCGTTGCTGCTCCTACCTCACCGCTGCCGACCGGTTACCACCAACACCAACCTGGGCCAGACTCGTCTCCAACCGGCGAGCACACTAATACATCGGTCTCGCCCCCAACACTTCGGTCACAATCATCACGGGAGCCGGATCCTGCAAGCAAGTACGATTGTCCATACTGCGGCAAGCGGTTCGACAGACCAAGCAGCGTCAAGGTACGTAGTCTCAACGGCCGCCCGCGCCGCCACGCGCTCCACTCGATCGCCGGACGCGTGTGCTGACGCTATGCTATTCTTTGCCGTAACCCTGTAGATCCACATCACCAGCCACACCGGGGAGAAGCGTGAGTCTTATACTTTGTCTTTTCGGGAGCGATCAGTTTGGCTAACGCCTCGTCACGACACACAGCCTATGTCTGTCCATTTCCGGGATGTGGCCGTCGCTTCAGCGTGAACTCGAACATGCGCCGCCATCTGCGTACACATGCACCGCACTCGGCGACCATGTCCTCGTTCCCGGAGCAGGCTGAGATTGACGACGACGATGCCGCTTCTGTTTCATCCCGACGGCCTGTTCTCACGAGACGCGCTACGACGGGCGGGTATCCGGCATCAAGCGCGCCGTCCATGTCGACTTCAATTCAACTGCAACCTGCGCCGTCACACCCCACGCTTGGCCAAACCTCCTTCGGACCGGGCCAAGGCCAGTTTCAATTGAGTCCGGTGCCTGACTCGCCCTCACCATCTGCAACACTGCCATACCAGACGCAGCAGCAGCATTCACAACAACCGCACCACCACCACCTCGCACACCAGCACCAACATCAGCAACACCACTACTCGTCCTCGGCTCCAAGTCATGCGCAGTATGGCGGGTATCAGCATCAGCAACACTATCCCGGCTACGGCGCGACTTCACCGGACCATCACCGTTGGCTGCAGAGCTCGCAACCTCAGACGCACAGCGTTCACCGCGTCGATTAGGTTGCCACACTGGTTTATCCCGTGATCCCGTTGCCTCGTCGGTGCGGCGCGAGTGCAGAAAGACTGCGACACCACGCCGCACCCGATCCAGGCGATCCACGAGCGGTGCCTCCTGTTTCTTTCCTTTCACTCTCGCATCATTCAACTTTTCTTTGCACCATCCGGCCCTGGCTCGCCATTCCCACGTCACTTTTTCCATCTTAATTCGTAGCCGAGGTCCGCGCTCCTGCCGCATGGCGGGGACTGTTACTCGGTTGAACCACCGCCTTGAAAGCGCTACCATACTGCCCCCGCGGCTACCCTGCGGTTTGCGCGGATCGCCAACAGCACCTAAAATTGTAGTCGTCACATAATCGGTCTCGCCTCTGGCCTCCATCCACCCATCGTCGACCTTGACGTTCCCGCTTTTTTTATCCGGCCAACTCTCCTTTCGCCTGATGTATACTATAAGCTCGTACCCATAGCTCGCACTCGTACTCGCAGACCGAGCTCTTGTAGGTTCCCCTCGCACTGTCTGTCCCAGGATATTCTTCATTCCCGCCCCACTCCGCAGCATCCCAGTCCTCCATCGCATGTGCAATGTACTGTATCTGGGGAGCATTCGCCGCATCGTCTTCTGCCCATCCATCCCCTTTAGCGGCGTATCCATACGTCAAGCGTTCATCACATCCAATCCATCTTCATCTCTCGCTCCTTTTTCGTTTTCATTTCTTGTCTTATCCCCTCGTGCGCACTGCTTTTCGGTGGTCCCCGGCCTGGTCCCTTCGCGCAGTCCTGCAGAACTGCTGCCTCGCGGCGCAGCTCGCGCACGTTGCCGAATGAACGAGGTCGTGCACCTGCAACCACGCCTCACAGTTCTGTTCCCGCCCGCTGATCACACCAGACCCTCTTCGCTCCTCGTCGGATGTGGGCGGATGACACACGCCTGTTCCATGAATGTCTAGCAGCGTCGAGTTTGCTAGATGCGCGATTGTGGTGTCGTCTGCAGGGGTCAGCTGTCGGAACGCCGCCCTCTGTTGAGCGTTCTTGGAAATCCCCCTTTGTGCCTCCTATCTGCGTTTGACGGCATATTCGCACGGCAGGCTCCAACATTCACATTCTCGAGAACCGGGATATGCTCGCTGTGGCAAGTCCGATGTCAGTTGAGAAAAGTTCGCCGATGCCGCCCGTCGGCAGTTTCGAGCTTCTGCCGTGGCCATCGGCACAGTGAAGGGGCTTCATCACGCATCAGTTGACTCTTTTTCGCAGAGGCACATCTGCTGAGGAGGCGCTCGGGCAAGGCAGTTGGGCTTCTCCCGTGAGCAAGGATATCACCGGCTCGGTTTGTCATGGGTGGGGTTCGCTCTTCAGGAGCTCAGATCATACGGACTAAGGAGGATCTCGTCGGGACGTCAGCTGAGACGCTCCAATTCTCTCAATAGGTGTGCGATCGAAGACACCCTCGCGGTCTATATGCTATTGACGGAGTTTGAGCATCCCGACGCCGATCTTTTGCACAATGTCCGCCGCCCCTGCAGTGGACAGTCACTACGCGATCGAGAAGAGCGCGGATATTGGCTTGGGTTACTCGAGTTGAATTGGCTCCGTTGACCCTGGGAACGTTCGAGCGCGAACGGTGGGCGTTCGCGCGCCGGGGCGATACGGCGTCCACTGTAATGCTCCGCGTGGCCTTTACCAGGTCCGTCCATGACCTCACCGATGAAAGATGGGCGATAATGCGAGGAGGCGGCCCATCTGCCAACCGACCCGCCGCACTTAGCAGACAGCTTCTCCGTTCAGTTGGTCACCTCCGACGAACGTGTATGTCCGGTTCAGTTTGCTTGCTTGCTTTTTGTTGCAGCGCTACGGATTGGTTTGGTTTTGAAATGACTCGGGGACTGCCAACGATACCATCTTCAGTCACAGTTTGGTTGACCAGCGGCTGTTGTTGCCTGCGAGGTTGGGGGTCTAGAGTCGAGATAAGTTGCATTCATTCGGCTGACAAGGAAGTAAGTCATCCCTGCATTCCAAACGCACGTGTTCCGAATGCGGGATCAAATCGCACGGCCAAGCGCACGGACGGGACATGAGTGACCATCACGTTTATCGGGGCGGGTCCCGGGAATGGCGGGAGGATCGGCATCGACATCGGGGGAGTGACCGCGGCGATCACCCAGCTCCGTCGCATCTCTGATCTGCGGAACGCTGGCCTGTGTGAAATCCGACTTCTTTTGATCACGAGGGACGGCATCACTTCAGGTCCAACTGTCACAGCAGCCCGCGACTGACAAAACTACGTCGCAACGCGACGCAGACAGGCGTAGCGCCTCCTCTGAACTCTAACCACAGCCAAATCTTGCTCTTTTGTGTCCCGTAAATGCTGTATAGTGACAGTAGAGAGACGCGCGCGGGGGGTTTGTTGGAACTCGAGGAACAGGCTGTCTAACGACATTGCGCGTCTTTGTACTACTTGAAGCCGCATCCCCACCCCCTCTCACGTCCCTGTCAACAATTTTCCTAATCATCCTGCGGGCCAACCATATCCCCCGATAGCGAAATTTGTAGGAAGCAGAGAAGTCAGGACGAGAGGGTGCGAGAGGGTTCGTTGACATAGGCGAGCTGCCATTAGGGATCTGCGGCCTCGGCAGGTCGACCTGTTGGCGGGATTGTCTGCGCGCGACAAGAACCGTGGGCGGACTGTCTGCTGACGTGATTTCTAGGCGGCTCCGCTCATTCTGCGGGGGACGTGAGTATGTAAGCGAGAGTCGCAGCGAGAAGTCGACAGCCTTCGGGATAACTTATTGTCAAAGGGCGTGCAGGCCAAGGGTCAGCTCCGCTTGATTTCCCCTCCGGAGGCAAATGGCCGCCGGCGGCCCTGCAGGGAGGTGTGGAGAGACCTTGTGCCTGAGGCGTGCGTGCAGTGAAATGTCAAAACTATGGCCGACGAGAGGGCATGTGAGGACTGGCGCTCTACCTGCGGCGCCACATGCTCCGAGGAACCTCCAATTTCATGGCCGAGCTGTTTAAACTGTGTCTCGATCGCGGTTGCCTGTGTGAAATTAAGCTAAGAACAATTCGGGTATTGCGAAGCAATCGGTGCCATTATTTCTGGCAGCTGGTTGGCACCTTGTGGACTGTCATTCGGTCTCCTCAACAAACAGAAGCATGGAATACGAGTTACCACAGACCCGTGCTTCCCACGGCGCTCCGTGATTTCGCTTAATGGACAATCGGGGAGTGGGTTCGTGCCGGAAGCTTTCCCCCGGCTTCAAACCCAGTCCAATGGATCTGCCAGGTTACGGTCACGCCCGAGAAGTGCGAACTTTAGTCACCCACTGTATCTGTTTTCGTGGACAGAAGCGCTTCGTGTTGTGGTCGCAACGCACATCGCTGGAGGCGGCCGTGAGGCTTCTTATGCAAGGAGTGCTGGATGTTTTAGATCACGGCGTGATTTCCATTTGCTGCGGCATCGCACCGTGGCGACCAAACCTCCAAGAGGCGCCTACTGAGTTTCCGCGATCTTTTTAGACCGTAAATATGCAACTGCTGGCACCACTTTTGTGAGCGTGGGAGAGTGAGCAGAGAACTAGGTGCCGTCTCCGGCAAAGGATCGGCGTGTGGAGGAATCGCAAGGTTGCGGGGATTTACATGTGGACGGAAGCACACACTCTCGTCTCGCACAACCTGAACGAGAATCTCGCTCCTCGGCGTCGGCCAGACCAGCAGGCATGTACGACTCGCGTGAGGTCACGCTGCAGGGCAGATCGCCCGGCGAGCAGCGCGATGCATCGCTCCCGCTCGATCTCCGAAATGACACAGCGAGCGCGGACCTGGACCTGAAGTGGAGTGTCGGTGCGTCAGCAGTGAGGTGGTACCGAGTTGGCCGAGGGGCATCGCGCGAGGCGCGGGGTGGGATTGCGCAGCAAAAGTGGTGGTGGTACAGGCAGGTGGACGTGTCCGAATCGGCAAGAATCGTCATGATGGTGTGGACCAAGGCAGTGTCGTTGCTCAGGTCCGGGGATCAGAATCCGCTACTTGGTTGTCGACAGGGCGTGCTATCGCACCGCTCTAGGGCTTCGCACGGCACCGGGGAACGTCGGGAGTTGAGAGGGGAAAGGTGGGACGTGAGAAGGGATGCGTCGTGCATGGCCGTGTTCATCATCCCGTGCGGGAGAGGTGCTGTGACCCGCCTCTCGCCGACACTACAGCCTCCATACAATGATATAAAGGCGCTGCAGGTGTACGACGACGACGGACAGTCCTTTGGGTTGGTCCACCGGCAACCTCAGGCCCATTTGCTTTGGCTGCTGCTCCTTGGCAGGCCCCGACACTGGCCACCTTCAGCCGCACTGCACTTAGCACTCTCTGATTTTTTTGTTCTCCTCTCCTTTATTCATACCCAACTGGCCCCTAATCCACACTCCCGTTACCCTGGGCACAATCTTTCGTCTACGCTACGCCTCAAAATGAAAGGCCGTCACGAGCAGGCGGGCAAAATCGTTTCAAATAGTAATCATCCCCAAGCTGAGGTGTCGGACCTCGACTCGCTCGGACACCGGCCGTCTCTGCCTTCCATCCGTTCCATGTTTCCCAGCGGTGGGTGCCGTCGGGAGATTTTCTCCCCTGCAGTCAGTTGTAATTATTATATTTTACTGAGATGTTTGTGCAGCTTTTACACCGAATGCGACCGCCGGAGAAGGTGGAGGACCACGGGCAGATTATGCGCAATAGTGGGTCGCGAATCCTTTTCATGGAGAGGCGACGGCTCTTACCCAAATCTCGATCCTTGCCCTTACTCTTCTCGGTGTGCGCGCGCAACGCCACTGACGATCCCCCTTTTCCTTGCTCCTCTGCTCGCGGCAATGAACAGTCACGGAGGCCAGCAACAGCCTCCAAGCGGTTACCCAGTGAGTGCCTGTTCTGGCCCGTGTCGCATGTCCCAAGCCGAAAGCCGCACTCAGAGCGCTGATTGTTACGATGCCCGCACCTCCTCCAGAGCTACCCGTCCCACCAACAACAGCAGCAGTACTACGGAGAACACAACCCACAGATGCAGCAGCAGCAGCCACAGTCTCAGTCACAGTCCCAGTCGTATGGCTCTACTCACCGCAGCCCGACGACCGCGGCTACCAGCCCTCACGAGGGATCACACTTGTCATATCCTTATCCAAGTGCAGCTCCAGCTCACTATCTTCCTTCGCACATGCCCAACCAAGCTCCATCAGCTCCCGCTGCTGCCGGCGTAATGCTGCCGCCGCGCAATACTAGCGCCGGCAATGCCCCTGCGCCTACGCCTCTTCCCATGCCGCCGTCCAGCACTCCCGCTGGAGCTGCTTACTCTCCTTACGAGTCGCACGGACCACGTTCTCCTACAGCTTCGGGTGGGGGTCACTCGACTCATACATTCTCCGCTACGCCCAGCAGCATACCCAACGCGCCCCCTATCCAACAACCGCACCATCCCCACCCGTCAGCAAGCCCGCATCACCACCACCACCCTCACCAACAGCTGCCGCTACGTGATGGCCCGATGTTCATCCGTCTAGGCACCACTGCCAGTGGCTCCCTCGAGGTCAACGCCCGTTCAGACAACCCAAGGGGTCTCTCGAGCGTTCAGTCCACCTGGATAGACCCTAAAGAGTCAGGCACTGGTGGTGCACGCCATGTCTGCGAGCTTTGTCACAGAACCTTCGACCGCCCTTCGACGCTCAGAGTGAGTTCTTCTCATTCATCTACTTTCCCCTATTCTCCTTTCGCTCTCGGCGCCGGGCGACGCGTTGGGCTGTGTATACAGAAGCTGATATAGGGGTGCGCCCGTCCCGTCTCTGCCCGCAGACCCACATGAACGCCCACACCGGGTCAAAGCGTGAGTGCTTACCTTCGCCATCGTCTGCTGGCGCACGCTGACACGCTCGTGTCCGCCCTCCGCAGCATATCTGTGCTCAAAGTGCGGCCGTGGCTTCGGTGCCTCAAGCAACATGCGCCGTCACGAACGCTCCTGCCGCGAGGCCGGCCCGGGTCAGTCCCCTCAGTCGCCGGGCAGTAACGCGTCAACATAGACAGGATCGCTGTCTCCCGCCCCCGCTCAGAGGTAAGTTACAGCAATATAACCCCTCTGTCACGCGACCCTGCAGTCCTCTCACGCCAACCCCTTCCACAGACTTGGACGCTGCGGCCTCGAAAAAAGACTCAATATCACTCTCTCATTCCTCATTACGACCCTCCTATTTTCAAACCCTTCTGTGGCTTCTGTGGCCAGCAGCGCCGTTGCAACTGTCCTATATCCGCTTTGTCGTGCTTTCGCCCAACTGCGCGCTGCCCGTCTCCACCCGCCCCTCTGTCACGAGAGGCGCGCTCTCCTCGCTCGATGAAACCATACCAGCATGTCACGACACTTGCCCCACCTATCCCGTCTTGCCACACCGTCACCTTGCTTTCGCCATCCTTTCCTCGCAGTCGCATACCTCACTCTGGCCCTTTGCATTTCCTTTCTTCATCCCATTTTTTACTTCATCTTCCTGTGTTCAACACCCACCCTTTCCTCCTCCTCCCAAGTCGACCCCCAAGACTGCTTATACTCACACTCGCTCACTCTTGTAGACAAGCTGACGGCTCCCTTTGACCTGTTGTCTCCTACCTCACTGCACGCGCGCTCACGGTTCAGTCATCCACCCCCGTCTTGTATCCCCACGTCCCGTGCGCCACACGCCCAGCAAACCGCAACTGTACGTTTAACTACCCCTGGCTGTAGCCCTTAGTTTCGTCTCTTGCTCTGTTCCCAACGCAACTCAGTTTGTTTTCTTGCTCGTATTCAAATTTCGACGGTGTCAGTCATGCTAAGACATCCGCTGCCGTCCTAAGTACAATGTGTTTAGACCTGCGTTGGCCCATAACCACGTTCGGCCCAAAACTCTTGACCTCAGCTTTCCAACCTCTCCCTGCACTTGACGCAACCCGACGCAGCGCTCACAGCTAGTCTTGCTTCGAAACTCGTGCACTTGTGCACTTGACGCTTGAGTTGTGTTGTACATCTGACGCAATGCCGGCCAAGTTACAACCCGCGCTAAATGAGCGCCTGGTAGGTGGCCCTGAGTCACGGTCCCGACGGCACGCCAACTCAGGGGAGAATCCGCGTGAGAATGATCGACAGGTTGTCGAACGACTCGCACTGCGTGTCAAGGCTGCCGCCAGCTAGCGCTGTTCACCAGCACTCACTTATCCTGACGCTACCTTTTCCCATGACCAACGCCCGATTTTCCTTGACGTGGCCTGGACCTACGTGCAAAAAGAGTCTTGTCAACTGTTACAGTCCGCAGCGGTGGGGGGTGGCAAGCGATGGGGGGAGGCTCGAGAGGCCCCTGACTAGGACGTGGAGAAGAAGCTCGCTTGTACATGGGAAACTGCGTCCGGCACCGCCGATCAGGCGCATGGTCCGAGGGCTTCTCGCCGTCGTCGACCGCTGATCACCCTGCTTGAGCACCAGCAAGTCCTCCGTCATCGGGCTTGACGAGACACCGATACCCACCGGGTTCAGCCGCGAGGAGTTGCCGTCAAACGGCGCAGTATTTTTTCATTTGCGGGTGGGGACGGAATTTCCTGACGTCGTGGCATGAGATGCGCATGCGTGTCCCTAAACAATGCATTTCCTTGCGGGGGCGCGCGCGCCGGATTCGGCTACTATCGCGGAGGGGTTGAACTTGAATCCAATGAGGACCTCGGTCCCGTGACTCGTCCAGTTCAATTGCTCAGGAGCCCGAGAGGCGCAGGTGAGCGGGATTGTGCAATTAAAGACGCTGCGCAGTCGGGGGCCGATGTCGATAGCAACCTTCCACACTCTAGAGTGGCCGCTGGTCGGTCTGCCGTGCTTCGGCGTTTGTATACCCCGACACTCTCGGAGCGGGAGAATAATAAAACTCCTATTGAACGGGACAAACCCCCTTTCCGCATACGTGCGATTACCACAGGGGATCGTGTGAGGACGAGTCGATCGAAGTTCTGAAGATAGTATCTCGCCAGCGGCTCGGTGCCACTGAGGCTTGCTAGCGGAGCCACGCATGAAAACAACAGGCGAAACGCTGGCTTGCTTGACGAGCATTTTGCACATGGCGAGACGAGTGCACTGCCACGAATTCCCGATATGTCTGGCCTCCGAGTTAGGCGGATGGCACAAGAGCTGCTGAACTCGGATAACCAGGAGCGCAAGTCTATGTGACTCGTGCGTCTCATTAAACACTTCCACTATTGCCATAGACCTGAACCGAACATGAGTTGCATGTGGACCCGGGATTCTCGCCTTGACAGGCGTAGACTGGCGCCTCTGGGCTGTGCACCAACTGTCAACAACACGCCGATCTTTGACGGGCAGCTTTCACCGGAGGAGCAGGGGGCTTCTCAGCACCAAATCGAGGGAAGAAGACGAGGAGCGTCTTGTGGTACATACATGCATTTCCGGGCGAATCTCATGAGTACAATCCCGCCCTGCTCCCTCCGTTGTTGACGGCACCAGCAGGACGCGGGAACTCCCCTGAACAGCACACACGTTAGCCAGAGTGACTTCTAATCGGCCACCAGTAGGACATAGGAGGTGAACACGAATCTCACAGGTGTCGCGAACCCGGCAACTCAAAGGATGTGTTGGAGGGCTGCGGCCGCTGCGGAACGCCCCTTCTGACGTGTTGGCAACTCTTGAGTCTCCTTCGGCGGGCGCGCAATGATCTATTGGGCTGCACATATATTAAGGCTGCTGGCTCGCTAAATCACATCGACTATCCTGCATCCCATTGCTCTTTCTCTTTCTCTCACCAGACTCACCAAAGCATGTTGAATCGATCAGCTGGCAACGCTTCCTCGTCCTCTTCCATGGGCTCGGCGTCGTATTCTGGCACTCCGCAGCAGACTTCACAGTCGGCTCATTCCCCGCCGCAGTCGCATGCATATCCAAATCCCCAGCGTCTCCCGCCTGGTCACGGGGCAAGTCGTTCCCATTACGACCAGCCTCAACGTCCAAGCCATGGGCGAAGCGACCTGCCACCCCTTCATGAAGTTTTCCCTCAGAGTGAGTGGACCTGCTCGGTATTCATTCCCACGGTTTGACGTGTGAAATCTGTAGTCCCGTTCCCGTCCCGGTCCATCTCAGCGACACCATCCCAATCTCATCCCGGCACTCCGCAGCATCTGCTAAACGTCAGTCATCACAGCAGTGGGATTCGCCGCATCACAATGCTAATCGTTACTCCCCCATGATGACACTGCACGGCATTCTGCGGGACTCGCGCTCCGCTTCAACCCCTTACACCACCTCAACAGACGCAACATGACCCGCGTGTGTCCAGCGCAATCTTGGGCCAGCACAGGGCAGCAACTCCGGGTCCTAGTTCGGGTCCCGGTGCTCGCGGGATGGGTCCGTCCACTTCGTTCGGTCATCCTGCGGCCAGGCCGACCGGCACAGGAAACGCAGGAGGCAATGAAGATACTCAGGCTGGCCTTTACAATGTGATTATCCCTGGCACCAATGATCACCTGCCGATCGAAGGCAGCCAGGTGATGCGCGGCCCCCCTCATCCAAGCGGTCCAATCTCTACCCCGCGCGATAAGAAGCACACCTGCGAGATATGTGGCACCAAGTGGGACCGCGTTTCTCACCTCGAGGTGAGTAGTGCTATTGTGAATGAGCGGCTGTGGAAGATTACAGGACGGTGTCGATCCGACTGAGTGGCCGCCGGTTAGAGCCCGGCGCAGCTCATGTCAGGTTCTGCGAGTCCGGGCTTTTCGTGGCGCTACAAACGTGCAGAC
>Ga0247815_10001825_pt1 | contig 16088 bp, 13 predicted proteins | sample UWRJL194509B1_FD_181014 | JGI IMG/M metagenome (GOLD analysis project Ga0247815, IMG submission 181014) | Plant litter microbial communities from Arlington Agricultural Research Station in Wisconsin, United States - UWRJ-L194-509B-1 | ecosystem: Environmental > Terrestrial > Plant litter >...
TGTAGGCATTGAAGATGCTGAGGATCTGTTAGAAGATTTTAAACAGGCATTAGACGCATCGTAAAAGGCCTCAATAATAATATTGTAATTAAATTAATAAATACCTAAAACACTAATTTAAAAATTTAGTTACAATATTATATATTAGTACCTTCATCTGATTTATATGTCAAGCTCACATTCAGCGCATGAACTTTTTAAGTCCCTGGTTGAGGCATTTCCCATTCCTGCGGCAGTTTATACAGGAGTAGAGATTACAATCACTGCAGCTAATGCGGGTATGCTTGGCTTTTGGGCGAAGGACGAATCGGTTATTGGAAAGCCCATGGCAGAAGCTATTCCCGAACTGGAAGGACAACAATTTATTGGTCTCATCCGGAAGGTATATACCACTGGCGTAACCTACCAGGGTAATGAAGAAAAAGCAGATATTATTTTTAACGGGGAACTCAAGCCTTTCTATTTCAATTTCACTTATAAAGCAATAAGAAATCCTGAAGGGCAGATTACAGGAGTTGTTCATACCGCAGAAGATGTTACAGAACTTGTACGCACCCGTAAAAAAGCGGCGGAAACCCGTGAACACCTTTCTTTTGCTCTTACCTCTGCAGGAATAGGCACATGGGATCTCGACCCTATCCACAATACTGTAAAATGGGATCCGCGCTGCAGGGAATTGTTTGGCTTCTGCAAAGAAGGAGACGTCAGCTATAATGATGTACTGAACTGTATCCACCCACAGGACGAACCGTTTGTAAGAAAAGCCGTAGCACAGGCCATTACAAATCAAAATGATGGCTTGTATGATGTGACCTACCGCACCATAAACCAGATGGACCAGCGTGTGACATGGATACATTGCCGTGGACAGGCCTATTTCAACGAAGAACATATTGCATACCGCTTTGCCGGTATTGCGCAGGATATTACAGCTGAAGTTGGTTCAAGAATGCGTGAACGGCAACTAATGTCCCTGGTAGACCATAACACAGATCACATGTCTATCGCTGACATGGATGGAAACCTGATGTACATGAACGAAGCTGCCAGGAATATGCTTGGCGTATCTCACGATGCTGACATCAGCTTATTAAGCGCCAAGGATTTTTACTCTGAAAGTGAATATAAAAGAGTTCAGGAAAATCTTATCAAAGAAATTACAGAGGAGAACGGATGGCAGGGCATAATCCATCTTATGAACCGTATCACCAGGGAAGAAATTCCATGTCAGGTAAGCTATATACTGATTAAAGATATTCATACAGGAAAAGTAATTGGCCGTGGGGCAACCGCACATGACCTGCGTGAGGAGATCAGGGCAAAAGCTGATTTACAGCGTTTAGCTACTATCGTTGATATCAGTGAAGATTTTTGCAATTACTGCGATGTATCCGGGAATACAATTTATATCAATAATGCCGGATTGAACCTGATAGGAATGGATAAAGAACAGATGGTTCACAGTAACATGTTTAATTATCATACAGAATCATCTTCTGTAGCAATAAGGGAAACTATCATGCCTCAATTGCTCAGTACAGGCAGATGGTCAGGACAGCTTGAACTGCTTCATCAACAGACAGGTGAAATTATCCCTATACATAAACAACTGTTTGTTATCCGGGACAATATAACGGATGCGCCGATGGCCTTTGCTGGCATAGCACGTGATTTGCGGCCCGAAATAAAGGCTGGAAAAGTTATAGACTTTAAAAATACACAATTACACATTGCGATCAGGGAACTTGAATTCCTGGCTAACTCCGTCCCTGTTGTGGTATGGACCAGCACTCCGCATGGTCAGCTTGACTACCTCAACCAACGCTGGTACGAGAAAGCCCCTATCAGCATCAACGATGCGCTGGGCTCAGGCTGGGCAGAAACGCTGCATCCCGATGATGAGAAACGCTCATGGCAGGCATGGCGCGAATGTATGAAAACAGGCAATCCTTTTCAGATCGAATTCAGGCTGCGTGACAAGGAAGGGAACTACCGGTGGTGGATGGTGCGTGCCGTTGCGCTCAAGGATGAGCAGGGCAATATCATCAAATGGTACGGATCAAATATTGACATTACTGATCACAAGGAGCTGGAAAAGCAGAAAGATAATTTTCTGGGTGTAGCCAGCCACGAACTGAAGACGCCAGTAACGAGCATAAAAGCTTATGCCCAGGTGTTGGAATTGAAGTTCAGACGCGCGGGCGACCTTCAAAATGCATCTCTCGTAGCTAAGATGGACAACCAGATTAACAGGTTAAACAATCTTATTGGTGATTTGCTGGAAGTGACTAAAATCAACACTGGACGGCTTGAGTTCAACGATCAGCCTTTCGACTTTAACAAAATGGTAGAAGAAGTGATTGAGGAAGTACAGCGCACATCCCAAAAACACATTATTTATAAAGAGTTATTATATAAAGGTCAAATAATTGGCGACCGGGAAAGGATTTGCCAGGTAGTAATTAACCTCTTAACCAATGCCATTAAATATTCACCGGATGCAGATAACATCATTATATCTTCGGAACAGGTAAATGATGATGTGCAATTGTGTGTACAGGATTTTGGAATTGGCATCAGACAGGAGGAACAAGACAAGGTTTTTGAACAGTTTTACCGGGTAAGCGGAAGTAAGGAGCATACTTTCCCTGGACTTGGGCTGGGTCTGTACATCTCGTCGGAGATTGTAAAACATCTTAACGGTCGGATTTGGGTTAATTCAGTGACTGGTAAGGGTTCAACCTTTTGCTTTTCACTACCTATACGACGTAGCAACCAGGTTGAAGCAAAATAATAACGGCTTAATATTTGCGCAAATACCAAACATAAATGGAAACCAAACTAAAAAAAATATTTATAGCGGATGACGATGAAGCAATTGTTGATGCTACATCGATGATGCTTGAAATGGTGGGATATGATGTGCGCCATACCTTAAACGGATCGGAAGTAGAATCTGAACTGAGCGACCGCCCTGACCTGCTGCTGCTTGACATTTGGATGTCGGGAATAGACGGTCGGGATGTGTGCCGTAAAATCAAGTCCGACCCGGTGACCGGAAACATACCTGTACTGATGATTTCGGCAAGCAGAGAAATCAGGGATTCGGCCCTTGCAAGTGGTGCAGATGATTTTTTGGCAAAACCTTTTGATATGGATACATTACTGGAAAAAATCGCCCGTTTGATCAATTGACTTACCAATTGATTTCTGGCACAATAAATGTATAATTTTAAATACCTACCTGTGAAAAATTAAAGGGAGTAGCTCACAAAGTTACTCCTTTTTTTATGCGCCATTTCTCTTAGGATCACCAATGTTTTCATCATTAAGTAATCGTCTTTAAGTGATTATTAAGCTTGCATAAGGTTTTCATTACTCTTTGAAAGATGTTTTATTATGCAGGTTTCATCAGAACATGTGTTTTTTTAGCGGTATAAACCGAACCGAGCATTTTCAACGCTATTTGTGCGCGGGATGCTTGTAGTGGTTTCATCTGCGAACCACCTTCTGCATGTACGATACTGTATAAATACCCGCTGCAAGAGGAAAAAATTTGCGCAATAACAAACTGCTTGACCAGCCTGATGACTTGTAAAGTATACACCGGCCTGGCGGCAACCAGGCTGGTATACTTTAATTTTTTCTTTTGAGCGCATCTTTGTAATTATTGAGTTTTACGATGGATGGCAGTACATACTGGTAAAAGTAATCCAGAATAAGAGATGAATTTCCGGGCAAACCAAAAATCAATTGTTGATCTGTTTTACCAAAATACAGAGGCTTACCCGGCTTTTGTCTCACTTTATTGAAAACCTGGGTAATTCCTGCGCCATCAGCTGCTTTAAGTACAAAATCATAGCAGCCGGTACCTGCACCACACGTCATAATCAGCACATCATTGTGTTGCAACGCTTCTGATAAAATTATAGTCATTGCATCGAGGTCGTCTCCCCCATTATAAAAGTTGATTTTTGTTATTCGTGCCTGTTTCAATGCAGCGGTTAAGGCATAGGAATTTGAATCACGAACCTGTCCCAATTTAAATTCTTTGTCCTGCTGCTGGTCTCTCCCAGTGACAATAATGCCTACTGTTGGCTGGCGGTAAACTTCTACCTGTTTATGGCCTAATCCTGCCAGCAAACCTATAGAATCAAAGGTGAGTTCGAATCCCTTACTGTATACTTCCAAAGGACGGGATGAGCAGTCGCTACTGCTCCGGGCGTATACATCTTCTGCGAGGGTAGATCCTAAAGCCATCGCTAAAGGAATAGGTTGAACCGGAACTTTCCTTGAATGTTCCAGTATGATCAGTTTTGCTTCTTTTATGGAAATCATGGCTTTAATTTCAATTGTTTAACTAATTATTTCTGGTATTACCTAAATTTAGGTTTCAGCAATGAGTTAAAATTTTAAAATCGTTGAAGCGGCATGATCAATCGTTAAACAAATCAATTTAGCGGTTGTAACCAAAGTAGTAATAAGCGATTCATTGTAGTACAGAGATAGGGTTTTCAATATTCTTTGGTGTCTTTATCTGTTCGAGAGAGTCTCCTGTTACCTTCTTTAATAGGATTACAGGAGTTGATTCTGCCTTTGAAATCTCCAGACCTGTGATCTTAAGCCGATGAACATCGTCAAAAACACATGCGGTACGGAAATCACTTTTGCTGTAGCTCAATTTAACATTTTTCATAGTAATGCCTTGCGCATGCCGCACGAAAAATCCCCACACCGGTAATTCACCAAACATGGAGAACTCAGGGTATTCCTTAATATTCTCAGTCTGGTGTTCAAGTGAATCAAGCGCAAAATATGCTTTGTTTTTACTTGCCCCGCCTTCATATATTATATCAATATTATCAAGCACAACATTTTCTACGGGATGACCAGGAATTCCTGTAATCGACGATGGGAACACGTTATGAGGATATTGTAATTCCGGTCCTTCCATAGAATAACCTGCATCGGGTTTTCCGGCCGGTACGGATACTTTGACATCACTAATGTAGATCCCGTGCAATGTTCCAGGTGCTGCCCGTTGGTTCCGCTGCCCCAGCCGTATAAAAATAGCGTTACCCGTGTTTCTGGCTGTTACATTACGTATATCAACGTTTTCAATATCGCCGCCATCTACAGTTTCAATCGCTATTGCCGATCTGTAGGTATCGTAAATATTGATATCCCTGACGGTGATATTTTTAAAGCCCCCTCGTGAAGCAGTCCCCATTTTAAAGGCACTGGCACTGGAGCGCACCTTGCAGTTGGCAATATATATATTCTCGCACAGGCTGTTTGGACTGGAAGATTTTAGACAGATCCCATCGTCTGCAACGTTGAAAGAGCTGTTGGTAAGCCTTACATTTTTACTGTCAGTAATATCAATACCATCATTGTTTAAAAACGTGTTACTGTGAACTATTATACTGTCAATTATGATATCAGAACAATCCCTGTAGTCCTGGATCCAGCATAGGCCGTCCCTGATGGTAATGTTTTTGATGATTATATTTGTACAATTTTTGAAATCGATCAAATGAGGCCGGTTATTCTCCTCGGGCCGCATCTGATGCCAGTCGTTATAAACTTGCCATTCGCTGTCCTTCAGTGTGCCGGCATTCAGCATCCTGTATATATCTTCCAGCAATAATTTGGCCCGGCCGTCAATAGTTCCATTACCGGTGATAGCCACATGTTGAACACCGGTGGCAACAATTAACGCCGATGCCTTTCCTGGTCCGTAGTCTGCCCTATTTATGCTGGCCAGGAGCCTTGATTGTCTTGCAAGTTTTAGTTCGATATTAGATTTGAGCTGGAGTACTCCTGTTACAAAGTCTCCCGCAGGCACCAATACAATTCCGCCACCATTTTTAGCGGCCTCATCTATCGCCCGCTGGATCGCTATGGTATTATCGGTTTTGCCGTCGGCAACCGCACCATAGTCGGTAATCAGATAACTTAATGCTTTATATTGACAGCAAGCACCAGCGTCCTTTGCCCTGATATTCGTCACTTCATATTTATCGGGCCGTGCGGCCAGTTCCAAACCAGCAAGTAAAAATAAAATAAGGATAAGTCTTCCCTTTCCTGAACAGTAGAGAAATCTGTTTGTGTTGGTACCCTGGACTAAAATCATAAGTTATATTTGGTTGTACCCAATAAATCTATCTTTTTTCCATACCATAAACAAGTTTATTTTACTGAAACATCAGAAATATTGTTATGTTTACGTTAAGTGGCAGAGCATAAATGAACTGGGAATTTGCCATTAAAACATAGTTTATGCAGGAGTTTAGCGTACGATTTTTATATAAAACCATTACTGTTACCCCGTTGGATGAGGTCAATCACTACATGGTGACAATGAACGGGGACGACGAAATCCCGGGTATTGTTATTCCGGAACTACTCGGTATCATTTACCCTATTGAAGATCCTGACCTGGGCTACGTATGGCACACAGACAGCGATATGAATGTGGAACTAGTAGAATTTATCGGCCAAATGGTGGAAGATAAAGATACTTAGCTAACAGATCAGGATGTGTCATGCTTAAACTGCATAATTGCAGCAAGATTGCACCTATTGCCGTTGCCCAAACCGTTATCAGTGTCACCAGCTGTTCAGGACTCCTGTATTTTTTTGCTATCGTAATCATAAGTAATATTTTTTAAGTTTAATACTTCAGCATAGTGACTGGCTTCTTTTAAAGCCATATTGCAGATGATTTTCAGTAAGGAGGTCTTTTGAAGTATGATAAAATCGTCCTTGCTATATTCAAGTGCGTCCAAAACATCTTCCATTTGTTCAGTCATGCCCATAATAGCCAAACTGGTTTTAAGGTCGTGGGCAATATGGTTGATCGCACTGAAATCGTTATTAAGCAGAGCAATGTCTATTTCCAGCAATGACCGCGGAACAATCTCCAAAAACTGCCCAGTCACTTTTTTTTCATATTCAATATTCCCCCTGCTGATTTCTTTCATGTACTGCAGGTCTATAGTTGAATACCTTTCGTCAACGCACATTTCGGACAAGACCGGGTAGGTTGTGTTTTCTGATACCGAGGTAAACCGTGTGATGAAATTGTGCAGTTTACTTTCGTTGATTGGTTTCGACAAATATTCATTCATTCCGTAACTCAAACACTTTTCTCGTTCGCCTGCCAATGCATGTGCCGTCATAGCCACAATAGGCACGTCCAGATCAAGTTCTGTCCTGATGCGTCTCGCGGTAGCATATCCGTCCATCCCAGGCATCTGGATATCCATCAAGATCAGGTTATAATTTTTTATTCTCAGCAATTTCAGCGCTTCGACACCGTTGCCTACGATATCAAATGAAAGGTTCCACTGACTAAGCAGATGTCGCATCAGGCTCTGGTTCATCAGGTTATCGTCTACCACTAAAATGTTAAGAGCTCCCGAAGGATATATAGGAAGGGTGTTTAGGCAGTCCTCTGCATTTTCTATAAGCTGTTCTGCAGCTATCAGGTAAGGAATAAAAAACCGGAAGGTAGTGCCTTTACCGGGATCGCTCTCCACTTCAATATCTCCATGCTGAAGAATTAGAAGATCTTTCACGATACACAGCCCAAGCCCTGTCCCTCCATAATTTCTCGTAGTTGAATCTTCTGCCTGATGGAATCGGTCGAAGATGCAACCAATCTTGTCCCTTTCAATTCCAATGCCTGTATCACTGATAGAAAAGTTGAGTTCAATATGGCTATCATCGATCTTCTTATTATAAATATGCACAAACACATGCCCTCTTTCGGTAAACTTGATGGCGTTACAAATCAGGTTAACCAATATTTGCGTAAGCCGGGTAGCATCTCCAATTAAAGTATCAGGTACCTGTGCATCAATTTCGACCCTTATTTCAAGGTTCTTTTCCCTTGCACGTTCATTAAACAGGGTTTTAATAGAATGGAACAGGGCACGCACACTAAAGGGATTGGCTTCGATACGCATCATCCCCGCCTCAATCTTAGACAGATCGAGGATATCATTGATGATAGACAAGAGGTTCTCCCCTGACTTTTCGATTGCATTCACAAATTCCCTTGGTTCTGGATCCAGCGGACGCATTCTAAGTAGATTGGTAAAGCCAAGAATTGAATTGAGCGGCGTTCGTATCTCATGGCTCATATTTGCCATAAAGTTTTCTTTGATCAATGCAGCCTCTTTTGCTTTCTTTTCTGAAGCATCAAGCTGTATGATTAGTTTGTTTTGCTGTTGAAGCCTGCTAACGATAAACCAGAACCAGCCACAGCCGCTGACTACGATCAGGCTGATCATTACACTCCCCCAAAAACGTGCCGTCCTCCCATTTTTCTCTACGGACCGGCTAAGATTATTCATTGTCTTTTGACGGCCGTCATATATTTTTCTGATAACATTGCTGATCTCATTTGATACCACCCTGGCCTGTGGGTTGGTAATCATACTTACGTTATCCATCCTTCCGTTTCTTCTATACTCTGCAAGCAACCGGTTCTTGGTTAGGAGTTTTTCGTTCGCAAAGATGGCAAGCTTAACAATATAAGGACGGGCGGCAAGGTCAAAGCTATTAGTTTTTAGGGAATCCAGATACCTGTCTACCAGTTGTATCTTATTGTCTATACCTTCCAGATGTGAAACATCGTCGGTTGCTATTGCCGCCCTGATCCTGCTTTCTACCCACAAAATATCCCGTTCAATTTCCCGAAGATGGTTGCTCGTCCTCAACTCCTGTAATAACTCTGTGTTGCCAACAATCAACCCCTCAATATTTCTTGAAGAATTGTACTGGATAAAGGCAAGCAAAAGATTACCTGCAACAAATAACAGTAACGTGAATGCGATAAACTGCCGTGTGTTCATTTTGTCTACGTAAATCATGTGAAATAGCTGCTAAAATGAGTAAATAAACAAAACCTAAAATTTATATTCGTTGGGAGCAACAAAACAATAGCCGAACCGGATGAAACGATCGTTTATCATAGTACGTTCATTCTTTCATTGAGCACCCTCCTGTATGTATCTGTAACTGGCAAGGATTTCCCGGCAACATATAAAGAGCCGTCCTGAATGGAGTCAATCTTATTTATTGCAACAATGTATGACCTATGTATCCGTAAAAAATTTGCTGCAGGCAAACGTCCCTCCACAGTTTTTAGTTTCGTATGTATGGCATATAGTTTTTCGGGTGTATACAGCTTTACATAATCACCCATAGCTTCAGCATAAAGAATATCATCAAGCTTGAGACGGCGGATAATATTTGTATCCCTGACAAAAATGTATTCATCATCCGATAGTTTAACTTCCTGCTTGCGGCTGTCAAGTATTTCCCTTGCGCGGCTCACGGCCTGCAGGAAGCGTGCGGGCCGCAATGGTTTAATCAGGTAATCTGCCACATCAAGCTCAAATGCTTCGGCGGCATAATCTTTATTAGATGTTATAAAAATAATAGTTGGACTGAAATGACTTAGATTTCTGGTGAGTTCAATCCCGCTCATACCAGGCATTTCTATATCCAGGAACAGCAGGTCTACTGGCTGCTGCTGGATAAAATTATAGGCCTCCATTGCTGTAGAACATTCGCCACAAATATGAATATGGTCTACTTGTGCAGCCAGTTCCTTTAGTGTAGTTCTGGCAATAGGATTATCGTCAATTATCAGGCAGTTCATATATTGCTATTTTCGGCTTGTAAAACAACAGTCATGCCACCCGACAACTACCTAGCTATCAACATGTTCTAATTTGATATCAAATGATATCCTAACGAAATATCGTTATTACACGAGAGTTAATCTGGTATTTCGCCTGTAATTTGAGCCTGGAAGTGGCATTTTGATAATATTTGAACAATCCCAGAACTTTTACGGAACAACAATGTTATGTATAAAATCAAAACTAATACTATGGGATTATTAAAAACAGCATTAATTGGTGCCGCTGTATACGGGGCGATTAAGTATGTAACAAAAAAGGACGTAAACGGAAGATCAATTGTTGATGATCTGAAAGAAAAGGCTCCTCAATGGGTTGACGATGCAAAGCGCATGAAAGATGACTTCATAGCTGAGAACCGGGTATATGATGAGTCAAGTCTTTAATTTATTAAAATACAGTTTTTAAATTATTGAAATATAAGGCCCGGTAAAATTTACCGGGCCTTTCTTTTGTTAGCCAAAAATACCCTTCGATTTCTTAATGGTTTTTTCCAGGTCTATGCCTTTTCCCAAAACACCTTTAAAGAGGTCACCTTCAACCTTCAGACGATCTATTGCATTAAAAATAGTAAAATCTTTCATCTGTAAACCTGGTCTCACTTCATCCCAATGCAGCGGCATAGACACCGTGGCACCAACCTTAGGACGCAGCGAATAAGGCCCTGCTATGGTAGCACCCGGCCTGTTCTGGAGGAAATCAAGATACATTTTGCCATGGCGGGCGGCAACGGACCTTTCAAGACTTGTAAAGTCTGGCAGTTTCTGGTGTACAACGTTTACTATTATTCGTGCAAATAATTGGGATTGCTCATAAGTATATTTTGCTCCCAGCGGAATGTAAATATGCATACCAGTTGAGCCCGAAGTTTTGCAGAAACAAGGCACATCCAGCGCATCTAGTACCTTTTTCACCTCCAATGCAGCTTCAACTACCTGGTCAAAAGTGTTTTTATCGGGGTCAAGGTCAATTACACAATAATCAGGGTGGTCTTCAGACTGTACCCGGCTAAACCAGGGATTCATTTCTATGCAACCCAGAGAGGCCATCCACAACAGGCTTGCTTCATCGGTGCCCACGAGATACTCCTTTTTTTCTCCTTCACCGTTGGTATACGGAAAAGTAGTCACCCAATCGGGCGCTTTCCCTTTTACATCTTTCTGATAAAAGCTGGGGCCATGTATTCCGTTAGGAAACCGATTCAGTGACATAGGCCTGTCCTTTATATAAGGGATTATATATTCCGCAACCTGATAATAATAATTGAACATATCACGCTTAGATACCTTATCTTCAGGCCAGTAAATCTTGCTGAGGTGGGTAAACTTGAGTTCATGTCCCTTAACCTTCCGCACCTGCGTTTCATCTTTAGGATTTAGTAACGTCTTTTTGCCCTTATCTTTAAGAGGTTCAACTAGCTCTGCCTTCGTATCCTTCCCTGCTGACTTCCGGTCTTTCTTGATTTCCCTCTGATCGTTTGGTCTACTGATTTTTTCATTTTCTTCCAGCTCCGATTCTACTTCTTCGATTACCGCTTCTGTAGGGGTGGCGGTTTCCCTCGTTACTTCTTTTGCACTTTTGTCTTCCCTCATGCCCTGAAAAGAAGGGTGACGGAAAACGCCGTCAGATGTAATTTCGGCATAGGCAACTTCGCAAACGAGTTCAGGTTTTAGCCAGGTAGCCTTTGCTTTAGGCGGATTTGGCCGAAATCGTGATGGCTTATTTACATCAGGAAGATGCTCAAATGGACTTTTATCAGTAATCAACGGCTTGAACTGCTGTATCATTTCCTTTTGAACACGATCGGAAAAACCCGTTCCGACTTTGCCTACATATTCTAACGCGCCATCTTCATATACTCCTAGTAAAAGCGAACTGAACTGCTTGGACGTATCCTCGTTTTTTGTATATCCGGCAATCACAACCTCCTGTCGCTTGTGCACCTTAATTTTCAGCCACTCCCTGGAACGGTAGTTGGCACTATATATACTGTCAGACTTTTTAGCAATGATTCCTTCGAGACCAAGTTTTTCCGCTGCCTGAAAAAATTCAGTTCCTTTTGCTTCGAACACTTTACTTAGACGGATACGTTCATCATCAACCGGCAGTACTGATTTAAGTATTGCCTGGCGTTGGGATAAAGGAAGCTCCATCAGGTTTTTGCCATCGTACCATATCAGATCGAATATATAAAATACGAGATCTCCATCTGCCTCACTTCGCCAGTTCTGCAGGCTGCCAAAGTCAGATACTCCTTTTTCATTCAGTACAAGGATTTCACCGTCAACAACTGCATCAATTTGCCATTCTTTAAGTAAATTATAGATTGGATAAAATTTCTCATTGAAGCTTTTGTTGTTCCGTGACAACAACTCCACATCGCCTTTTTTTATAAATCCCAACGCGCGGTAGCCATCCCACTTTACCTCATACACCCAATCGGGATCGTCAAAGGGCTTGTCGACAAGCGTTGCCAGCATCGGTTTCATTCCAATGGGGATAGTTGATTTCTTAGCATCTTTCAAAATGGATTTGATATCCTCGGGGTCCACTCCTGCTTGATCTTTTGTACCTGCAGCGCTTTTTTTCGTGGCGGATTTTTTAGTTGTTGATCCTTCCTTACTTTTAGCTGCCTTGCTTGTAGCCTTTTCTTTCGAATTGCTACTTTTTTTTTCTATGGTTTCTTCATGTCCGTCACTCCAAACTTTGTCGCCGCTCTTTTCCATTTGGGCTATCGTTTTTCCAGACAATACAGATTTATCTTCTTTGGTTACGTCCTTTTTAGTAGCATATTCATCGTTATGTTTTAGGAGCAACCATGAATTTTCTCCCATACCATGTGTCTTTACAAGTGCAAATTCACCTTCCAGCTTTTTGCCGTGTAGCTTGATTTTCAACGAGCCTGATTCCAGCTGTTTTAAAAGGTGTTTTTCCTGAGCTTTTTTGCCTTTTATTTCTTCAATGGGTTCATAAGTACCTTCGTCCCAGACTATCACCGTCCCACCACCATACTCACCTTTGGGAATTATTCCTTCAAAAGTTCGGTAGTCAAACGGATGATCTTCTACCATCATCGCCAAACGTTTATTTTTCGGATCTGTTGAAGGGCCTTTTGGTACTGCCCAGCTTTTGAGTACGCCATCCATTTCCAAACGGAAATCGTAATGTAACCTTGACGCATCATGCTTTTGAATTACAAAAAGAAGTTGCTTTTTGTCTTTACTCTTTCCGGCTTTAGGCTCAGCGGTTTTTGTAAAATCGCGCTTTGCAACGTATTTCGACAGGGTCATAGCAATAAGTTTTTACTATAAGCTTAAACATGCAAAAAATGTTTTTATGTTTTAATAAGAGTATCTAAGCGCTACGCCGGGAATCCCGCCGTTGTTTCCAATGCACGGACTATACCTTCAAGCAGATTTTTTTCAGAAAATGGTTTTAACACAACGCCATTCATTCCAGAGTTGATGTATCTCTTTTTGTCTTCTTTAAGTGCATTGGCGGTTAGTGCAAGTACTGGAACAGCAGCAAGGTCTGCATTTTGATAACTGCGTATTGCCTTTGCCAATTCTTCGCCCCCCATTTCCGGCATTTCTATATCAGTGATCACCATGTCGTAATATCTGTTGTCAAATAAAGCCAGCGCTTCTATACCGTTATGTGCAACATCGTATGTTATTTGCCATTTTTTCAAAATCGTTGTTAACAGTAATATATTCAAGGCATTATCTTCTGCTAACAATACGTGTTTGTCTTTAAGTAAAAGCTCTTTTTCAGATTCGTCAGGGAATTCGCTCTTTTTGCAGGCTGATGCTTCCTGTACTTCAAATGGTAAAGTAAATGAAAATTCAGATCCTTTACCGGGTTGGCTGCTTACAGAAATTATTCCTCCCTGCAGTTCAACAATCTTTTTTGAGATAGCCAGCCCCAAACCCGTTCCTTTTTGTGTGGCAGCGTGCTGTGCCGAGGCAATTTGCGAGAATTCACTAAATACCAGGGGAATATTTTCCTTAGTGATGCCCAAGCCGGTATCCTTAACGGTGATTTGAAGGATTTGCACATCTGTTCCTTTGACCTGCAGAGACGCCTTAAGCACCACCCCACCTTTTTCCGTAAATTTGATGGCATTGCTTAACAAATTAAGCACTACTTGTTTTAACCTGAAACAGTCGCCAATTAGACAAACTTCATCCTCTAAATCCATTTCATGCTCCAGAAAAATCCCTTTTGCGCCCGCCTGAACACTAAGGCTATTAAGAAGGTCTGTCAGCACCGGCCGAAGCATAAACGGGGAATGATCAAAACTCATCTTACCCGTCTCAAACTTTGAAAAGTCTAGTATTTCATTAACTACCTCCAGCAGCAACTGGGACGAAGTACTGATGGCCTGGAGCTGTTCACGCTGCACGCTGCTCAAACTACCCTGTGAAAGCTGTTCTGAAAACCCAATGACAGAATTTAAGGGAGTCCTTATTTCGTGGCTCATACTGGCAAGAAAAGCACTTTTGGCATGTGCATACTCTTCGGCCTGCTTACTATAGTTAAGCATCTCTTTTTCGTTGTGGAAGATTTTCCAAACGTTATAGAGCAGGACGATAACCAACAAAATGAGGAATACAATGATGGAACCCGACATCTTCTTCAGTGTGAAAACAACATCTTCCAGTCCAACCTCAAGATCAGCTTTTTCATCTTTTAACAGCCTTTTTTCGGCAGACTTGCATTCTTTCAAGGCCTTAACAAGCTGCAAGATAATACTTTCGTTCCCGGCCAGGGCTTTTCGCTCAACAGGTCCAAGGCCAGTAGCCGTCTTATTTAACGGCTTGGCAGCGATGAGCTGACCATTTACTGCAATCCGTCCGTTACGTTGCTGAATAAGAATAGTCTTCTGGATCCTTGTAACGGTTACTTTCTGTACCACAGCCGGCTTATGGGGTAAAGCAGAATCCGCTGGTGGAGATTTTTTGGCAGAAAACACTGAAAAAATACGGCCCAACAATTTCTTTTTCTGTTTAGGAATTGATTTGTTAATGACTGGTTTGATGGTATCTATTTTCACCTGTCGGATGTAATGGTTAACTACCGGTATCTCCACCGGACGGCTGTTTTGGCGTTCCAGCAGACTGGTAAGCCGATTGTTGTATAACAAAAGACTATCGGAAAGCGATTTAAGTTTACCGACGTTTCCAGAACCTGAGTGTTTAGTTGTTCCCGATATTCCAGAGCGGGCAGCTTCATCTGTATTTTCTCCCTTTTTATTTAGCTGGTTGACAATATGGGATACAAAACTGACTTCTGCAGTAAACTGGTTGAAGTAACGATCTTCTGCAGTGAGTGTAAAAAGACGGCTGTTTTGAGTGGCACTATATAAATTGTTTAGGCAACTATCCAGCATTGCAGTGCGGTCTTTAGAAAGCATCATTTGATGCACTCCAGCACGCATCTTTTCTGCCCTGCGGTAATAAAAGTATACGTAGAAAGCGCTAATAAACAGAATTATTATAAGGGAAACTATCAGGGCATATCGTAATATCGGAATCTTTCTGATCTTTAAAATCATAAACAAGTTGCAGGTTAAGGAAAAACGGGATCGGCCTTTACAAAATCATTGGTATTCGTTTACAATGAAAATGCCAAGACTAGCCTTTAAAGTCTGCAACAAACAAATTTCGATAAAACATTCGCTTATTAAAGCGACCCATTCTGCACGCTATGATAATGAAAGATTGCAAATGCAACTGATTATCAGAAACAAATGTAAGGGACGCACTGCATTACACTGGTATGTGGTATGCAACGCGATTATTCCTAATTTGTTTTTCTTTTTTGAATTTGCGTTCAATTTTTCAGCAGAGGTAGTGTAATTATTCTGTTTTAAAGGAATTCCTGCTATCAATTTTGAAACCGAATCTATACTACCATTTGAATTGGCTCAGCTTCTACTTTTTAGGTCTTACATTGCCCACCACCACTTCATCTTCAAAAACATATATTGTACGTGAATTGAAAGGCCACAAGGGCTTTTCTTTGGTATTTTCAAGCCTGATAAAAGTTTTTGCTTCATCTAATGTCCGGATCACATCATGTTTACCAAAAGGCAACAGCACATACTCGTCATACATACCGCCGAAACTTTCTTCACGACCTGGTTCAACATAGCCTATTGTTATCATAATATTTTTTAATTGTTATCAAAGATACCGAATCCAAACAAGATAAGCCCAAATAGTTCAATAAGGGTTACTACAACAGGCAAGGAGGCTGCTGTGTATTAATCTTTGACACTATTCTTATTGAATAAATAATAAAAGAGGGTGCGTGCCCCTATTCTTTTCCCAACCCTGTGCATTTGCAGCAGTATCTTATATCTGG
>Ga0247815_10001826_pt1 | contig 16083 bp, 24 predicted proteins | sample UWRJL194509B1_FD_181014 | JGI IMG/M metagenome (GOLD analysis project Ga0247815, IMG submission 181014) | Plant litter microbial communities from Arlington Agricultural Research Station in Wisconsin, United States - UWRJ-L194-509B-1 | ecosystem: Environmental > Terrestrial > Plant litter >...
ACAAGGCGGAACAGTTGGTCTGGGCGGAACCGGTACATCGCAGGTGCCAACAGCCGGCGTCTCACTGCCCGCTCAGAGCTCCTCGTACTTCCCGTTGGATGAAAAGCGGCCGCTGGGACCCTAAACTTCAGGGATCGCGACAACCGCACTTGGGCTTTCGGGGATGCTGCAACATGGACTCTGATTATGCCGCCCGCTTTGTACCAAGGACAGTCTCTAGGAAGCAGCATCGACAACCTGCGCCGCGCGTAGGCGGGCTGAGATGTGTTATCCGTGTATTCATTGTGTATGCTTGCGTTCTACTTCAGATGTTACTTCGTAATAAGGCATTGAAGACTCTATTTCTACCCCGATTGTGCTGGAAGTAGTGTCCTGACAACCCAGTGTAGCTGTTGTGAGCTGACTGAGGTGACAGTTCGCATTTGAACGACATGGGTTGGCGACTGCGCGGGAACGCGCGGGGAAGCACTGCTCTCTTGTCCTGCTCCCTTGACCACCGCCTGCATCGTCAGCTGTACTGGAGTTCCCCAGTGCCGATACGCGGCGTGTCTCATGCCTTCTAACGTAACACTTGACGACACCTCGCCAGAGATCGTGTACACGGGTAAGCTCACTTGCCTGCCTCGTTCATTGCGCGGCGATGTTGAGCCCGTCATATAGGTTCCTGGGATGGGACGCCATATCCAAGCTCACTGTCATTTAACGGAACGCATAGGCTCTCCTACGATCCGACAGCAAAGGCGACCCTTAAGTTCAAGGGTGTGTGTTCGGCGGCCGGGCAGGTGTCGGGATGAGCTGACCGCGCCACAGGAATCGCCGTGTACTTCTGGTCTCCGCTCTGGTCGGTCATACTTCATTCGCGTGCCTTGCATCGCTGATAATGTGTGAAGGCCATACTTGGTTAACACGACCCTGACGCTAGATAACGAGACAACTGTCGTGCTCGATCTCACAGACTACGAGAACATCGACAAACCGGGCATTGGCTTGGTTGAGACAAAGCAAACACAACCGCGATGGTCTATGACAGGGCTTGAAGACAAAGAACATACACTCGTCGCAGGCATGCTGCTCGATCCCGAACCAGCTACATACTTGGTCTTCGATGCCGTGACGTACGTTCTCCGGAGCAACCCCTGCTGCTGTGCAGCCAGCGTGCCAGACTTCTGACATTCCGGCCCCGCTTGCAGTTACACTGTCAGCTATCGTATACCCTCGCCTGGTGCAAAACGCGCAAAAACGCTTGCGGTTGCGCTCGGCACATGCCTGGCGCTGGCAGCCGTCGCTGCCATCGGGTTGGCGCTGTACTTTTGGTTCTTTCTCCGTGGAACAAAGAAATGGCGAGACTGGCGGCGAAGAGGTGCACACGCCCGCGTGCAAGATTCGTCGTTCAATCTCGAGACAGAGTTCCCGAAGCAACGGGGCAGCGTGTGGGTGGAACCGACGCCACCGCACCTGATTGCACACCCGTACAGTTTTTCTCGAACCACTACCTCGAATTCGCGGTTCAGCGAGCTCGAAGGCTTTAGTCCTTGGGTTGGATTGGGTCCACTGGCCAGTCGGGTGCGCGTGGACGAAATTGATCCAGCGAGCGACCCATTCATCGACCGGTCGAGGCGCAGTCAAGACGGCTGGCAGACGACGCCGACCATTGACGACGATATGGATGATGACCCACTCAACTCTGCTGGTGGGAACCGTGCTGCCAGAGCACTCCCGCCAGGCGCAGCTGTGCCGTACATGTTCGTCAACAACCGCGTAGACGATGACGACGACGCAGCCAGCGTTTCCTCCAGCTCCAGCACGCGAACCCGTGTACAGCAAGGACCCTACGCGAACATTACGAGCAGCAAGCCCGACAATCGCTCTCGTCAGTCCTGAAGGGTTGTCGGAGCCGCGGCTTGCAGCGCTGGCGCACGCACCCACGAACTCTCTCCCTCTTCTCGACCACGCTCACATTTCTCCTCGCACGCTCCACCAATTTCAACTGTGATCTATCTCATCTCATTGTCTTGCATACCATGATTCCTTCCAGCGCGGAGGGAAAGTCGAATGTTTCACGGCCTCACGACACGGACAATTGCCATGTTTTCTAATAGATTATTGATGCAATAAATGTATCTTGCCGTTTCCGCTGCTCGAGATCTCACGAATTAGGTTGACATGGCAGACAATCGGAGGCGTGTGAATGAGATTGTGGCTAGACTTCGGGCATGCAGCCCGTTACCCACGGCACCATCTCATGGAAGCACCAAATCTGATCATCCGTGTAGAAAGAGTGAGCATTGATCTGGAGAGGTAACTTAACTTCTTGGTGGTCGAGTCACGAGTAAAGGCGTAACCCCGGCACGGTCGTCGGTTATAAACCCGACGCGACTTGCCAGTACGCACTTTGTCTTTCTACCCCCACGTCGCACTCTACAAAATGACCGATCTCCTCAGGAAAGCTTTCGCTGACAAGAAGGCTCAAGTTTGTTATCTTTCTACCATGACTCGACCTATTTCTGACCTGGGTTTCGTAGGGCCTGCCCGCGTTCGTCCCATTCGTGACAGCTGGCTTCCCCACGCCGGCCGTCACGGTCGACATTCTCCTTGCGCTGCAAGCTGGAGGCGCAGATGTCATTGAACTCGGTGTGCCGTTCAGCGATCCGATCGGTGACGGACCAGCAATTCAGGCTGCGAACACGGTGCGCGCATCGTGTCGAAGATTCATGCGATTTTGTGCTGACGTTGCTGCTTCAGATCGCGATTGAGCAAGGTGTCGACTTCGAGCTGTGCCTTACACTTCTTCGCCAGGCTAGGGAGAAAGGTCTGACAGTGCCAGTGGTGCTCATGGGTGCGTGGAGTGGCGCCGGGCTTCCGCCTAAAGTTTCCAGCGCTAAACGATCTCGGCATTGACAGGCTACTACAACCCACTTCTCGCGTACGGCGAAGAGAAGGCAGTCGCGAACGCTAAGGCTGCGGGTGCCAATGCATTCCTCGTCGTCGATCTGCCACCGGAGGAGGCTGTCAAGTTCCGCGACGTCTGTGCAAAGAACAGGTAAACGGCCACCTCCAACTTTCAACCTCAAACAATATGCTGAAACCTCCTGAAGTATCTCTTATGTGCCGCTGATTGTTCCGGCGACGACTCTAGCACGTGTCAAGTTCCTCGCCGACATCGCGGACTCGTTTATCTACATCGTCTCGAGGATGGGCATCACAGGATCGTCCGAGCAGGTTGCAATCAACTCGACACTCCCAGACGTCATTGCTCGTGTTCGCGAGCACACAGCGGTCCCTCTGGCTGTTGGCTTCGGTGTCTCGAGCCGTGAACAGTTCGATTACGTTGACAGCGCTGGAGCCGATGCTGTCGTCGTGGGCAGCAAAATCATCAGTGTCGTTCACGCCGCGCCGGCAAACGAGGTCGCTCAACAGGTCAAGGACTACTGCCTCACACTCACTTCTGCCACGGGCAAAGCACAACTTCCGAAGCTCAAGGGCAACCCGTCCTCAACCTACGGTGGGAACCAAAAGGCGCAGGGAGGTGGCCTCGACAAGAACCTTTTGCCATCACGCTTTGGCGATTTCGGTGGACAATACGTCCCAGAGGCGATCGTGGGCGCGCTCATTGAGCTGGAGGAGGCGCATCACGCTGCAATGAAGGATCCGGCGTTCCTGGAGGAGTTCAGGAGCTACTACGGTTACATGGGCCGTCCTTCAAATCTCTACCTGGCCGAGAGGCTTACAGCTGACGTTGGGGGTGCTCGCATCTGGTTGAAACGAGAGGACCTGTGAGTAGTCCCCCCCCCCTGAGGCCTTTCTTCGGTTGCTTACAGCCGCCGTCAGAAACCACACTGGCTCCCACAAAATCAACAACGCTATGGGACAAATCTTACTTGCCAAGCGCATTGGCAAGACGAGGATTATCGCTGAGACCGGCGCAGGTCAACACGGCGTGGCAACTGCAACAGTCTGCGCACGATTCGGCCTGCAGTGTACGGTGTACATGGGTGCCGAGGACGTCCGCCGCCAGGCGTTGAACGTATTCCGTATCCGCATGCTCGGAGCCAAAGTCATTCCCGTCGAGTCAGGCTCCAAAACGCTGAAGGATGCGATCAACGAGGCCATGCGCGACTGGGTCACCAACATCCACGATACGCACTATCTTGTCGGCTCGGCTATCGGCCCCCATCCTTTCCCCACTCTGGTCCGCGACTTCCAAAAGATCATCGGAGAGGAGATCAAGGCGCAGCTCAAGGAGGCGAAGGGCAAGCTTCCGGATGCTGTCGTTGCCTGCGTCGGCGGTGGCAGCAACGCCATCGGCACCTTCTACGACTTTGTCAACGACAAGAGCGTACGGATTGTCGGTGTTGAGGCTGGTGGTGACGGCGTGCACACGAAGAAGCATAGTGCAACACTCACTCTCGGCTCACCCGGCGTGTTCCACGGTGTACGGACGTATCTGCTGCAAGACCCTAGCGGACAGGCCATCGAGACACATTCGATCAGCGCTGGACTGGACTATCCTGGAGTCGGTCCCGAGCATGCCTGGCTCAAGGACTCGAACCGGGCAGAATACACGGTTGCCACCGACGAGGAGGCACTCCGCGGATTCCGGGCATTGACTCAGCTCGAAGGCATCATCCCAGGTTTGTGCTTCGGCGCTCCCTTATGCACTCATGCTCACTAGTTTTTGCAGCTCTCGAGTCAGCGCATGCCATCTGGGGCGGTATGCAAGTTGCGAAGACACTCCCCAAGGATGCGGACGTTGTCATCGTGAGTTTCATGGTATTCAAACCACATGCTAGATTGCTCACACGCCCGTTTAGTGTCTTTCCGGTCGTGGTGACAAGGACGTCGAGCAAATTCATGACCTTTTGCCGAAGAAGTGGGCCAATGTGCTCGACTGGCACATCGTGTAAACAGTCTGTACAGTCGCGTGCATCGTCGCCACCACATAGACATGGCGGTCATTTGTGGTCACTCAGTCGAGCTATCTGAAGGAATGACTAAACAAAAATGTGAGCCGTTTCGTTGGCCGCAGCAAGCGACCGGTCTCCTGTTGCAGCCAGCATATGGAACGGACGCATGTTCGCGCGAGTCAGGCGGAACGGGTGACGGCAGACGGAACAACGCACGCGGCGAGGATGGCGTGCTTGACGAGGCGGCATGCACTGGATTTCACAGAATCTGCACTGAGAAGCCGGTGCTCCTGGCTTGAGCGATAACTCTCCATTCAGCCGCCAAGTTATTGAGGCTGAATTGCTCTCTTGAAATCTCAGCCGTCAGATGGAAGGGGATTGCCTCTAACTTGAAGCTCGCCAGTCAAACAATATAACCTCTTCTCACATCCTTGATGCTTTCGTCCTTTCTTACTGGCGTCAGAATTTCGCTTCCTTGCTCGCATCAATCCGCGGGGTCACGCGTCGTGAGTCACTCGACGACGCGCATATGATCTCAATATGATCTCGAGCCTTATCACCACTCGCCATCATGTGCACCAGGGCTTCTCACGTAGTCATACGCATGTGCCTATTCAGTGCCTCTGTGGATCCTTTAGCCGGGGTTTGAGTATAAATCCAACGCTCCTCGGGTTGGAGATTCCTCACCAGCCCGGTTCAGGTCTAACCACTGTCGCGTCCCCCTTCGCATTCAAACTTCCCAAGCTTCCATGACTCGCATTGATGTCTCACTGCTCGCCTTTGTTGGCGCCACCATTGCAGCCTCCACGCCGACGCGCGTGTTCAAGTGTGCGAATGTCCCAAGCTCGGCGAAGATTGGCAACATGGAGGCCCACTACCAGACCGCGCTGGCCAAGGCTTCCTCTGCACGCCTGACCGGAGACGCATCCCGTGCATCTCCATCGATTGAGGTGCGTGTTTTGGTTATATCGGGGCACAGATGATTCATGATGTTCAACTCAATCGTAGGTCTTTGTCCATGTCGTTTATGCCAGCAATTCGACTACTGGCGGCTATGTCTCATCTCAGCTCATTGAAGATCAAATCTCCGTACTGAACACTGATTACTCTGGAACGGGGCTGTCGTTCAGACTTGCTAACACCACGGTACGTTTGCCACGCGCACCACCATTGCCGTTATATCAATCCTAAATACGACTCCAGTACACCCAAAACGCGACGTGGTTTAACCTCGTCGACCTTGATAACGCGTATGAGCGTGCCATGAAGACTGCCCTTCACGTCGGTGGTCCCAACATCCTCAACTTTTACACCGTCGGTTTCCGTCAAGGCACCGGCGCCGGCACCCTTGGCTTTGCCACCTGGCCGTCAGATTACACGAGCGACCCACAACTTGACGGCGTGGTCGTTCTTGCCGAGTCTCTCCCTGGTGGTACCGCAGCACCGTACAACCTAGGTCGGACGGCGACGCATGAGGTGCGTGGCAACGACCCTACCACAATGCAACTCCGAGTCAAGCTGACCGGTCTTTTTAACAGGTTGGCCACTGGACCGGCCTTGTATGTCACTTTACGTGGAGGCTACTGCAAATTCACTGACAAGCCTTCATACAGTACCACACGTTCCAGGGTGGCTGCGCGACCTCAACGACTGGTGGCGATGGTGTTGCAGATACTCCCGGTCCGTTGCTCGTCCACCCGCGTAGCTCAATGGAAATTTACTAATGAAAGCGATTCTTCCCCATAAAAAAATGCATTGGCCAATCCAGCTGAATCTAGCCCTGCTTATGGTTGCCCGACTGGTCGTGACTCTTGCCCTCGTCTGGCCGGCGCCGATCCGATCCACAACTACATGGAGTGAGCATCTCTGCTGCATTTATGCATAAAGAAAAGTCCTGATGTTCTTCCATAGCTACACAGACGACGACTGCATGACCGAGTTCACCCCCGGCCAGATCACCCGTCTACAGAGCCTCATGTCGACCTACCGCAACATTAGCTTCTGATGACGTTCATTTGCCCTCTGTGACGGTTTGCGCTGTCACGCCTGGTCAATTGTCTGACACCTGCCAGCCTTCGCGTGGGTAAACGTGCTCGCCTCGGGGCCTTGATAGTGAACTCGCTCTGGGCTGTATCATTTATCACAGATTTTGTACTCGTCATTAAATATCACTTTGTTTTTATCGTTGCACGCAGAGACTGGCATTCGTCTTTAGCTTGTCGTTGATTGGTTCTGTTCCCGAACCGAGCCCCTATCGATGACTGCATGCAGACGCGGAGTTGCGCCAGTTCAGCGCTCTCGTTCTCCTCCTCAAATTCGGCTTGTTGCACTCGTTCCACGTCCACAACATGCCTCTCGTGCTACCTGGACTGCGTGCAACGCGGGCCGTTCTTCTAATACCCTCTGATCCGCGTGTGCATGCCAGTGCCATTGCGACTGCGGCTGCAGCTACTTCGTCGCAGCTGCTTGTGGTGCTGCTGTCTGTGCCAAACCAAAGCTGGAGCGCGCTGCAGTCAACTTTGGCCTTTGTATACACCGCAGCAAGCTCTGTAGCTGTGGCTTCCAACAAGCTCTTGATGGATATCGACGTGGTCATTGGCGAAGAGCGTGGCGCGAGTGCGGGCAAGTCCTGGGATCGCGTCTTTCGCGTAGATGGTACGTGTTCCTCCATGGGCGCCACCACAAGCTTCTGAGAAGCTCTTTAGACGCTCCGCCTCCTGCGTGGCTGCACGGCGTGCCTATAGTGGACCTTCCGCCCGATGGCGACGCGGTGGCGTCCAGCGGCTTTGACAACGTAGAGCCATCACAGTCCCTCCCAGTTGTTGCACTCGGGGGAACATTTGACCACTTGCACGCTGGCCACAAGATTCTCCTCAGTATGGCCGCTAGCATCGCGACGCGAAGGATTATTGTCGGCGTGACAGGTGAGCAGATCAGTGTTCTCTCTTCGACATAGTGCTGTTCGTGTGCTAACTTAAATGCGAAGACGATGCCTTACTGGTACGGAAGCAGAACAAACATCTACTGGAGTCTATAGATCAGCGGACAGCTCGTGTACGAGGGTTCCTGCAGCTATTCAAGCCAGGGCTAGTCCTCGACATTGTGCCAATATCGGATGTGTATGGCCCGACAGCCTGGGACGCGGACATCCAGGGTCTTGTGGTATCGCGCGAGACGCTACCTGGTGCGGGGTCGAGTGGGTTTCCTGGCTTTTGACATCGGAATTTGCGCAGCTAACCATCGTTGCTACAGTCGCCGAATTGCGAGCACAGAAACAGTTGCCCGAGCTTCAAGTATTCGTCATTGATGTCGTCTCGAGCGACGCATCGCGGATATTGGGATTAGACATCGACGCTGGCTCCTTAGTAGCGAGCAAGTTGAGCAGCACAGCGATCAGGCAATGGATTGCAGACCACAACCAGCATGCGAACTCGATTTAGACTGTTGCTGCGGCCCGGCCGCTATGTTCATCAGAAAGACTGAGCATGATACATCCGGGACAGCGACAGCTACAATATTCCATACTCCTGCTTGGAACGGAGACCGATTTGCGGGCCTGGCACCCGAAGGGGTGGTGGTAGTGGGGACAACCTTGGAGATGAATCATGTGTACAGTACATATACCTCCACGGACAATATGCAAAACAAGCTGGAACTAGAATAGTGTGAGAGAAATGAGGGATAGTTCGAATAGCGAGGAGCTCCAGGTACGGAAACAGGCACACTATAATCGAGATCAGGTTTCCGATAACCTCCACCCCACCTCCGCAGGCCGGATTCACACGAACGTAATATCCGTTTTGCGGCCGCGACCGTCCGGTTTGGTGCCATATTCGACACTCGATCCGTCGTCGCCGTTGACCTGTTGGGTAACGTCGATCTGGATCTTGACCATTTCGTGCTCTGTTTTGGTCTGCGCAGCTAGATCGACGCCACTGGTCATCGACTTGGTGAGATTGTTCCAGGTCGCGGCAGGTGGGCGGGGCATCTTGCTGAAGATGCCACGGGAGCGCGAGGTGCTGCGCGAGCGATTGCGGGTACGCGAGCTCGAACCCTGGTCCGATGATGGGACTTGCTCAATGCGCTCCGTGAGCGAGGTGACTGTGAGTGAAAGTTAGGGTGGTGTCGGTGAGCAATAGAGAAGGAACACACTGATGCGCTGTGCGAGGATGGAGGTGCACACGCTCTGGAAGGTGACCATGACTGTCTGTTTGGAAGGGTCCTGCAAGCTCACCGTCAGCCTGTCGTCCAGGCTGCGAAAGACACAGAGAGAGAGCACTAACGGGCAGAAGCAGGAAGATCAAGTTCAGAGTATGAAGGGCGACCATGAGGAAGAAGAAGCCAAGGCCACTGTGCATATTGTGCATTAGTACAGCATGTCAGCGCGACAGAAAATAGGACGCACTCAGAGAGTAAGATGAACGAGACGCGGCTGACGCCAGCCTTCATATTGAGATAAAGTTTCCACGAGCCGAGGGCGCATGCGAGGACATCATACAGCTATTATCGTAAACGGTTCTGGTCAGCACTGAGGTTCATGTGTCGAGCGGAAGAGAAGATAAACGCACGAGGTTGACGAGTGCGAACGGCCATTTGAGGGCAAACACGCTAGCTGTGCCAGATGCGCCGGTGCAACCGCCGTTCTTGACGATGGGGATTTGCATGAAGGCTGATGGATATGAAAAGATGATCTGTGGAATGAGTGCAATGCTCATGACGATGAGGACGGTCTGCAGCGAGAGAGAGATGCCAATGAGATGCTATAGGAAAGAAAGATGAAAAGGACCCACTCGGTTACGTTGCCAAATGGCCCAGGTGCGCCAGAGGAAGATGACGGCGGAGGTCGTGGAGACACAACCACGGAAAAAGCCACCACTAAGTGAGGTTAATTATCATCAGTTGTTTGAACCACGACCAGTGGGAATGCAGGAGCGCACAGCGGGACAATGGACCGACAAGACGCGTCGGTAAAGTTGCGTGAGAAGAACAGCACGCTCGTCGAAATGATGTAGGCGGCTCCGAGATAACTACGTTGCCACAATGAGCAGCAAGTCCCACGGCGTACACGGATCTGGGACGCACCGAGCAGCGACGAACAGAACGCATGCGACGGATGGACGAATAAGGGACTTTTGACGGCGGTACAACCGGTATTCGCTATTCAAAAGAATATGAGAATCGCTGAATGAGCGAAACGAAGTGGTAACGAACCTGGGTAGTGTTATAATCCAGTCGTATGCAAAGATGCATGCCGCCATGAGGCGCATACCCGCCTGCCGAAGTGGTCGTCAGCAGGCCGAGCCTCATGAGAAATGTCCGTGATCGACACTCACTTGAGGAGTGAGCTCGATACTCGGCATATCGACGAGACAAAGCGGATAATGGGAGCACGAAAACGAGTGGGGGCACAGCGCACAACTTCCTTCCAGAACGGTGGCCACAGCCCTTTATGAATTGCCTAGCGACGTTGCAATCCCATGTCCAACCAACGTACGCCCACATCATGCCAAACCAAAACTGGCATCGCTCTAGACCGTGATCCAACAACAGCAGGGTTTGCGGTGCCTTGGAGCACCAGTCATACACCCCCGTCCTAGGCCAATTGGGGGTGCGGTGCCGGCACACGGGGGAGCCGGGATTCTTAGATCTGTTCAGGGACCGTGTTCGCTTGCGAATCGTCCGTCGGTGAATCGGTTGGCATCGTTGCGTAGCCCCGGGTGAGCGGAGGGAGAAAGGACTAGGTGCAGTGATGGCGGCCAAGCCGGGTTCTTCCCTGTATAACTTGAGCTTAACTCCGTTCGCCAAGGGGCTCATCGTGTCATTCACACGGAATATCGTGATTGGAGATGGTGTGCTTGTGTGTGGAGTGCGTATATTAGAAACTGCGAGTGGCGCATTCAACGGACGGTACAACAACATGGGTAGACCGTCGCACGCACCCGCTACGAGGAGCATCATTAAATATACAATAATTGACGTTTTGGTGTGTCCGATGAAACGACAGGAAGGTGCAGAAAGAGAGGGAGAGTGGGAAGGAGAGATCACCGAACACGAAGTCGCTGCAGGCCGCCAGCCTCCGGTTCACGCTTGTCTACCTTAGGTGTCAGAGCTTGTGCATCGACAGTCACGATCCATTCGACGCGACTTGGAAATTGCAATAACCGCAAGCTGGGACACAGCTTGTACCAGATCTTAACTCGGGCGAATTCGGCCTCGTGGTTGTGTGGTACCTGTGGCCGCGCCATCATCCGTATCGTATGCAGTTCTGTCAAAGGAAGCAGGATATGATGAATATGTCGAAACAACTGCTCGAGTGCACGGTGAGTGCCTGAAACGGATAATGTTTGCAAATGTTGCAATCGAGTTGCCGCCGCTTGGAGGTAGACGTTATAGGGTAGCTCGCCGGCGGTGAGGTCGAGTTCAAGCGCGTTTAGTGCGACCGCGGAACGAGAGAGTGCGGCCATCAGGCGCGATGGCGTTGTGCGCGCCTCGTCCATCTTGCCGAGCGTCATGCTCACGCTCTTGACAGGCCGGAATGGCACAAGGGCAGTTACAATGGCTGCACTCGCTGCGATTTCGCTGAGCGCAGGTAGGCAGTTAGAGTCGGTGACCGAGAGCGAATCACAATTGACTAGTCGCAATGATGTCAACGAGCGCTGTCTGCTGAGCCATGTGCCCAGTTCGCCCGCGTCATGTTCGCGTTCCTGATCGGTGGCAAGTGTGGAGAAGTCGATGTGGAGAGAAACGAGGGAGAATTTGGACCCGTGAAGGATGTCCATAGGCGCGTTTTCGAGATGCAAGGCACGAAGATTGTCCATATGCGAGAGAATGAGTCTGAGTCGATCTGCGGTTGCAGTTGAGGAAGTCGAGCTGCGTTGCGAAAGTCGAGGCAAGGAGTATCGGAACGACCGGACGTGTTTACACAGTTCGCGTGATGCTGATAGCGAGGCGATACCGCGTTCCTGTGAGGAGAATCCACTGGGAGACAAAGTCTGGGAGCTGAGGTTGACGGTGTGGTACATGCGACGGGTTGCTTCTGCGTAGAATACGCGGTTGACGACGGCAAGAGTTGGAAGCGATGATAGTGGGACATAGTTGAAGACCAGACCAAGTAGCTCTGCTGGTAGTTGAAGTGTGGGTGCAGGTAATGGTAATGGTAACGGTTCGAGCGTACGTGCTGTGGGAAGCTCCGTGTCGGGTGGCTCCACGGAAATAGAGATGTCCCCACCGGCGAACTCATCATTTAATGAACTGAACGATGTGCGTTGCTCGCCCAGCTCGCTTGGACATCGAATGTCTGATGAAGCGGTTGAAATAGATGCAATCGAGCTGGTCCTGTGAAGTGCGGTCTGTGTGCCGAGAGTCAGGTCGGGTCCTGACGCGTAGAAAAAGCGGCAGGGTCGCTCACAGCTCGTGGGTCGGCTCTGAACTCGACAGGCGCGCCAAGTGTGTGTGTTGAAACCTTCCGCTCGCGTACGAAGAGGGATACGAATCCATCTGCGACAGACCGCGACCTGCGCGGGATGCTATACAGACTGGCGGCCTTGCGAGGGCTCACACCCGCTACTCCCAACCCTTGCGAGTTGTAGATGCCGTCCTCCTGCACGCGCGACTTGGCAGACCTGGTGAATATCCGTTTCAGCACCGACATGGGGTCCCAGCCACGCGGCGGCAGCGTGGGGCGCGAGACGAGAGTATGAGAAGAGATCGTCGGAGTCTCCGGCACAATTGCGACCCTGCTCCTCCCCGTACTCAAATGTTTGGTGACTGTAATATATATTACGCGTTTCAAATCCAGAATTTGCAGAGAACTAATATCACGCTTCGTTCACGGAACTCCGAATGCAGAACAGCTGTGAATGTCGCACACGTCTGCGGGACTGACTAGACCGTTCTTTGAGCAACATCAGCCGCCGGCTCCTCATAAGAAGTACCTCTCCTCGCGCAACCATCACATAGTTGTGACAGATGGCGTGATCGCGCAAGGAAAAATAGCAGCATTGCCGTGGGTTACTCGTGTCCTGACGCGGACAAGCGTTGAGGATCGAGGTTCGCAGTGGTGAGAAACCGAGCACCAGTTCGACAGTCACGGTAACAGCAGCTAGTAGTCTGGTGTACCTGACCGATCGATGTTCATTGAGCCATCTTCCTCGTCGTCCTCGTCGAACCAAGCATCCTCGCGTTGACGGTCGAGGTCAAGGTCAAAGTTGTCGTTCCAGTCGACGTCATCGTACTCAAACCCCTGCAAGTCGCATCTGAGAATCCGCGGACATACGGCGGCGGCAGATCCTCCTCACCTCAAGATTTCCGTAGATCAAGCGCTCCCTAACAAGACGTTCGAATGCTTCCCGGTGTTGCTGTACCGTCTCCTTGGCGTCCTCTGTGGCGTTGGCGACAGCAGCAGCAGCCTCACTCTCCTGCTCTTCATCGTCATCAGTGTCCTCCTCCTCTTCCCCGAGCTGCGGCATCATGGCCTGCCTAATTGAATGATCACGTCGCAGCTGGCGGGCGCGGTCTGCATCTCGCTCGGCTTCGTACTCGCTCAGAAGCGATCCGAGTTTGCCGACCTGCGTTGCCTGGCCCCCTAGAAAATCAGTCTGTGCCCATTCGCGTTCTTCCGCAGCGTAGAAATCGCCAGGCTTCGAGCTGTCGTCACGAGCAGTTCCGCTGGCTTCCCAAAGCATTGGCCACCGAGCCCGCGCACGGGGGAAAGAGATCGCTTTTTGCCCTGGTGTCGATGCGATGTACTGCAGACGCCGGTTGCGCACTAGTGGAAGTTTCGTACGCTCATGTGATGGCACAGTTGAGCTGAATTGGACAGCCAGATGGTGTGGCAGTTGATGCAGATTCTGCTGCAGAAATGCGAAAGGAGCACCGATCGGCGATGGTTTGTAGTCGTCTGGAAGGTCTAGATATCGCAAAAAGCGAGTAGCCTCTGCGCGCGAGTCTGCAGTCGTCATGTTGGCATTACGAATTCTAAGTGTGGAAGGTCAAGTCAGGTGGCGGAGTTTGCGCTGTCGATCCCACTTTGTCTCTCTACCTCCGCCTATGCCGGTACCCAAACTCGAGGAGCTCTTTGGCCCTCCTATTCCTCGCAACGATGAGAAGCTGCGCATGCTCAGAAGCTTTACCGCGAATCTGTGCAAGCATGACCGCCCTATGTGAGTTGCGGGCGTGTGGCATGGGTGCGCTGGCCTGACTCATACACTTGTAGCTTCCCCGGCTCGCAACCCGTTAGCTTTACCAAAGCAGACATCCAAAAGCTCGAGTCACGAGAGTACGCGCGAACATAACATCTTGCGCCGCGCTCGCTGAGCAAAATTCGTAGATATTGGGTCTGTGAGAAGTCGGATGGCGTCCGCGTCCTCATGCTTATAGTACGCATCGACGACGGTCACGAGGTTTGGTTGGTATGTTCTCGTCGGCCTCGTCTACCTCACACTTATAACTTCCTGTCCATAGATCGACCGTCACAACGACTACCGCATTGCGCCGGGATTCTACTTCCCGCACCCCGCAGACAAAACAAAGCCACTTGGCAACTCGCTGTTCGACGGCGAGCTGCTCATAGATGTGAACCGTACAACTGGCCGGGTGAGTTTGCTGTCAACTCGGGGCGCAAGAGAGGGAGGAAAGCTAACGCCACACGATTTCGCACAGCCTACCACGAGGCTACTCGTCTTCGATTGTCTGGTCTGTGACGACCAGAACGTCATGCGCAAGCCGCTAGAGTCTCGATATGGGGTATGCACATCTTTATTGTGCAGCGGCGAGACAATACTCTGACCTGCTATATCCACAGCGGTTGCAGGAATCGTTTCTCAAACCGTTCGAGCGGATGCTCCGTGAACTGCCTCACATGGGGGAGGGCCAGGCATTCAAGTATGCCCAGAGTCTTGTGTCAGACTTGCATACACTTTCTGACCTCACGTTGTCGATAGACTTGGCGTGAAGCGCATGGAACTGTCCTACGGCATCGACAAGGTCCTCAGAGACTATATCCCATCGCTCGAGCATGAGTCGGACGGCCTAATATTTACATGTGTCGACATGCCCTACGTCGTCGGCACTGACGATACGCTGTTTGTGTACCCTCTAATCGTTGTTACATGCTACTGACCTCGTCATTCTTCAGTCTCAAGTGGAAGCCACCAAACGAGAACTCGATAGACTTCAAGATCGAGCTTCGCTTCCCGCTTGCGCAGAGTGGGCAATATGCTGGTGGACCAGACTACAGCGCCAAACCTCTGTACCTGCTGTACGCGTGGGCAGGCGGCCAGGACTACGAGTACCACGACATTGTGGACCTCACCGATGAGGAGTGGGAAACGTGCGTGACTCATTTACATCTACGAGGACAAAAATGCTAACTACGATAACAATTAGGATGAAAGCAAGCGGTGTTCAGTACGACGACCGCATCGGCGAGTTCACCTGGAATGGCGAGCGGCACACATGGCAGTTCATGCGTTTCCGCGATGACAAGCCGAACGGAAACCATATCAGCATTATCGAGAAGATCATTGTCAGTATCTTGGACGGCGTGCAGGAGGACGAGGTGCACTACTTTTTCATTTCCGCGTGCACGACTGACGTGTACAATCCAGCTGCTTTCACACCTCCCGCAAATACGGCAAGCTTCGAAAACTCTGCGAGAGAGACGGACGAAAAGCGTTGCATCATCCTCCAGAGGCGGACCGCCAACGAATGGTCATAGACCGCCTCCGCCGCAACAACGACCACCGCCACCGGTACGTGTGGCACCAAAGCAGCCATACCATGTTGGCGGAAAGTTTTCGAAGATCAGCGGGCCACCACAAATCTTGGGCTGGCAGCGGTAGCACCAGAGAGTCCGGTCGTTGGTTCATCTCACTTTATATAGTCTTTGACATTCAACATCGATCAAGCCTGTAATTCTAATCGCTAATGATTCCACTGGTTTGCTGAAGTAACGCTTTCTGCGCGCGATCTCAAGGCGACCAGACAAGTATTTCACACCAGGTGCTGCGGGATTAACCGGCGTCTTCTAACTCCACCTCCCTGTACAAGACACAACGGTTGCCCGTCTCCCGCGGAGGGACTGAATGTCTTTGCGCTCTCAATCCGCAGACCCTAAATGTGTGCGCGTGGTCAGTTGCCTGCAATACCGGCCCAGATTAGCCGTAATGAACTGGCTATT
>Ga0247815_10001827_pt1 | contig 16081 bp, 17 predicted proteins | sample UWRJL194509B1_FD_181014 | JGI IMG/M metagenome (GOLD analysis project Ga0247815, IMG submission 181014) | Plant litter microbial communities from Arlington Agricultural Research Station in Wisconsin, United States - UWRJ-L194-509B-1 | ecosystem: Environmental > Terrestrial > Plant litter >...
TCGGCGAGGGTGAAGGTGAGTGTGCGGACGTGGTCTGCGATGACACGGTACGCGGTGTCGATACCGTCCTTGTCATCCGCACCGAACGCGCCGGCGTATGGCCTCGCACCAGTAAGCTCCTGGATGCGAGTGAAAAGAGGTGCGAACAAGTCGGTGTCGTAGTTGCTCTGCGCGTCCTGTACAACCGATACAAGGCGCTCGAAGCCCATGCCCGTGTCAACGTGCTTCGCGGGCAGCGGGCGCAGACTACCGTCATCTTCGCGGTTGAACTGGATGAAGACGTTGTTCCAGATTTCGAGTACAAGCGGGTCGTCATGGTTGACGAGGTGTGCGGCATTACGCCCTCCACCAACACGGTCGTAGTGGATCTCGGAGCATGGTCCGCAAGGCCCTGTCGCGCCCATCTCCCAGAAATTGTCCTTGGCATCGCCGGTAAGGATGTGGTCATCCGCAAGTCCAAGCGAACGCCAGATGTCGCGAGCCTCGTTGTCAGGCTCGAGGCCTGCAGCAGGGTTGCCCTCGAAGTAGGTTACGTAGAGTCGGTCTTTCTCAAGACCGTACACCTCGGTGAGCAGTTTCCAGGACCATGTGAGTGCCTCTTTCTGTGAGTGTGATTAGCGGGCTTCTTTCTAGCAGGCAATAATTCAATCACCTTGAAGTAATCTCCAAACGACCAGTTGCCGAGCATCTCAAAGAACGTGTGGTGATAGCTGTCCTTGCCCACGTCCTCGAGATCTGCACGCCAATGTTGGCTGTTGTTCTCTCTTCACGCCTGGATCCTGGTTTTGCTCACCGTTATGCTTTCCACCTGCGCGCACACACTTCTGACTGTTGTACGCTCTCTTCAATCTTGCCAGCTCGCTCTTTGGATCTACAGTGCCGAGGAAAATGCTCTTGTACTGGTTCATGCCAGCATTTGCAAACAGCAATGTCGGATCGTCGTGCGGGATCGTCGACGAAGAGCGCACAAATGTATGCGACTGCTCCGCGAAAAAGTCAAAGTATGCCTGGCGCACGCGCGAGGCGGGCCAAGGGCCGGTGTACGGCGCAGGTCCGGCGGTGGTCATTGTTGTGCGCGCGAGGGTGAGGATGCTCGATGGAGAGGAGACGCGTTGAGTGCGTGTAAAAGAATTCGGTACAAGGCGGTGGTGATGGTACAGAGGAGAGAGGCGGGGGAGGAAGCGGAACAGCGTGTGGAGTCAGGCGAACGTGACTCGATGGCCACGATCGAAGCACGATTGGAACGGAAGTGAAACACGAGCAAACGCGTTCACCTCGGTTATCGCCGAGCGCGTTTCAACCATCTTTGGTGCAAATACACGATCTTGTGCCAATCGACAACGCAAAAATGCAAGTGTTTATTTTATGATATAATATTGCTCGCAGTATAGTGCGTTTTCAGCGCAATCAGGTTGTTTGGTCCAGCTTGCGGATCAGTGGGCCGGCTGACTTCCACGACTTGGTAGCGTATCTCTTGAATCCGTCATGAGGCTACACACAGAAGCCAAAAAAAACTTGCATTGCCCATGTTCTAGTCTGCCATGGCTGCGTCCAGCTCGTTTTGCGTCTCCGGTAATGCTTCGCTCCAGGGCGTCCTCCCACAAACTGCATCCAGCTTGGAGGTGTTGATGTCCCCAAAGCCTCCTCGAATTTCTCGTTCATCGCGCCAGATAAGCACCCGTTGACGTTGTATTGCATCCATGTTGCCAATGACCCTTAGCATCATGCGAATGCTAACTGCATTGATGGCATCGCTGTAAATCCTAATCGCGACGGGCGCAGTTGCGCTACGTCCAAGAAGATACTGCAGAGCTACGACGAAGTCTTCTTCCTGATCGGGTTCCAAATCGTCATTGAGCTCGAGTGCTACATGCGTGACGGTGTCCGACACACGCGCCTCAAACCACTCTACCAGCTTGTTGACGCTGAGATGACCGAACTGCCAGAATATACACAAGTGAGTTATAGATGGCGGAACCCACTGAACATGCGGTATTGAGAGAGCATGGAATGACCTGAGACTCGAGGGCAGCTGCCCTTAATCACTTTCCGTCAGGAACAAGTCGCCGAACCCAAATATCGCTTGGAGTTGTGGAAAAAGGCGGCCAAATCGAAGTGGATCCATCATCTGATTAATGCCCAGAAAGAGGCGTCGAACATGCCAACACAAACGTTCTGTGGCGGGCCGGCTCAACAAACCACCAGCGATCCGGAATGGCACTGACTCGTTGAAGACAGGAACGAAGAGGTGCGAGTTGGTGCCATCGATGACAAGAGTACGATAGAGAATCGGAATCGTATATGTGTATCCGATGCTGCAAGACTTTGCGATACTGAGAACTGTCGCACGATCCGAAATGAGATAGAGCTCTGCGGCCGTCTGAAGCATTGCGCCGACAAGTTCGATGGGTATATGACCAAGCATGTTGGGTGCGGATGTATTTAGCGAGATTTTAGATTTCAAGATGTAAGATGTAGTTTGTGGGAAGAAGACGTTGGCGACAGCAAGGCAAGAGTCAGGTCACTATCGGCGATAGCCAGCACATGAGGCGACCGATGTCACCGCCTGGCCTAACATTATGAGTTCCTCTTCATTGGGAAATGGATTTACAGCATCATTGCTGCCTTTTCAGTCCGGCGTTGATCAGGGGACCGGCTTGCAGTTTACTAAACACTTGGTAGTTTTTCTCTTAGATTCATCCTGGAAGCTATATAAACACACGAGAGCCATGTCGGCGGGGTCTCTGTGTTCTATTCTGCCATGGCCGCGTCCAGTTCGCTCTGTGGCTCCGGTGATGCTTCGCTCCATGGCGTCCTCCCGCAAATCGCGTCTAATTTGGAGGTGTAGACGTCGACGAGACCGTCTTGAATGTCCCTTTCATCGTGCCAGACGATCACCCTTTGACGCTGCGCTGCGTCCATGTTGCCAATGCCCTTTAGCATTATGCGAATGCTATTCGCGTCAATGGCTTTGCTGTAGATCCGGATTGCCAGTAGTGCAGTTGCGCTGCGTCCGAGAAGATATTGCAGAATGACGGCGAAGTCTGTCCCTTGGTCTGGCTCCAAAGGGACATTGAGCTCGAGCGCCACATGTGTGACGGTATTTGACACCCGAGTCTCGAACCATTCTATCAGCTCGTCGACGCTGAGATAATCGAGTGTCCAGAAGATACACAGGTGCGTTATTGTCGGTGGAACCCACTGATCGCGTGGTATTGATAGAGCGTGGAACGACCTGAGTGTCGAAGGCAGCTGCCCATAATCGTCTTTTGTCAGGAACAGGTCACCGAAAGCGAATACTGCTTGGAGTTGTGGGAATAGGCGAACAAATAGATGTGGATCCATTGTCTCGTTGATGCCCAAAAACAGGCGTCGAACGTGACAACATAGGCGTTCTGTGGCGGGCCGGCTCAACAGGCCACCAGCGACTCGGAATGGCGCTGACTCGTTGAAGACAGGAGCAAATAGATGTGTGTTGGTATCCTCGATGAAGATAGTACGATAAAGCACTGGAGTCGCATACGTATAGCCGATGCTGCAAGACTTTGCGATATTGAGAACTGTCGCACGATCCGAAATGAGATAGAGCTCGGCGGCCGTCTGAAGCATGGCGCCGACGAGTTCTATGGGCATATTCCCGAGCATGTTGGATAATACTGTCTTGGATGGAATGTGAAACTAAAAGATCAAGAATGAAGAGGTGGGAGAAGCATGGGGTTAGCCGACCGGTGCTGGTTGTGCTTCCGACCTCTTCCGCGCGACTGCTTTTATGCACCACCGCAGCTGCCCGACAACAGCTGCATCATATCAAGCGATTGAGGGTAGAAATATTTTCACATGGTCGCTACGTCAACCTCGACGAGTGGGACGGCACCTTTTCAGCTGCCACCAGAAATTATCGGCCGCATCGTCGAGCATAGAGCTAACGATGACTCCGAGCACCCAATAGTGGCTCTGCGTCAAGCAAATTTGGTCTGCAAGCTTTGGCGGGTCGCGACGTGTGCAAACCCGCGCGCCTGGAGCCGCATCGTATTCGCGCGGCCTCCAGTGGCATCTGCGCCCACCACCGGCGAAGGGAGTCTGCTCTTGCTCGCACTGTTTTTCGAGCGCAGTCGTGCCTGCCCAAAGCATGTGTCCCTTCGTGGACGCGTCACTCAAGACGACCTTGTTGTGCTCCGCGACCTCGTCAACGCCTTTGCTAACAGCATCATCACCCTCACTCTCGGCCTTGTTGATGATAAGGATCTTCCATTGAACGATCAGGTCATCAATCATATCGTCAAACTTCCTGCGCTGCAGACATTGGACATTTTAAAAGTTGCGCGGTCTCGCTTTGCTGTGCTCGTTCTACCCCCGATGCCCTGCATCGAAAACCTCAAGGTTCCCAGCATCGTCATCGGAGAGACTCAATCTCTATCGCGCCTGAATACTTTGAAGACTCTGCGCTGTCGTGGACAGCCGAGATACCACCTTGTGCATCTACTTTCTGCCTTTAACGGAGTAGCACTTCCGGAGCTGCACAGCCTCGATATGTGCTGCCAGAGCTATATATCGGGCTCACAACCCTTAGAACATCCCGTGCGCTGCGCCTCGGAGCTTGAATCTTTGGTTGTGAGATTCTTGGATACAGCCATCGACGCCCTCAGATTTGTGCGAGCTCCCAACCTAATATCACTGGCGCTCTCTGTCGAAGTGTTTTCGTATTTGGGACGGGGATGGAAAAGACCTTGTGTAGCCGCAGCCATCGACGCATTCTTCCAGGCGCCAGTTCCGCCCCTGCGTCGGCTGCACCTGGATCGAGTGGACCTAGCCGATGTGACAATGCTCAATATGCTGCGACTCCTACCGCAGCTCGAACTCCTGGCCCTGTCTCATGCACGACTTGGCAAGGATTTTGTTCAAGCGCTGTCTCAGCATAACGGAGATACCGGTTTGAACTGGATCTGCCCGCGCTTGATGCAATTGTCATACGTATCAGCCTGCTGCCTCGAACCTACTTTGCGCGCGAGGAACTATGCCTCGAGAGAAGAGGATGGCGAAATGGACATCGGCCTTTTCGAGGCGCTCGCACGCGCCAGATCCTATCGCGCTCAGAATGTTGACGATGCCAGTCGGTCATCAAGGATTGGTGATCATTCTCTGCTGGAGCCGCTTAGGGATCTATGGGTCGAACGACGACAGCTGCTGGAGGTTACGTCAGAGGGCCCATGTCTGTGGAGTGACGTTGAGTTTCGGTTCTACGTCTGGCAGGAGGAGCAGCCAGAGGGTCAGCCGCATCCAATGAGGAATGCATGGTGGGCATTCCCTGCCTGACAACTGATCTTGTTTTGCGATGTGTCTTTTTTGGAAGGGTTGGCATCTCGTGATGTCAACATCGCTCTGGCTTTCAGCAGTCTTTCAGCTGATCACCAACGGCCTGGAGGAGAAATGGCGACAATCTTGCTTTCACCGGTAACGGCGGCAGTGTCCGAGAGAAATTGCAGACATGGTTGTAATACCTTGCCTAATGCTGACTCGTCTATGTACACACTCTGCCGTAAGCTCACTTGCCCCCAGCGGCGAAGATCATCAGCAGGGCGAAGCAGCTGTACAGCAGGCTGATGGGATAAGCGAGCAGCAATCGCTGGTCTGCTGTTCGGAGAACCTGCGCAAAGAGTGACATTAGTAAAACCACAGAGTAACGGTAGCAGCAAGAATGAAGACAAACTTACAGCTGCGAAGATGCCGCTGGCGGAGAATGTGCACCAGCCGACGCTGAGAGCAGCGAGAAAGTATCCGATGGTGTGGCTGTTGGACAAGTCAGTACCGTCTCAATAGCTCCGTCAGACTGACGCACTCGAGTCCGAAGCCTATATTTATTGCACTCATAACGACCATGGGCAGGAGGCAGTATCTGCGGTGGCGGTCGAGCGTGAGCGCGTGGCGAGACGTGGCCGCAGCGCCAAAGGAACCGAGAACGCACCCTAATACACTCGCCACTCTATGCGCGTCAATCCCGTTCGGGCTCATCAGATTGAAGAGAAAGTAAGTTGAGAGGGAGCCGAGCAGAGCGAGACCATAGATGTAGCCAAATTGCGGCTTTCCAGACTGCGCGCGCAGTGTGAGCAGTTGAACCAAAATTCACGATCAATCAAAGACTTACAAGAAGAAGACAGACGCCGAGAAGGAAGTAGAAGATGAGGGGGCCGTAGAGGTCGGCGTCATCCATGATATGTTCGTCGACAGTACGCAGAGGATTGAGTACGGTAAGGGTTTTAGATTGAATGTGCGCAAAGTTGATTCCAAGCTCTGAATAAGATTGTACGAATGATTAGTTATCTGGTTATCGAGCGCCGTAAAGCAGACGCGACGCGTCGTGTCGACCACGCATGCGCGCACCTTCAAGCAGTGGTGGTTCGCCTTCAAACCCGCCAGTTCCAAACGCAGCCAGCCAGCCCTGAGGACCTGCACCAACTGCACCGTTGCCAGTTGAAGATATTGAGCCCGACAGTGTGCCCATGTTGCCGTCAACGTGTGACGAGCCAGCGCCGCCCCCGCCATAGAAGCCAGCCTGGTCCCCGCCGTAGAAGGAAAGACCCGGCGCATCATGTTGATGCGCGTGTGGTTGAGGCATTTGCGGCCCAGGCTGGTAGTATCCGCCGTACGACATGGCGCGGAATAGGAAGAGATGTGTGGAGAAAGTCCGACAGCGCGTCTCTTCCTCCTCCCTTCGCCTTCCTGCCACAACACAATCTGCGCGTTACACTCTCCGAGAGCTTGATCTTGTTTACTAGCGACAATCCCCTAGGCTTCGTTATAGCAACATCATTAAAAGCTCGACCGGCAGCTGAGCTTGTAGATTGCTCAACACCCGCCAACTCGCTCTCGGATCATAGCTCGCTTCATTCAGCGCAAACCTATCTACCAGTTTGTGCATATTCCCCCAGTTTCAACTCTACAGCACACGCTTCTTGTTTGCTGTTTAATAGAATTTTTGCCTTTGTTAACACCACGTTGGCTACCCGCCGACCACGTGAGTTGTCAACAATCAATGGCTTAATTCTGCGTCGCTCTTCCTCGCTCTTCCACGGCCGCTACCCTGCGGATGCGCCGCCTAGAACCTGCCACAGTGCTACGCACATTTCGCTTCCAAGGTCAGAGCTCGGTGGAACGTGTCACTGAGAAGGGCGTCAGCTGTTCGAGAAGGGAAATGACGCGCTGCTGAACCTGAACCCGAACCTGAACCTGAATGAACTGCAGACTTGCATCACCCTTCTCTGTGGTACATGCGTCATAAATGCGCTGGCAGTCCTGTGAGACACAGGGGCTTCCATTGCGCAGTAGACTGACATCCACTTCGAGCAGTTTGAGCAAGGCACCACGAGAATCCTGGCCGCCCGTCAGTCCCCTCTCCATCACGCTTCTTGTGAGCGGAGACTGCCCAAACCGGCAGAAAACCGGTTTGAAGTACCAAAATAAGCGTGGGACTTCGGCCAACTCATCAATCTGGCAGGTGTTCACACTCGCTTTGGGCTGCTCCACCGTCATTCTCGCTGCACCGAGCTCATGACGTCCCATTCGCGCACAGAAGCACCACCCCCGTGACGGCGGCCGCACCCCAGATCAGGTATTTGATTCTACCGCGGCCACACATAAGAACATGCGCTCCACGATTTATGCTAATTCCAACTACCTTGCGCACCACTCACTCCTGGTTGCAACAGAACTTGATACCGCTCGCATTAACTCAGACTATGGTTTCATCAAACAAGAAGCTTGTGGTGGTGTTTGGCGCTACTGGCACGACAGGAGGAAGTGTTGTGCGGTACCTACTCGAAGACCGCACGTACGCCGTCAGAGCGATTACGAGGGATACCAGCGGCACGAAGGCCCAAGGTACGCACCAATCGTGTCATATCCGCATCCTTGTATCTAATTGACCTCTCCGGTCAGCTCTCAAAGCTGCTGGTGCCGAGATCGTCCAAGCAGACGTTGGTGACCCGGAAACCCTCGCGGCAGCCATGCACGAAGCATACGCCGTCATCGGACTGACGGATTGTGCGTCGCCTCTAGATTTTGTGTCGTCCCCAATTACGTCCCGCTAACCTGATATTACCCCTATGCAGTCTGGACCATCTTTCCTGCTGTGGGACTCGACCCGGCAAAAGGTCAAGCCGAGGAAGAACGCCACGGCCGCAACCTCGTTGACGCGGCCAAGGCTGCTGGATGCGTTCAGCACTTCATCTGGTTTGACATGTGGAAATACAGTATTCCGCATTGGGAGTGAGTGCGTCAGGAGTGCTGGTCTTAATTGCCATTCTGACAGAGCCACACCGTGACCATAGCGGCAAGGCCAATGTGGGCGAGTACCTCGTGGCCAGCGGCCTCCCACACACTCGAATTGTCAACTCCTTTTACTTTGAGAACCTTGCCAACCCCGCCTACGGGATCGTCACGAAAAACGAGGCTGGTACGTCAAGGTTTCGTGCTGTTCGAGCTGGCACTCAACGCATCTTCACAGGCGAAGTCATCGTCAATTGCATGACCCTTCCAGATGCATACATACCCGGTTACTCTGCAAACCAGAGCGGCGGGTGGGTTCTTGCAGCTCTAAAGAACCGCGAGCAGTACCTCGGTGCGCGTGTTTCTGAGTCCTTCCTCGCAATTAAGTCGCTGACCTGTACCTCCAGGCAAGCAGATAATTGCCGTTGGGGAGCATATAACCCCACGCAAGTACGCTGAGATCCTCGGCAAGGCATTGCCAGGTGTGACAGTCAAGGTTAGCGAGATGAGCAAAGAAACCTTCGACGCTCGCGCAGCGAGCCAGAACCCTTACGAGAAAGAGTTTCATCTCAACATGAAGTGAGGAATCAATCCTTCCTGCATCACAGATAGTTTGAACGCTGCTGATGACTTGCTCACTCTAGGGGCTTCGTCGACCATTGCCAGCCACCGAACAGCCGGTTTGGGAACGACGCGGCGAGCAAAATAATTTACCCAGACGCTTGGAACTTCGAACAGTTTTCTCGGAGCGACGAGGGCTTCAAAAGATTTCTTGCCACATTGACTGTGTAAATGTCAGTCGGGACTGAAGCTGAAGTCACGGCAAAGGGAAGAGCTCTTCACCATACGTGCTGTGTACGGCGCAGTAACAACTACAAAGTGTTGGCCTTGAATGTGTAGGCAAGCAGTAGGACTATCTTTCCATACTATCACCCAAGCCAAGAATGAGAATGGACAATTGAACTTCGATTCCACCCGCACTGAGAACAGGCAAACACCACGAGGCTGCCTCGCCACTCATCCTCCTACCTTGACATCTCATCAACGCACTTCGACGCCGACACGCATGGATTTTGAGATCACACGCGATATGATCGTCGTTGAGAACGACGATCCCCGAGGTACGACCTAGATTGCGATAAACCAATTAGCATCGGTAACGCCGTTACCGGACTTCCTTCTCCAGTGACCTATTCGCATGGCTGGGAGCGCGTTCCCAGTGAATCTAAGCTCTGCAGTGGCGGTTCATTCCATCGCGCGCACTGCAAGGGGGCCACTGCTCAATTCAACTTCGAAGGTTCATGTCACTCGCCAGTGCTTATAACGCTAACCACAGCCCACGCTGACTCTCTCATAGGCTCGCATGTCTGGGTGGTCGGACATAAGAGCGCCTCTCACGGAAATATTAGGATCAACATCGACGGTCGGCCCGCAATCGCCACGATCAATGCTTGGGGAGGCACTCGTGAAGTCGCTCCGTTTCGGAACTTGTTCGAACACGAATTCTCAGAGCCTGGACCTCATTGGATCGAGGTTGTGAACGATCTCAGTGGTTCCGAGATCACGATCGATTCATTTGCGTAAGTCCTCATTCACGAACTGCGCCGCGCGCCAGCTCAGTGCGCCATTATCTTGCCTGCATGTTAATGACCTCTAAACCGTAGGTATCGGCCAATGGCTCCCGGACGCAAGTGGGAAGTTCCATTAGGCTTGAAGTTGGTCACAATCGGAGACAATGACCCCCGCAGTGAGTCTCAGTCTCAAGTTGACAATCGCCGTTCAAACAGCTGAATATCCTGTGTGACTTGCCATCGATCAGTGGAGTACTCCGGCAAGTGGCGACAGCACAATGCGGGCAGAAATGGAGTACACGTTGGCGGCTCGTATCACTGGGCCGAGACTCGCGACGCAACTGCATCCGTTTCATTCGACAGTGAGTCAGCTTGAATGTCTATTCCGCAAGAGACGTCCGACTCTGAGTCGTTGATGCTCATACAGGCGCACACTTCTGGATCATCGGCGACGTAGACAAGTCTCGCGGTAAGTACAGCGTCTCGGTCGACGGCGGATTATTCGAGACATTCTCTGGCTACGAGGCCAAGTGGCGTGGCTTTGTCATCAAGTACGAGAGAAAATTCGCAGTCTCTGGTCCTCACCGCGTCGTCATCCGTAATGAGGAGAACAAATGGCTCTTGTTAGAAGCGGTGATGTGTGATATACACATTCATCCGGATTTCAGAGCTCAGAGAGACTGATGCGGATACTCTCTGTGGCTTAATCAGCTACGAGGCACCCATAAGACGCGATACAGGGGCACTGGTGCCGGAGACATGGTTTGTACCCTTTCCTCTCGTGTCTGACGCATCGTACTGAAATAGAGCAACAGGCTCAGTCCAAATCTCCCGGATGTTCTAGGCGAACAAACCGAGGGTGCCATGTGAGATAGTGATAGAGGGAAATTAGAAAGGGAAATACAAGGTGAAAAGGTGCCAAAATTTCAGCGCAGTTCATGGAGTACTGTAGTCTCGCAAAATTACTTGTCTGGTGCCGTCACTTCTCTGCAGTGGGGAGCCTTCAGTGGCGTCATCTCATTGCGGTATATATACTCAAACAGAGAGCAGGCACCAACACACCGGATGCTCAAGCCGCAAGCGTCCCTGAAATTGACGGTGTTTGGCGACAGCGCAGCCTCGAGGCGTCGACTGGCACACAGCTTGCCTTCCTGCTTCTGCACTCGTTAGGCCCAGTTCTGCACATATACAGATGGATTTCGAGATCACGCGCGATATGGTCGTGGTTGAGAACGATGACCCACGAGGTGCGACTTGGATTGGCGAGAAAGCCGAGGTCACAGAGCTCATGACTTGACTGACTTTTCTTCAGTCACCTACTCGCACGGCTGGAAGCGGATTTTAGGTGAAGAAAGGCTCTGCAGCGGCGGTTCATTTCATCGGGCATACTGTAAGGGAGCCACTGTACGATTCGAATTTGAAGGTCCATATTCCAGTCACCTGCGATCAGACCGCACTCACCCAGACATCGTAGGATCCCACGTCTGGGTAGTTGGACACAAGAGTGCCTCTCACAGAGCTCTCAAGATCAACATCGATGGTCAACCAGGGATCGCCACGATCAAAGTTTGGGGAGGTGAACTTATTCCGTTTCGGAACCTGTTTGAGCACAAGTTCGCCGAACCTGGATCACATTGGATCGAAGTTGTGAACGATCTCAGTGGCTTCGAGATTACCATCGATTCATTTGCGTGCGTTTTGTTCCTCAGGCTGTCTGGCTAGCTGGCTCTGCGCGATGAGCCTCGCGTGTGTCTGACTGTTTTCGACACCTAGTTACCAGCCTATGGCGCCAGGTCGTGTATGGCAAGCTCCGCTAGGCTTGAAGCTGGTCACAATCGGAGCTAATGACCCTCGCGGTGAGTCCTAGTCTTTCGAACATCCACCTTTCGATTCACTGACTTTCATGTGTGGCTTGCTGGTCAGTGGAGTACTCTGGAAAGTGGCAGCAGTACAGTGCAGGCAAAAATGGCCATCATTATGGCGGCTCGTGCCACTGCTGTGAAGCCCGCAATGCAACGGCATCCGTCTCATTCGAGAGTATGTGCGCCACGCAGACAGTCTCTGTCACGGTCTGATTGATGTGAATCTCTATACAGGCGCACATTTCTGGATCCTTGGCGGCATGAATTCATCTCACGGCAGGTACAGCGTCTCAGTCGACGGTGGATTGCCCGAGACATTCTCCAGTTATGAGCCTCACTGGCGTGCCTTCGTCATCATGTACGAGAGACAACTTGCTCCTGGCCCACATCACGTCGTGATTCGCAACGAGGACGATAAAGTGTTCTGTTTGGATGCGATAGTGTACGAAATGTTTACTGGTTGGAAAGGGGGTGTCGAACGAGACTAACGCTCACTGTCAGCTATGAAGCGCCCGCGCCACGCGATGCAGGCTCAATGCCGGAGACACGGTCGGTACCTCAGCGCACACCGTTGAACGCTAATACTGAAGTAAAAGCACAGGCCCATCGCAGATCTCACTGGCGTGTTGGGCGAACAAACAGCGGGTCTCGCATAAACAAGAGGAGGGTACCTAGATCATGTAGTCGCATTGACCTGATTGCCACTCTGAAAGCTGAAGGAGCATTGATGAATCACTAGTGCAGAACCTTAAGCAAGTTTCTCTAGTAGTACACCTCAGGAAACAGCAAGAGAAGACTCTGAATTTGGTCGTCCTACATTTGTCTTTACTCGTCCTCTCATGCGAGCAGCTGCAATACAGAAAGAAAAAAAATAGCCGGCGATCGGAATTTTCCGCAGCGGAATCTGACCATGTTCCCGTTATGTTAGTTGCGCCTGCTGCAAGGAGAATACACAAGCGCCACGAGGCTGCCGCGTGGTTTACCCTCCTGCCTTTACATCTCGTCAACACAACTTAGCACAGACGCACATGGATTTCGAGATCACGCGCGATATGATTGTAGTACAGAGTTATGACCCACGAGGTACGGCCTGGATTGGCAAGAAACTCTAGTATCCGTATTCATTCATCAGTTACGTACTCGCATGGCTGGGAGAAAACCCCTGGCGAGTCCAAGATTTGCAGCGGCGGCTCATTCCATCGCGCGTACTGCAAAGGAGCCTCTGCACGGTTCGAGTTCGAAGGTTCGCATTTGCTCATCATAACGCAAATTACATCCCTCGCTAACTCTATCAGGCTCGCATATCTGGGTAGTCGGGCACAAGAGCGCCTCTCACGGAGTTCTAAAGGTCAATATCGACGGTCAACCTGGAATAGCCACAATCAATGCTTGGGAAGGTGCACGTGAAGTCATTCCGTTTCGCAATCTGTTCGAGCACAAATTTCCGAAGCCCGGACCTCATTGGATTGAGGTTGTAAATGATCTCAGTGGCTCCGAGATCACCATCGATTCATTTGCGTCAGTATCTCTTTTAGCATAGGCATCAGGAACGGCTAACTAGAGCGAGTGTGCACACAGGTTCCGGCCAATGGCACCGAATCACACATGGCAACCTCCACAAGGATTGGGACTGGTCACAGTCGCAGACAATGACCCTCGCAGTACGTCTCGTCCGCCATTGGACTCTCAGTTGCCTCATGAATTTTCAACAGTCAAATATACCGGTGTCTGGCAACAGTGTATCGGTAATGGCAATCACACGGGGAGTGGATCATATCACATCACATACACTCGGGGCGCAACGGCATGTGTCTCGTTTGAGAGTGCGCACAGCCTCTAGCTGTATCTTCGCCTAGGTGATCTGATCTCATACAGGTTCACACTTCTGGATCATTGGTGACCTTGCTTCGGACCATGGTAGGTATACCATCTCAGTTGACGGAGGACCGCCTGAGGTATTCCCTGGTCATGACCCCGTATGGCGAAAGCACATCATCTTGTACGAGCGGCAATTCGCAAGCGTCGGCCGTCACCGGATCGTCATGCACAACGAAGAAGACAAGACGTTTGGCTTAGATGCGGTGATGTATGAGACGATTACTCGCTGCCGACGAGAGTTAGAAAATGCTGACTGGTGTCCTACTGCTGATCTAGATATGAGGCTCCAATGTTGAACAATGCAGATGCAGCGCCGGGAACATGGTATGTGGCCTCAACACCTGTTGATACATCAATATCGAACTAAAAGGGAAAGAAATATTCACAGCCTTGCAGACTCGTCTGGAGAGCAAGCGGAGCGCGCTGTGTGAACGAGAGAAGTGTGCACGGTGGCCGCCGCTACGCTCGCTCATCCCCTCCAACGCACACTTGTGCTTCATCCGGTCTTCGAAATGAACTCTTTCACCATTCTGCGGTATCTGAATCTGGAGATAGAGCGCGGAGGTCCAAGTATCTGCAGTACCTGTACTTGCAGTGAACTCAAATATTTGCATTTTTGATCGCGCCTGAAGTTGACAATGTTTAGCGACAACGCCTCGAGGCTGACACACAACTTGCCCTCCTGCTTCCGAGTCTGCATTCAGTCAGCCTACCTTTGCACCGATACGCATGGATTTTGAGATCACGCGCGATATGATCGTGGTTGAGAACGATGACCCACGAGGTACGACTTGGATTGGCGAGAAATCACATTTCAACAACTCCATAACCGGATTTTCCCCATTAGTTGCCTACTCTTACGGCTGGGATTGCGTACAAAGCGAGCCTAACATATGCAGCAATGGCTCGTTTCATCGCTCGTACTGCAAAGGAGCCTCTGCACGGTTCGAGTTTGAAGGTTTGCATATGCTTACCCACAGCGCGTCACGCCGATCGTGTCCCTCGCTTACTCCTCCAGGCTCGCACATCTGGGTGGTCGGACACCAAAGCGCCTCTCACGGAAATCTCAAGATCAACATCGATGGCGAGCCAGGGATCGCCACGATCAACGCATGGAAAGGAGTCCGCGAACTCGTACCGTTCCGAAATCTGTTTGAGCACGAATTTGCGGAACCTGGACCTCATTGGATTGAGGTCATAAACGATCTCAATGGCTCCGAGATCAGTATCAACTCATTTGCGTGAGTACTGATTCCTCAAATTGTGCGGCGAGTTGGGTTCGCGTCGAGCTTCCCATCCTGACTACGGCGGCTGCAATAAGGTACCGGCCCATTCCACCAGGTCGCATTTGGGAAGCTCCTCTGGGTTTGAAGCTGGTCGCAATTCTAGCCTCTGATCCCCGAGGCAAGCATCAGTTCTTTACATGCATTTTTATAATAGCTGACCGGCTGACGTGGGTTTCCGGTCAGTGGTGTACACTGGCAAGTGGGGGCAGGTCGCTGGCGCGACCAAAAATACCCAACACTATGGCGGCTCGAGCTACTGCTCCAGCACCCGCCACTCAACGGTATCTGTCTCATTTGAGAGTACGTACACTATGCTAGATTCAGTCTCCGTCATGATCTGGATGATGCTGATATTTACACAGGCTCGCACTTCTGGATCATCGGCGGCAGGAGTAAAAATCACGGCAAGTACAGCATCTCGGTCGATGGAGGGTTATTCGAAACATTCTCTGGTCACGACCCGGTCTGGTGTCCGTTTCTCATCCAGTACGAGAGGCAATTTGCAATACCTGGCCCGCACCGAGTTGTCATCCGCATTGAGGAGGATAAAGGGTTCTGCTTCGACGCATTGATGTACGAGATGCTTCATCGTCACGTGGGAGGCTGAGCAAGGCTGACATGGTCTTTTCGATGCTTCAGCTACGAAGCGCCGATGCCACACAACGCAAGTGCAGAGTCGGAGACACAGCCTGCATCTCCGACCCGTCCTAACGACGCACCAATCCCCAATCAAGGCTGAACGTCCACTGGAGAGATCGCAATACCGACGTCGCAACTACCGACCGTCTCATAAACGCAATGAATGCGTCTGGAACCCAAATCGCGACCTTGCTATGGAGACAGAATCCAGTGTACGAAGCGGCAAATATAGCATCGTTTCGATATCAGGTCACTCGCCTCGGCCTGATCGTTGCCGCACACCGCCAGAACGTATTGCGCACCAGAATAACGTTTGCCATTGCAGGGGGTTAGACACGTACATGCGCGCGCAAAAGCCATGACAAATGAACGTGGAGTATGAGGTATCCCAAAAGCCCGAACCCGAACATCTAGAAGTTCTCTGTGAAAGCGAGCAATGCGTCAGTGCCAAAGAACAAGGTAGTGCGAAGCATGTACAACGACGCACCCTTGCCGAAGAAGAAGCGAGTGCCCTTCGGGTTGGTGTACTTGTTGGACATGGTGTGTAGTGTCGACGCGAGAGGACCCGGGCCACAGAAGAACT
>Ga0247815_10001828_pt1 | contig 16073 bp, 19 predicted proteins | sample UWRJL194509B1_FD_181014 | JGI IMG/M metagenome (GOLD analysis project Ga0247815, IMG submission 181014) | Plant litter microbial communities from Arlington Agricultural Research Station in Wisconsin, United States - UWRJ-L194-509B-1 | ecosystem: Environmental > Terrestrial > Plant litter >...
ACCGTCGGGCAAGGTGTAGCGGGTGGAGGAGCAGCTGGTGGAGCGCTAGATGAGCAGATTGCGACTCTCAAGGCTGCAATTGCAGACAGAGAGCGGAGGAAGGCGGAGGTAGCGTTGAATGGGGTAGGTATTGCGGTGTGCGTCTAGGTGGTGGGCTGATGGAATGGCGGCAGGGTGCTGCCGCTGCTGTGTCGTCTTCATGAAGGCGAGTGTCGTACGAGTGCGTAGAGAGAGGCTGACGAGTAGCAGCAGGACGAGTCTCTGCGTTCGAAACCTCGACTCGCTACCCAGCTTCACCTGGCACGCCCCGACGTCTGTACCGCTTTGGGATTACCCGTTTCGCCGTGGTGCCAGCCCAATGCGGCACGCTACCCGAAAGGGTACACGGAGATCGAGATCATCTAGCGTGGCGCGATATCTGCGCATGACACTCTCGTCGCCGTTTTGGGATGCTTAGCGGCTGACCACCCCTCGACTTCTACAGACGCTCTATTTCTTGCTCTTACCCTCGATTGCGGCCGATGAACTGATGTCCTTGATACTTATTCCCACGGTACGGGTTCGTGCTTGCTACCACCCTTCATCGGCTTGTTGGTGCGCCTTGCACGTCATACTCTGGTACGTTGACCTTTCTTTCCAGCGTTGCACACGCTGTGCGCCGACGATTGATGCTTGTACGTCCTCGCCGATGCGATCCACCGCGTTTTCCTGAACCCTTCCTTTCGGCACAGAACCTCGGCGTTCCCTTATCTTCTTCTTTTCCAGTTTTGTCTCGGCCCTGGTCTTGGGGTCTCTTGTCTTATAATTGTCCCCTCTCTCGACAGCTGGACAAGCTCCAGTTGTTCGCGTGACGGCGACCTTGTCTCTCTTGTTCAAGACCCTCTCTCGCTTCTAGTCTGTTGTTGTGGGCGGCGCGCATTGCCGCCGCCCGCATTGTCTGTGTAGAACCCAGACGTGGAAATATCAGCGATGCGCGAATAAGGAAGTCATCTGATTGAAAACCTGAGTCTCGGAAACGCCTTGTCCGCTCCGACGGCGCGGTGTGCCCTGAACGACGTGGGAACGACTCACAGTGGGAGGGTTGTGAATCACTTCTGCATCGGCGTTTTGGTGCGAGTCGGCCGCACAGCATCCGGCGACTGATGAGAGGGGCTGGTTCGGGAAATTCCGTGACCCACTGGATGCGTGCCTTTTTGCCTGGGTTCTGTGGGGAACGATCGATCGGGGCCAGTCATTGAGCTGCGGTCTGGCTCCTGATGAGTTCTTTGCAAGAGAGTTGAAAGCATCGCGGTTATTTTCCGAAAGGGGATCTGTGGTGTGATGAGGGCGGAAATGGCGAGCGGGCTGCCTTTTTCGCGCGGACGCATTCGGCTCGAGTGGTCGGGGGTGTCCGGATGCGGAAAGCCAAACAAAGGGGACGGTTCTTGGGGGTCTACCGGGGGTCCAGTTTGCATCCGCTCGCCGTTCCGTGCTCTCCCTCTTTCCCACTTCCCATCCCACTCTCCCCCTTCCTTTCTTGGCCAACGCGCCGCCTGTATCGGGACACGAGTTGCCGCGCGTACCCACACATTCTCAACGAACACTCAAACCTCAATCTCAGATTACGAAGATGTCTTATACTGGTGCGTTCATTACACCGGATTATGGACCTAGACTGACGGCCGCCAGAAGCGACTGGCGTGGCCGAGACTTCACGCAAGCGTGCGCGAACGAACGACTTTGACGGAGCTGGCGGTGCGCCAGCGCATGAAGGTGGTGTTCTCGGAGGAGGTTTCCAGCAGGAGACGGGTGACGGCGATGAGGATGACGGTGACGAGGACGGCCGTGACAAGGTAATGTCTTGTGTCACTACGTTCGTTAAAAGTCTGGTTAGCTGACGGGTGATTGTGAATGTGAACTTGGTCGCAGAAGACCGGCCGCCGCAAGATCAAGATCGAGTTCATCAACGACAAGTCTCGGAGACACATTACCTTCAGCAAGCGGAAAGCTGGTGCGTTCGAGGTGTTGGATTTGTCTCAGGTTGCTGACATTCCTACGTGCCCACTACAGGTATCATGAAGAAAGTGAGTATACTTTATAACGTTCCAAGTGTCTGTTACTGACCTGTAATGTAGGCATACGAACTCTCGACACTCACTGGAACTCAAGTTCTGCTTCTCGTCGTCAGCGAGACCGGTCTCGTCTACACCTTCACCACTTCCAAGCTGCAACCGCTCGTCACGCAACCTGAGGGCAAGAACCTGATCCAGGCTTGCCTCAACGCGCCTACGAACCCACCCCAGCCGAGCTACATGCAACCACCTCCTCCGCATCCCACTCAGATGCAAATGCCGCCTCCGCAGCAACAGCACTCGCATGTTCATGCCCCACCGTACCCGCAGCAGCCCATGCCTCCACACATGCAGCAGCAGCACCATGATGATGACGAGCGCAGTGTCAGCCCGCACTCGCAGCATGCAGCCTCTGCAAACGGTGCCAGTGCGCCACCACCCGCTCCCACTCAGCGTGGAGGTCGTCCGCGTCGTGCAGCTGCGACGAACACGAGCTATCGTGAGGAGTCGCCATCTGAGGAGACATCCGGTGCGAACGGAAACAGTTCCAGCGGTCGCTCAGACCCACCCGGTCCGCCGTCGCAGTCCTACGGGAACGGCTACGCAGGCGTGGAGAACCCAATTTCGCAGGGATACCCAGGCATGCAGGGCTTCCCGCCTGCACCCAACGCCGATTGGAACTATGCTCGTCGCGGTTAAGTTAGTCCTTGATTGGACTGGACTGGACTGCTCGCTCGTGCTCCTTGCTTCAGAGTAGCTTGCATAATGCCCCCATTCACGACCCCTCGCTTGACTCTGGAAGACCCATCCGAACTCTGTCACGTTCCCCACCGATTATGCCCTTCCCTTTCCGCATCCTCCTTGTCGTTCGTTTCGTTCTCCGGTGTGATGTACAACTAGGCCTCGTGTGTTTTTTTGCCCGCGGCGCTCTGTTTTCTCTACTGCAGAGATCGAAAAATTCCCACCTTCCGAATATCTTGTGACAATACGCACCCATTTTTCTTCTTTCCATCTCTTCGCGAAAAAGGAATAGCGCGAGGATGCGCTCGCTTGTTGACGAAGTCGGACTCGGATGCGGACGCCGATCGCGGGAAGGCTAAACGCCAAAATCGCGTAGGATTCGCGTTTTCTGCTTTCGGCACACGCGCGGTTGAAGAGAGACGCGAAAGGCAGGGACGCGCGTTGTGCGGAGACGGATGCAAGTTGAGACGGATGAGGAAGGTGAGCCGTGTGCTGCTCGTACTTACTCAGCCATCTTGATCTTCCAAAATGATGGACAGGCCTACGTCAGCGCAGACATGTTCGACTCGTGCACTCGCTGTAGATTGTAGGCAGCCTCTGCGAATTCGACATCTTCGTTGACATCCTGCGACTTCGGACTTCGTATCCCCCGTTTGCAACTAATTTGAGCTGACCGACCAACTGGTACTGCCGTGAACAGCGTAAATTGCCCGCTCCAGAATGCACGTTGCTTCAAAGTGTCTAAAAACCGCTGTCACGGCGAAAGAGTCGCGTTGGACAGTTCTACGTGGTTGTCCAGGTATGTAGGTCCCAGACATTATCTCGCTGTGCGATCTGGGGTCTAGTAGTGTAAATACAATCGTAAAGGTCAAATTGAAATGTTATCATGGTCTTGAACGCTTGCGTGGGAAGTCACAAGCAGTATTATTAATTTCGGCGGTGCAAGAGCTGGTTGTAGAGGCTGGTTCGAGAGTTCCGAGGATTTAAACTCAATCGAATAATCTCAACGCACGACTCTGACGGTGGTTCTGACGCAGCACCAATCTCTTCTAGTAGATGATGATATGACGGGCAAAACGGCCGAGCTTTACGCGTTCAAAGGACTTGGTCACAAGCGCGACAAGTGTGCAGTAGACTGTACGCCTCTTGATCCGAGGATTGAAGCCGGTATGAGCTGCTTACACATTGTAATATGACAGTCGTGGCACATTAGGCTCAACAAATCCCGCGAAATTTAGCCAGTTTTTATAAACATTAAACAAACTATCAAAAAAATCAGGGTCCATGCTCGCGTGTCGCAGTGCAAGCAAATAATGTCACAGTGCTGGAACCCGGAGATCATCCGTACGAATGTACGAGCACACTATAAGACACGTGCACACAGCAGCCGTATAAAGTCTCTCGCTGGCAACGGTCGTGCTTCACCTGATGTGGCAAACTGCTTTGCCTCGGCCGCCGATGCTCGGATATACCCGTGTTCAGCATAACTGACAGACGGACACCTCACGATACCCCGCGATGGCGCCGCTAGCGCCTTTTGACTCCATATTGGACCCTTTGCATCTGTTGGAGACCCTGAAATCCCCCGCGTAGTGACGCGAAGCGCCACAAAACGGTGGCTATCGGGTCCTTTACGGAGAGACTGGGTTTCCCTGATGTAGGCCAAGCAAAGGGCGATTGCAGCGCTAGGTTTCGCCGCGCTGCTCTCTTCAAAGTTGAAGATCTCATGATCAAGGTTGCTCATACATCTCCCGGCATGGCCGCATGGTTACTCGGCCGCCGATATTCGGCTCTGGCCGGATTCAGCATGAGTGAAGCTGAGTTCACATCAGACCGAGAATATGACGATTGATCCCGCAACGGTGCTGTTTTCCGCCTAAAGGTCTACAGCGGCGGCTATTTCACCTCGAATCTGCCTCCGTCTGTGTTCGCCTAGAGAGCGTAGGATGACTTTCGCCACGTGCGGTGTCCTTCCGGGACATCATCCAAGCGTTGGCGGCTTCTATTCCACGTGGCGCTGCTGGCTACATGACCTTTTTTCCGGTAACGCTCGCTGGCCACCGTGGCCGCAAAATATGCGACTGTATAAGAACGAGCACTACGCATTTGGACAACCTGAGGGCTAGCTCGTCACCCGCACAGATACGCAATGAAGTTTACAACCACGCTCGCGCTTGCCGTCGCTCCGGTGGCCGTCCTCGCCACCCTCGACTCTTCCATGAAGGTGCGTTCTCATCAGACTTCTGGACTGCGCGCGTACTGACAGCTGTATCAGGCCAAGGGCAAGCGCTACTACGGCACGGCCATGGACCCTGGGACGCTCAATGACGCCGCCGTGAACGCCGTCACCAGGGCCGAGTTCGGGCAAGTCAGTGAGTCGCTTTTTGTTCCTACGGCACTCGCATGGCCACTGATGGTGACACTACCTAGCACCGGAAAACAGCGCCAAGATGGATGCCATTCAACGTGCGTAGAACCATTCATGACGACAATACAGCGTCTGACTTCGCGTATAGCCAACCAGGGCCAGTTCAACTTTGGAACTTTCGATAACCTGGTGAACTGGGCAACCACCAACAACAAGACCATCCGTGGACATACGCTTGGTAAGTTAGGCATTCGATGAATCGTCCACCTCTGATCGTGTTACACTGTACTAATGTATACATCCTACTAGTTTGGCATTCTCAGCTGCCTCAATGGGTACGTAATGGTGTTTTTAGACGAAGGTTGGTTTGTACTCATGTTCCGCTTCAGGTCAAGAACATCAACAACGCAGCAACCCTCACCCAGGTCATCCAAACCCATGTCACCACCGTCATGTCGCGGTACAAGGGCAAGATTCTGCACTGGGACGTTGCAAATGAGGTTATCGACGACAACAGCGGTGCTCTGCGTACCTCTGTGTACTACAACGTCCGTCGTCGAGTTATCTTTACCTTGCCTGCGTCTGACCTTCCTGCAGGTGTTGGGCGAGAACGTGCGCAACCTGCTTCTGCCTCGTATGCAGGCCCTCAGCTGACATTCCCCTTCAGTTCTTGGACATCGCGTTCAAGGCGGCCAGGGCGGCGGATCCCAACGCGAAGCTGTACCTCAAGTGAGTTGCTCCCAAGGTTCGGCAAGTTCCTGCACCTGACTGACCGATATCACGTTCTGTTCCTCACAAATAGCGACTACAACATTGGTACGCAGCTGAACTATATCCTTAATTGTTCTCGCCTAACGGATTCTTAGACTACGCCGGGTCGAAGCTTACCGCGTTCATCGCTCTCGTCAACAGGCTCAAGTCCCGTGGCGTTCCCATCGACGGTGTCGGCACCCAGGCACATTTGATCGCAGGAAACGTCGGCGCATTCGCTTCCGCCACACAACAGTTGCACAACTTGGGCCTCGATTTGGCAATTACCGAGCTGGACATCCGGTGCGTTACTCCCGGCTAAGACCTGATTTGAATCGAACCTTAAGCTGAACTGTCACTTCAGCATCTCGAAGCCGGTTACCAGCTCGGGCCTGTCGCAACAGGCTGCAGACTATGCCACCGTGACCAAGACCTGCATGAACCTGGCACGTTGCGTTGGTATCACGACGTGGGGCGTGTCAGACAACCACTCTTGGGTACGGTCGTCATCCCATCAGACTTTGAAGCCTTTCTAATTAGATTCATCAGGTTGATGGAACCTTCCCATCGTACGATTCCCCGCTTCTGTACGACGACAACGTGCAAAAGAAGGCGGCATACACCTCAACTATCCAGGCGATCGACGGTTCGACTGGCAGCAGCAGCAGCAGCAGCAGCAGCTCCAGCACGTCCACCACTGGCACAACCACAACTACGACGACAACCAGCTCGGGCGGAGGCTGCACGGTGGCTAAATGGGGACAGTAAGTCTCTCTCGCCGTACACTTTAGTTCAACAGGAGTACTGAGGTTGATTTTCAGATGCGGCGGACAGACCTACACAGGCTGCACGACCTGCGCATCAGGAAGCACTTGCACATACAGCAACCCTTGTGAGTATAACTTCTGTCGCATTAGGATGGGTTCTGATGTTGTCCCAGACTACTCGCAGTGCATTTAAGCGTCCACGGGCAGTTCCCCTGCCAGCTGTCTGGTGCTCGTTGTTTCGATTGTCTGGCTCCTTTTGTTCAATTTTGTGCTGTCTGCAATGGATCCCTGTTGCGGAACACTTTCTGGCGCGAATGACGAGTATTGAACCGTGATCGATTGAACGACCAATTGGTTGGTATCGCCGTTTCACTGAGATCTTTCGGCGGCATGTTGTCGCAGTTTTCACTTATGACGATTGCAGCTATAAGTTGATGACTTCAGCGGAGATTCATAGTGTCAAAAGGAATCACAGTCCGTTGCTTTATAAACAGGGGGCGTGTCTCCGGAAGTTAACGCGTTCTGACCGCACATCACAATCTGAACTCAAGTTAGTACTATTTGTTCTTTCCACCCCCCAGAATCACAGCAAGCTTTTTCTGATAGCTCATGGTACTCAATGCGGCAATGAGTTCATTGATTCGCAGTGCAGGCTGTGTATTGCCACAGTTTCGGTGCGGCCGTGGTATGTATGTTCAGTTGGAAATATAGATCGACAGCCAGGATTGTTTGTACACTACAGATAGCAAAGTACTACAGGAAAGCACGACATCGAAGAGAGAAAAACGATTTGGTGATCTGGAACCACGTCGTCAGCATTCACGTCACTGGCAACATCATCTACAACGCCATTGCGACGTTGTCGTTCAGATCCAGCAACAGGTCATTCCACGACCCATCCAACGCCACAGTCGAATGCGGCCCGAGCATCTCGGCCTGTTTCAACAGTTGATTCCACGCATCGAGAGATTCAACGCTCCCGTAATCGAGCTGGAACGGGTGAAGTGGCGGCACACGCGTCTCCTGCGAGGAAGCCGGCGATGGTGTATTGAACGATCCGCCGCTGAGCGTTACGTTGTCTTGTTGATTACGATCCAGCGGCTCGAATTCGGAATCGGGTTGAGGTATAGGTTTTGCATGCTTCCCGCCGCAGGTGCACTTTTCCCGGGTGCAGGTGACCACGCGAGGGCGGCCGAAGATGAAGGCTTCTTCGGCGTCGTCGAGCTCGTTCTCTGGGTGCTGGTTTGCTGCACCGATGTGCGATGCATCTGCCATCGATGCAATTGCTTTATCTCTTAACCTGCGTAACGGAGGCTATAAAGGAAAGAAGGCGTAAGCCGCTAAAACCATACCAACTAGAAACCAATATCGAGAAGGAAACGCACCAGCATCTGCGATATACACTCCATACCCGATCCGAGCTCCTCCAACATTTGTAGCGTCAAGTTGAACTCATGCCACGCCGCAGGCACGAGCACGCAATTCGGCGCCCTAATCATAATGGCGCACTGAAAGACCGAGCACGAAAACGCCGCTGACCAGAGGTACGTGATGCGGCGACATACGGGTGCATGATGATACAGCAGCCGCATCGTAGCAGTCACATCGCTCGCCGCACGGAACGCCGAGATGAAGCTCTCGCGGAACGGCGATGCGAGCGGGTCGGCGTCGCGGTGCTCAAGCGCGCGCGCAAAGAACGGCCGGTGTATGTAGACGAGGACTGGCGTATGACAGATGTGTCAGTGGATGGGAAACAGCAAGTCCGCAGAGGAGATTTGCGGCACCGCTCACGTTTCATCATGAAGACGTGGACATTCAGAGCTTGAAACTGCCGCTCGTAGGTGGCATCCAGAATCGGCTCTCCGACCTGAGGGACTCGTAAATGCGGTGGGACTGGATAATCTCGAACCAGCCTGTCAAGACGTAGGATCATCGCGTACGACACCGGCCGAATGCCAAATGCGCGATGGATGACCGGCAGTAATACTTGCTTGGCGTATCGATGCGTGAAGCTGGTGTCTTCTCATAAAAAGGGGGTTTGAGGTGGTTAGCATGCCTAGCCTCCACCCCACGCCAGGCCAGAAGGTCAAGACTCACACGACTCCTCGACGCCTCCATTAGAATTGATGTACGGGAAAGGGTCAGCCGGGAATAGCGCGTCAAGCTGTTGAAATGGTAGGGCCGGTGGGCGGTTGTGTGAGGCTGAGACGAACCCGGCAAAGAGCACAATGTCCCACTGCCCCAGCGTCACACGTGAGCAAGGTTATTATGCAGCCAGATGCCCATACTCACCAGTAAGCCTCGTCTGCATTGCCGGACCTTCTCGTCAAGCTCCCACCCCCGATCGTCTCGCAGAAGTCCGATCTATTGAAGGAAAGGAGAAGAGCGTGAGAAGGATTGGTTTGAGGAGCCCGTTCGGGAGCCTCGTGGACTCACGCTCTTGGCCATTTGAATACTAATTCCTTGCATGCTGTAGGCGGCTTTGCGCGCTGGCGGGTAGTCGGACATCAAGAAATGTAATGCCCACGACTTCATGTGCTGCACCAGAAACGACGTTAGCCAGATCTTTTGCTACCGGGAGCGCGCACAGGGTGCAGACAACGGGCGACTCACAGTGACACGGATCGCCTGAAGTGACGGCTTGCGTGGCACCTCATCGATTGCCAGGCCCGCTCGCGCGCATCCACAGTACCACCAAGCCAGAGCGCTGTCGGGTTTGTTGTCCAAATCGACCAAGATTCCCATCGCCAGGATCGTAAACAGAAGAGCCATGTCCGTCGCCGACACGGAGCCCGTAGGTGAAATCGGCCCGCCGATGGGATACAACACCTCGAGCAAGTCGCCGTACACGTCAAAGTGACCCAGCCCACCGACCATCCAGCCCAGATGCGTGAGATACGCCGTGGTCAGTCTGAAGGCAGTTTCCCTATCGGGTAGTTGGGCGGCGAGGGTCTCGAGCGGCTCGCTCGAGCTCAGCCAGGGAAGAAAGATGGTGTCGACGACTACGACGCCTTTGCCGGCCTCGCGCCTCGATTTGGACGACACGCCATCTTTGCTCCCGTTCATCATGAGAATCTGCAACGTCAGAACCACACGCGAGCGAGGGTGCAAGTCAGTGAGAGGAAACAAAGCAGACGGGGACAGGGATCGACCATCGCAAGAAACGCACGTCTGAGGCGCCCCAGCCGCCAATAAAGTCGGGCTGGTCGCCGAGGTGTAGGGTCCCAAGTGTGCCAACTATGGCTGCCACATCGCATTCCCCTGTTTCTTCCTCGTCGACGTCGGCCAGCGTGTCCACATTATGCGGGGTCTGCTCAGAGTCGCCGGCACTGCTCCGGGGGCTGACACCGCGTATTTGACGAATGGCGGTTTGTAGACCATCTATCCGCTCCTGCAACTGTCACAGCGTCGGTCATCGGTCATAATACGTACAATTTGTAGACTCACAATTGCTGCCTTGTCCCGTAGACGTCGATTGTCGGCCAGCATGACCCTGCGACACATGAGCACTGCATCCACATTTCGTTCCAAAAACAACAAATACACACCGACTCTCGTGTTGTGGTCCTCGTTCCAGTTGACCATCAGGACATATCTGCGTGCAGCCTCTCTTGACACAAGTCGAACACGGGACCGTGCGATCGCACTTGAGCTTCAACCGCCGACATTCTGTCACACAGTCAAGCAGATAATGGTCGAGGCCCGCAACACGTGACAGCGAAGACGTCCAAGGGAGGGAATAACGTTGTGCAACGTGCGCGGAGGTTCGGATATGCCGAAAGGGAAAAGCGTCATAGGATGAAGCAAAGCAGATGAGCGCTTTGCAGCTTGTAGAACTCAGTCTGAATAATCTGTATAAAACGTACCTGCGCAAGCTATTGTGCGACGCGTTGGTGCGCGCAAGGTGGTGGGCGTGGTGGGCGAATTGGACGACGAAGGGGAGAAGGGTCCTTGGGTCATCGGTGATCAGAGAGGGCGGAGCGTAAGTGGTGTGCGCATCCCGGGTCCAAGCAAGGACTCAGTCTTCATCCGGCATACGCCGCCGATCACTGTCCTTACGAAAATCCCCCGAACTTGGAACGCCCAGGACGGTCACAGCCCGACGTCCTCGAGCCCCGTGCTCGACCGAGCTGGGGAGCTGATGCATCAAAACACGGGTTTATCGGGTCTTCGAAGCTTCTCAGAAGTGCTTCAGATAATTTGTATTCAGGGAGCTGAAGCTAGCAAGGGGTCCTCCGTTGGGGGACGACAGGGAAAGGCAGATAATGCGATGGATGTGTAGGTAATGCAAATAGGATGGTGGGGAGGGATCCAGCGAGGACGGCACAAGTACAGCAGGTGCCAAAAAAGGGGAAATCACACGACTACAGCTCGAGCCCGGACTCTGCAAGAACGTCGCAGTACGCCATATACTCCTCCTCGCTCATCTGGCCCTGCATGTCTTCTGTGACCGCCGTCAGCGCGACCTGCTTGCCTGCCACCAAGACTGTCAGCCCGCCGTCCATGGGCGCGTCCGATGGTGACTCGGGCCCGCCGAAAGACAGCGCACTGCCAGAGCCCTGCGACAATGCAGGTGGGCTGCCAGTGCTCGAGTTGGCCGTACTTGAGTGACGCGAAACCACCGTAGTCGTTGTACGCGGCGTTGGTAGAAATAACGACTCCTCGCGCGGCCGCTTCTTGCTATTCGCAAACTTGCTCTCGTCCGCATCTGATGACGACGAGAACTGGGCGTAAAACTGGCGAGCCAGGCTCGATGCAGCGGTGGCCACTGGACGCGCGACCTCCTCATCCTTGATGACCACAATCGCATCGCCATGGCTCGCTGAACCAAGACTAACTGGGCCAAGCGAGCGCAGTAATTGCGAGTTGGACGACCCGCTCGTGCTGGGCAGGCTTGTCGCGGCCTTGGGTCCGCCAAAGTTCTCCTGCGCCTTGACATGTTCTTGATGGCCAAGCGCAGTCAAGTCGCCACTGACAGTCGACTTCAAATGCCACGATGGTAGCACGTTTTGTTGGCGCTTCTGCGCGGCTTGCTCCTCGCGTTGGCGGCGGGCAAGGTCCTCGTTCGGCTCGTCGTCGATGACTACCTGGAACTCTGCCGTCCGCGACCCGCCCGCGTTGCCAGAGCTGAAGAAATGTTCCGAAATGTGTTTGCGGATGTCGAACGCAGGCAGCGGGCCCATAGCCTGTACGTTCTTGAGAGCCTCGGTCACTGGAGCCATCTGACTGTTGAACCGTTCCATCCTGTCGTGGCTGCCCATGACTCCGTCCGATTCGTTATGATCCTCGACCTCTTCGGTCTTGCAGTCGACGCAACGCATAATGCCAGTTGACATGTCAAGAAGCATGTCGGCCTGAATAGTTTCGTACACGCGTTGGCAACGGGGACATTTGTAACCACGTTGCTCGAGCTGTTGGCGGAGCTTGCTGTCGATATCCTTTCGCATGACGGCAATGTGCCACTTGACGACGTTGGTAAACATTCGATAGTCGATCCAGTAGTAAGAGCAAGCGACGGCGCGGAACTTGCCCTCTTTTTGTTCGTTCTGCTGGAACCTGTACAAGACGCGCAGGTTAGCACAATACTTCATAGCACTATGGAACATAGATACAGCACATAGCAGACAAAAGGCGAGCCGTTTGTCTGCTATATACTGCATCCACTGGTGCGCCGAGACACTCACCGAGAAACCAAACGTCGTATGACAAGCGGCGCAACAGCCTTTGTCAAATCTTTGAGCTGAAGACCCAGCCTCCCAGCCAGCTCTTCATCTTTGAGCCTGCGCGTAAGCGTCAGCGCTCGCCAACGACGCCACGAGTGCACGAGTGCTCGTCACGGACACTGGGTGTCGAATGAGCTGGTCAAGCACAACAATGTGTCTGGCCTCGTAGAAGCATCGCGCGGTGCTTGTAACGAGCGAGTGAAGGAGCTTTTGGTCGGCCTGCGACAGAGTTGTCGGGCCGGAAGAGGACATAAGGGCAAGTAGTGGCGGGCCTCCGGCCAATGCCGCGTGCTGACCTTGGCCACCGGAACTCGATGCACCGCTCTTTGAGCCCGTTCTGACTCGACTGTTCTTCCGAAAATACTTGATTGCACTACAGGATGAAATTAAAATCAGATGTTATGCTCAAAGTGGGTGTCGAACTTGAGTGAGCGCAGGTTGTGCGCGTCGCTCTCCATTGCAGACGGTCTGACGTCAGTTAGATGCGCACAGAACCTCTAAATTTGGATTTTCTACGCTTTTTCTGGATTAGAGTGTTGACAGAGTCGTATGCTCGTTTTGTTCAGAGATGAAGCAGGTGAGACCTGATTCAGTAATTGTGTCGCGTGTTCGGCCCGTGCCAACTCCGATCAGGCCGTCAGTGCTTCTTGTCCTCCATTATGTCGATCGCCCGTCTCGAATCTCTCGCCAGACACGTTTCATCTTCCGCAAGGTCATTCAAGCGGTGAGCACAGATTGTCCAGTAATGAACAAATTATCTGAAGTGACTCAGAGACGAGTTTGAGTATCTGTATGACGCATTGGCAGGTGTGGCGCAAAGTCGCCGCCTCACCGCAGTCGAGCCAATTCGCAGCGGACTCATCACAACGCCAAAGCCAGCTTTCCAGCTTATCCTCTCGTACCTTGGCTCTCTTCGCGATGTCCTAGCACTCCGTCGTACATGTCGCACAATGCGTGACGCCGTCGACGCCGAACCAAGACTCTTTGCCGATCTTTCAACATTGGACGCATCCTACAGCAACTTCGACGCAGAAACATTCTCGTGGCTCTTGCGCCGCAGCGGCAATCACCCGCTGCAACTGGCCGTCCCTGTGCCTCTCCGGGATGCAGCGGAACGCTCCGGAATGTTGGCTGCGACAATTGAGGTCCTGCCGCGCACGCAGGCCCTCTGCCTTGGCGTCATCGAACGCTGGGCAGACTACCGCGACCCGCTCACCCGCTCATACGACCAGCAGTGGTATAACCGGGGCCGTGTTCAGTACGACCGCGAGGCTTGGCGCGATGTTTCACGGGCGCTGCAGGAGCCTGCACCAAGGCTGCAGCGGCTGCTCGTGCATTCTCTCTCTGGCGAAGAGGCTCGCATCAACGCATTACCCATAGACCTCTTTGCGAACCATGCCCCGATGCTACGTTCGTGTTCGCTGTCGGGCGTGCATCTCCCTCTGGAGTACGTGCCAGCGCTGAGCACACTGCGGGAGTTTGTCTACGAGCCGCCAAGCAACACTCTGCACGAAGCCGACCTACGACGCATCATGCGTGGTATGCCGTATCTCGAGACTCTCGAGATCGAGGTCTACCGTTACCGGGCTGCCGATCCTAGTACTATAACTGACGGCGCCGACGTCAATACTGAACGCCTGGATAACCTCCGTACACTGCGCCTCGGGCACGCCCCGACCAGCCTCGAACAGCTGCTCGACTTTATTCTTCCACTCGCGCCGAAGCTGGAAGCACTCGTCATGTACGACGACGGCGACGAGCTCGTGTGGCTTACGCGAGTTGTCAAGGCGTTTCCGTTTTTCCGCAAGTTACGTCTGGTCAACTTTTGGCTTGAAGCCGAAATGGCGCGAAGCGAAAACGGACGACCTGTCACGCTGCGCGTGTTTTCTGATGAGGATCCGACGGTATTTACGTTCAGAAACATCCTGAAGAGGTTACCTGTAGACCACCTGGTCGAACTCGTCATCCACGAGCACCATTGGCCGGAAGAGGACCGTGGCGACGAAGAGAGCGACGAGGACGACACGGACGAGGAAGACTCGTCAACTACGGTAGACAGTAATCTGTCATCTGAGGAAGCGTCCGGTACCAGTTCGATGCCCGGCGGTTGGGACGAATCTCCTGCTACTTCGGACGCAGGTTCGGACAGCGAAGTACCCGACACCACACAACCTCCCGTGCTCCCAACCGTTTCTCGTCCCCCTCGCGGCCTACCCGTCTTCCCCGAACTGCACCACTTGCACATCATCCTCGCTTCCACCGACGATTATCTCAATTCTCAAGACCTCGACGAAGACTTTGAAGGCGTGCTTTATGCCGACGGCCGCCGTTCTCTAGGCCGCCGAATGCCCCAGCTCGAGCACATCACAATCGAGCACGGTCTACGACTCGAGTCGCCATGCATTGAGTATTTGCGACACGTATGCAACTGCAATGTCCCGATGCCTGTGTCGTTGCGAGACGTCAAGACGCTAATAGAGGATCTTGCGCCGGCGACGAAGAAGAAACCACGGATGCTGCAAGAGAACTCGAAGCGGCTACGGAAGGTCGTACTGCGTGGATTGGACCCAGTCGACATGGACGAGGCAGCTTGCCTGCGGGAACTTGGAGAATTGGCGGTCGAGGTGGAAGTGCAGGAGATGGTGCCGCCTCCATCGGAAGGTTATAAACTCGAGTGGCCCGGAGATCCACGCGCCATCTTTACTGTCTGGTCATAAGACTGCTTCGTCTTCACTGTATCATTATTCGTTCAGTGACTAGCTAAGAATATTCAGAGCCCAAGTAATGAGACTTTCTGTAGCTTGGCAGCTGAATCGGACCATTCGTTGAAGCTTCCTCTCGGGTTTTCTGGCCAGGCGTAGGTCCATGGGTCTGACCAGATGATGTTTGTGAAGTCCGGCAGAGGCACCAGCTGAAGCTCATCGGAGAAACGTTCTGAGCCACAGCAACTGGACATCCAGGCCCAAGTCGACCGGATCGAGCCCACGTAGGATGAGAACTTTGAGACGTGTAGATTCAGGCTTGAGGACCTTGGCAAGCTCAAATAGATCGGCGAGCGACACAGAGAGAGCTTGCTCGCATGTGCATTTTGTAACAGCATACTTGCACTCCTGCGGATTGCGTACGCGATGAGATAGTGTGAGTCGTGCCAACTCTGGCATAGACATCCCACCCATAATGTGATCGGCAAGCATTACCGTGACTCGTTCCCCGTTGTGAATACGAGCGTAATCGTCCGGCATTGCCAGGACGAGCTCGACATCTGTCAGAGTGGGCAACTGAGGATAACAGCCGCCCATTTCGCCTACGGTCAAGTCGCACGGCCAGAGGAATTCGTGCATCGTGAGCGATGTCAGCCACACCAGCGAGCCGGAAACCATCCTGACCGCCGATAGTAGCAATGAAACGCTGTCCTCGGGCTCCCAATGGCTATCGCTGACAAAAAGACGCATGACACAAGACCCCCTATAAAACATTTCCGGCGAAAATACCGTGCTATCGAGCAACACATTTTCCACTAGTATTTTCGCCAGAAACACCTGTTCACGACTGAGTTAATACTAAGATGGTAGTAACTGAGAATTGCCATTGATGCGACCGAGAAACTACCTGCAAACCAATACTTGATTAACACCTGAATACAAATACCAGGCTGATACCTGGCTAATACTGC
>Ga0247815_10001829_pt1 | contig 16054 bp, 14 predicted proteins | sample UWRJL194509B1_FD_181014 | JGI IMG/M metagenome (GOLD analysis project Ga0247815, IMG submission 181014) | Plant litter microbial communities from Arlington Agricultural Research Station in Wisconsin, United States - UWRJ-L194-509B-1 | ecosystem: Environmental > Terrestrial > Plant litter >...
GTCGACGACCAGCAGGATGCGGCCGCTCAGCGGGCCCTTGGTCATCGTCATGTACTTGGCGATGTCCAGGTCGCCCTGGGTGGTACCCTTGTCTTCGCGGTAGGAGCTGGTCGACAGGATCGCCAGCGGCACGTCGAAGATGCGCGAGAACACGTCGCCCGGCCGCACGCCGCCGCGTGCCAGGCACAGCACCATGTCGAATTTCCAGCCGGATTCATGCACCTTGAGCGCCAGGCGCTCGATCAGGCGGTGGTATTCGTCCCAGGAGACCCAGAGGTGTTTTTCGTTCGATTGCGGGTTGGTCATAATGAGATCCTTGATTACTCGAACGGATGACGCAGCACGATCGTTTCTTCACGATCCGGACCGGTCGATACCATGTCGACCGGCACGCCGACCAACTCTTCGATGCGTTTGATGTAGGCGCGGGCGGTGGCCGGCAGCGCGGCCAGCGACTTGGCGCCGACGGTGCTTTCGGTCCAACCCGGCATTTCCTCGTACACCGGCACGCAGCGGGCGGCCTCTTCGGCGCCGGACGGGAAGATGTCCACGGCCACGCCGTCGATGGTGTAGCCGGTGCACAGCTTCAGCGATTCCAGGCCGTCCAGCACGTCCAGCTTGGTCAGGCACATGCCGGTCACGCCGTTGATCTGGACCGAGCGGCGCAGCAGCGCGGCGTCGAACCAGCCGCAGCGGCGGGCGCGGCCGGTGACGGTGCCGAACTCATGGCCGACCTGCGCCAGGTGATGGCCGACGCCGGCGTCGGTAGGCAGTTCCGATGGGAACGGGCCGGAGCCGACGCGGGTGGTGTAGGCCTTGGTGATGCCCATGATGTAGTGCAGCATGTTCGGACCGACGCCGGCGCCGGCGGCGGCGTTGCCGGCCACGCAGTTCGACGAGGTGACGAATGGATAGGTGCCGTGATCGACGTCCAGCAGCGAGCCTTGCGCGCCTTCGAACAGCAGGTTGGCACCGGCCTTGTGCGCGGCGTACAGCGCGCTCGACACGTCGGTGACCATCGGGCGCAGGCGCGGCACGTAGGCCAGCGCGTCGTCCAGCGTCTTCTGATAGTCGACCTTGGGCGCCTTCAGGTAGTGCTCCAGCACGAAGTTGTGGTAGTCGAGGTTCTCTGCCAGTTTCTCGGCGAAGCGGGTCTCGTTCAGCAAGTCGGCGACGCGGATGGCGCGGCGCGCCACCTTGTCTTCGTAGGCCGGGCCGATGCCCTTGCCGGTGGTGCCGATCTTGGCTTCGCCGCGCTTGGCTTCACGGGCCAGGTCGAGCGCAGCGTGGTAAGGCAGGATCACCGGGGCCGCGTCCGACACCTTCAGGCGCGAGGCGACTTCGACGCCGACTTTTTCCAGCTTGTCGATTTCGCGCAGCACGTCCGGCACCGACACCACCACACCGTTGCCGATGTAGCAGGCCACGCCCGGGCGCATGATGCCCGACGGGATCAGCTGCAGCGCGGTCTTGACGCCGCCGATGACCAGCGTGTGGCCGGCGTTGTGGCCGCCCTGGAAGCGGACCACACCTTGCGCGTGATCGGTCAACCAGTCGACGATCTTGCCCTTGCCCTCATCGCCCCATTGGGTACCGATGACGACGACGTTTTTTGCGTTTTTCTTTGACATCACACTAACCTAAGTTTTTAAGAATCCAGTTGCTACCATTATCGTCGAGGACCAGCGCGCGATCGCACTCGAACTCGTCCAGTTCGCTGTCGTGACCCGGCATGCTTTGGATCACCACTTCGCCGGACTTGCGCAGCTCGGCGATTTTTTCCTTCAATTCCGGCGCGTTGCCCCACGGCGCGCGGATCGAATGCTTGCGCTCCGCGGTCGGCAACAGGCGCGCCAGTTCGCGCAGGTCGAGCGAGAAGCCGGTGGCGGGACGCGCCCGGCCGAAGGCCTCGCCTACGTGATCGTAACGGCCGCCGCGCGCCACCGCGTTCGGCAGGCCCGGCACATACAAAGCGAACATCGCGCCGCTTTCGTACTGATAGCCGCGCAGGTCGGCCAGGTCGATCGCCACTTCGGCGCGGTCGATGGCCGACGCCGCCAGCGCCGCCAGCTCGGCCAGCGCCTTGGCGATGGCCGGCAGGTCGGGCAGCGTTTCGCGGGCTTTTTTCAGCACGTCGATGCCGCCGTATAGGTTCGGCAAGGCCAGCAAGGCGTCGCGCGCCGCCGGCGAATAATCGCGCGTCAACTCCTGCAGGCCCGGCACGTCTTTGGCGCGCAGCAGCAGGTACAGTTTCGCCTCGTCCTTCATGGCCGCCGCGTCACCGTCGATGATGGCGCGCAGCACGCCGACATGCGTCAGGTCCAGCCGCACTTCACCGAAGCCGGCCAGGGCCAGCGAGGCCAGCGCCAGTTCCAGGATCTCGGCGTCGGCTTCGAGGCCGGCGTGGCCGTACATCTCGGCGCCGATCTGCAGCGGCTCGCGGGTGGCGTGCAGGCCCGACGGACGGGTATGCAGCACGCTGCCGGCGTAGCACAGGCGGGTGACCGAGGCGCGGTTCAGCAGGTGGGCGTCGATGCGCGCCACTTGCGTCGTCATGTCGGCGCGCAGGCCGAGCATGCGGCCCGACAGCTGGTCGACCAGCTTGAAGGTGCGCAGGTCGGTGTCCTCGCCGGCGCCGGTCAGCAGCGACTCGAGATACTCGAGCATGGGCGGCATCACCAGTTCATATCCGTACAGACGGAAATTATCCAGCATCAGGCGACGCAGCTCTTCGATCTTGCGTGCTTCCGACGGCAAAACGTCGGCGATATTCTCAGGCAGAAGCCAATTCGGCATGGGGAGGCAATTATCAATAAACAAATGCGATGAACAATGCGGCGCACGCGCCGTGGCCGTAAAGCGGAAGGCCGAACCTGATATTTTACGCGAAATGCTTGGAGGGCGGGAAAAAATTGCCGCCGCCCGACTCGGCTAGGCAATCCCGAAGTGGGCGATCAACATGTCGCTGAGCAGATCGGCTTGGCGGATCAGCGCCGCACCGGCGGTGCCCTCGTCCGTTGTGCGTTCCGCCACGCTGGTGACCATCAACACAATGAAGTCGACGTTGAAATCGAGGTTGCCGGCATCCTGGACTTCGACCGCTTCCTTGAAAAAAGCCTTGGTCAGCTCGGCGCCTTTGGCGATCATCTGGCGGAACTCGCTGGTATCCCTGAGGTCCGCCGACGCGGCCCGCAGCGCCTGCCGCAGATCCGCCTCCGCCGCTTCGATCATGAAGAATTCGCGGATGAAGTCGCGCAGCTTGGCCGCGTGCCCGGCACCGGGCCGGGTGAGTATCGGCGCCAGCCTGGCGAGCTGCGCGTCCCAGGTTCGCTGCGCGATATGGAACAGCAGCGCCTCCTTGTTCGGGAAGTATTGGTAGAACGAAGCGATGTTCACGCCGGCCCGCTCGGCGACCTTGTTGGCGGTGAAGCCGCGCGGCCCGGCATCCCTCAAAATGTAAGTAGCCGCCTCGAAGATGGCCTCCACCGTCGCCATGGAGCGCTGCTGTTTCGCCTGCTTTTTCAAGGAGATATCGATCTTTTGCTTCACCGCGCGACCTTGTCCGGGAATGTGATTAGAGAATGTAATTAAAAGCTTATATACTCGTTTTCTCAATGTCAACAACGGAGTGGCAACATGGTATCGAATCACACAGAAACTTCAGTGGTCGTCATCGGCGGCGGCGTTTCCGGCCTGACCTTGGCGACCTTGCTGCGAAAATCGGGCGTGGCGTGCGCGGTGCTGGAGCGGCGCGATCGCGCCTACGTCGAAGTGCGGCAGCGCGCCGGCGTGGTGGAGGCGCGCGCGGTGCGCATGTTCGAACGGTGGGGGCTGGCGGACAAGCTGCTCGGCGGTCCGGTGGCCCAGACCATCGACTATCGCGTCAACGGCGTTGGCCGCATCTTCAACCTCGGCGGCGACAACGCCGCGCAGGGACGTTTCTGCACCCAGCAGATGCTGGTCAATAATCTGCTGCGGGAACTGATCGACGGCATGGGCGGCGACGTTCGCTTCAGCGTCGCCGACGTGACGATACAAAACGACGGCGACGGCCGGCCGCGCGTTGGCTATTCCGACAGCCAGGGTTCGCACGCCATCGTCTGCGACTACATCGTCGGCTGCGACGGCGATCGCGGCGTCAGCCGGGCGTCGATTCCGGATGGCGTGCTGACCAGCTACAGTCATGAGTTCGGTTATGCGTGGCTGGCGGCGCTGGTCGAGGCGCCGGTGACCGGTCATCCAATCATGGGCGTCAGCGATCACGGTTTTGTGGCGCAGCTGCCGCGCGGCCCGCAGAGAAGCCGCTATTACCTGCAGTGCGCGCTGAGCGATGGCCCGGAGGATTGGCCGGATACGCGGATCTGGGATGAGATCCGGCTGCGGCTTGACGACGACCGCATCGAAAACGCCGTGGTCCACGATAAGGACTTTGTTCCGCTGCGCTCCGTGGTCCACGCGCCCATGCAATACCGCAATCTGTTCCTGGCCGGCGATGCCGCGCACTTGGTGCCGCCCACCGGCGCCAAAGGCATGAACCTGGCGTTGTACGACGTGGATGTCCTGGCCGAAGCCCTGCTGAGCGCGGTGCGCGACCAGAATCGCACCGCGCTGGACAGGTATTCCGACACCGTCTTGCCGCACATCTGGACCTATCAGGATTTCAGTGTCTGGATGACAGACACCATGCACGACGCCGGCGATCCCGCGCTGCACGGTGAGTTTCGCCGGAGGACGGCGCGTGCGCGGCTCGACACCTTGTTCGACTCGCCGGCGGCGGCGGGGCTGCACACCGACTACCAGCGCGGCGTGGTCTGACACAATATTTCGCCGAGCGATCCGTCTACAGCACCACCAACCGATCATCCGACATCAGAAAGCTCATCGCTCATGAACAAAACCATCCATGTGCTCGTTTCCGGCGCCAGCATCGCCGGGCTCAGCACCGCTTATTGGCTTGCCCGTTACGGCTTCAGGGTGACGGTGGTCGAGCGAGCGCCCGATTTGCGGCCCGGCGGCCAGGCGCTCGACGTGCGCGGCCCGGCGCTGGGCATCGCCGCACAGATGGGCATTCTGGACGCCATCCGCGACCGGAGCACCAGGCTGACCGGCATGTCGCAGGTCGATTCCAACGGCGAGGAGACCTTCCGCAGCACGGAACGCACGCTGACCGGCGGACGGCTCGACAGCCCGGATGTCGAGATCATGCGCGATGAACTGTGCCGCGTCCTGCACCAGGCGGTGGATGACGGCGTGGAATATCTGTTCGACGACTCCATCGCCGCCCTCGCCCAGGACGATGCCGGCGTCGACGTCCGCTTCGAGCGGGCCGCGCCGCGCCGCTTCGACCTGGTGATCGGCGCCGATGGCTTGCATTCGACGGTGCGCAAGCTCGCGTTCGGACCCGAGTCGGAATTCATACGCCCGGTCGGCGATTGGTACGTCGCGGTGTTCGGCATGCCGAATTTCCTCGCTCTCGAACAATGGGAAGTCTTTTACCAGCCGGAGGATTCGACGGTCGGCGCCATGATCATGGGCTTGCAAAAAGATGCCGCCGCGCGGGCCTATGTCGGGTTCAGCGCTCCGGAGCCCATAGACTTCGACTACCGCGACATCGCGGCGCAGAAGCGCCTGGTGGCCGAGCGCGTCGCCGGCGCGGGATGGGTGCTGCCGCAGATCGTCGAGCACATGATGGCCGCATCCGACTTTCACTTCGATTCGATGAGCCAGATCCGCATGGACGCCTGGTCGCGCGGGCGGATCGTGCTGGTGGGCGACGCCGGCTACAGCATCTCCCCCGCCACCGGCCAAGGCACGACGGTGGCGATGATCGGTGCCTACGTGCTGGCCGGCGAACTGGCAATGCACAAGGAAAATCCGCTCGCGGGAATCGCCGCCTACGAGAACGCGTTGCGCGACTATGTACTGCGCGGCCAGGATCGCGCGCTGGCGACCAACGCCGCCGATCCGCAGATCGAACCCGATGAATCGGGCGGCATGGCGGACGCGGACTTCGGGCGGATGGTGCAACCCATCGCCCTCAAGAACTATCCGGAGCTTGCGCCATGAGCGTTATCCAAAAACCGGCCGGCCTGATCGAGGCGGCGATGTTCAAACTGTTCACGCGCGGCGCGCGGGTGGCGGAGATAGAAGATATCGGTGGCGCGTTCCGCATCATCACACTGAGCGGCGAGGCGCTGCGCAAGGTAGAGTGGACGCCGGGCGACAAGATTCAAATCCAGTTGGGCGGCTGGACCCAGCGCACTTATACGCCGATGGGGTGGGATGCCGAAAATGGACGCACGCGCATTCTGGTCTACCTGCATGGCGACGCTCCCGGCACACGCTGGGCGCGCGCGCTGCGCGTCGGCGACGAGTGCATCGTCTTCGGCCCGCGCAAGTCGGTCAGGCTGGCGCGTCCGCAATCGACGATCATCCTGTTCGGCGACGAAACGTCGCTGGGCTTGGCGGCGGCCTTGCGGGATCAGATGTCGGCGCCGACGGTGCTGGCACTGTTTGAAGTATCGAACCGCGCGGACACCGCCCGCGTCGTCGAACGGCTGGACTTGAATGGGGCCGCGCTCTGCCCAATCGTTGAAAACGACGGCCATTTCGGCGAACTGGAAACGCGCATGTCGGCGCTGCTACGGGAGCACGCTTCGGCGGATATCGTGCTGACCGGCAGAGCCGGCGCGATCCAGCAGATGAGCCGATTGCTGCGACAGCATGGCGTCGCGTCGGGGCGGCGCGAGAGCAAGGCATATTGGGCGCCCGGCAAGACTGGCATAGATTAAGGATAGCCCCAACCGCCGGTCAATAAATGCACCAGCTCAGATGTTACCTGGGACACGACGTCCAACGACCGGCGGCATGCGCCCCTAAACGGACATAGCCGGTACCTCCTATGTCGCGGCTTCTCCATCGGCCTTGTTCGAATAGCTCGCCTTCCGGATTTTGTACACCGCTGCTGCAGTGTCAAGAAATTCATCCAGCGAACCCGTGATCTTTTCTAGATGCTCTTCGAAATTCGCAGTGTGGTCACTCAATACCGCATCGGTAAGGTCCTTCACTGCCTTGCGTGGAAATGGTGCTTTCTGCCCGGCCTGCTTGCTAATCTCATTTGCGGAAATGATCATCGAAAATTGGTTGAACTCGTCCTTGGAGTAGCTCCGATGGTGAATTATGGCATTTCGCTCTACGTTCTTTTCGCGACATATTTTTCCCAAATTTTTTAAGTGATCGGCAAGTTGGTAACGCTTGGCATGCCTATTGGTGACCATTTGCAGATGCGACGTAGATTCATCGGCTACGCCTAAATCGAGCAGATGATTGGCGAATATGAGCGATCGATCATAGATCGTAGCACTACGGATAAAATAATTCTCAATAGCAAACTGGATTTGTTCGGCGTGTGTATAACACGAGTTTTTTAAAGGTTTTACAGATTGGGCGAGAAATTCAATCGACAGCGCTGCTTTATCCAATGCGGCAGTGAGCACACCCAATCCCTTTGCACACGAAAAAATATAGCCCTGTAAATCTGTGGAAATCGTCACCTCGCCTTTCCTCGAAACGCCACCGTTCATTAGTGGGCTTTGCTCATCGAGCAAAATTAGCGGCTGTATAGGGTGAGAGTATTTTTCCATGGACCTTGGGAATTTTTGGAGCACATTGCGATTGAAAAAGCGAACTAAGCCAGCGGATGAGCACGCGCGACTACAAAGTGAATTAGTGAGCGGCACCCTGTAGGGCTGATATGCTTTACGGTGTTCAAACTATGCATTTGCATATGCGGAAATTGACCGCCATTTTATCCTATTACCCGCGACCTACGATTTTCAGTGCGTCCCTGTCGGTAGTGTGTTCGTAGATGAAATCTGATATCAATTTGCGGTTAGGAGCCAAGACATCAGCCCATAAAGTATCCCAAGAGCTATAGGCTTCCCAAGAATAGCCGGGCGCATGTTGCTTTGACATTGTATTCATTGATGCTAACACAGCATCCAAGTAGGTTTTTTGTATGGAAGTTCCATCAAGTTCCAAAATACTCCCTAGATGGCATAGCCATTTGGCTAAATGGGCATACTGCGGCCACGCGTCCCGTATAGCGGTGAAGCCAATCTTTTTTTGTAGTGCTCCGTCCAGAATTTTCACAACTCCGGGATCATCAATACTCCTACCAATAGCGGCAACCGAAGCGGTAATCCCGAAGAATGAATATTCGGATTTTATATAGTCATCCGTGAACCGGGATCGTGTAGAGATAACGCGCTGCAATGCTGGGAGTGCACGCTTAGCCTGATCTTCTCCTTTAGGTATCCAAGTGGTTAGCTCCGTGAAAAATTGATGTACAGTGGTCTCATCTATGACCCGGATGCCGTAGCAATGGGCATAGTAGTCTTTTACATGCTGATTCACCTTTCCCCGCGATACAAAGAAAAGACTTCCACCGATAACGTGATTCCGTGAAAATGCTCGGTAATCGTTCATGATCGTTTTCAAGTTAGTATCGCCTAACGAATACCCTAAGATCACGACTGTGTTCTCGTGGAGCACAGTACTCAGCTTTCGCGAGAAATACGACTCGCCGTGCATGAACTTAAAGTAGTTATCGGAGGTAACCACCATATCACGCGGACAATCAATCGAGCCGTGGACATGGTACACCTTCACATCAGCCGGGGCCCGAGGAATAGGAAAACCGGGCGAAATGGACTGGCAACTCGTCGTCCCACATAGTTCCTCAGAAAGTTTGTCATAATTCGTCGTGATGATACGAAGAGGATATTTTTGAAAAAATTTGGATATGACTGCGTTATCACCGGAAAGTTTCAGCGCCTTGATCTGCTTAGCTATTTCCTCATGGATGTCCTGTCCGATTTTCTTCAGTTGAAGAGCAATAACCTGCGCAGATTCCTCCAAACTCAAGGGGTTGACCCCTCCAGGTGGAAACAAAGCTGCTCTAAGGTCAGCGGCATAAGGCAGTGGATCGCACGCACCTTCGAGAAGCTGTTGCCATCCCGGTGCGAGTTTATTCGTGACTGCCTTTGAGAACCCAGTACCCGTGAACAAGCAAAGCCGTCTTGTGGCAGCAGCGTAGGCGATATCGAAATAAGCGCTCATGACTTTTGGTTACCCATATAGTTTCGCCAGTATAATACTATGTGTGATATGTTCGGATTCTGCAAGGAAAAATCAATATGGGGTCCTATTGACCCACCATGCTGTTGGTCGGTCTGCCCGGCTCGGGCAAGACCATGCTGGCCACCCGCTTTGCCAGTCTCATGCCGCCCAAAAGCGACGAGGAAGCGCCGGAGTCGGCAGCGGTGCGCTCCCAGGCCGGCTCTTTCAATATAGCGCACTGGAAGGTGCGCCCGTCCAGAAGCCCCATCACACCCCTCGGGTCCAACGCTGGTGGGCGGCAGCTATCAATTCCACCTAATTACGTGACAACACAACTAAAAACACGACTGACCTCGGTGGAAAAATGCGTTCAGCGATACTACTGCGGAACTAGGCTGAACCAACTTCCGCTTTTGGCCGAACCCGGCCGACGGCGTTCAGGATATCAGCTTGCTCATCTGTAAAACTCACGAATTCTCACTCTTGGCTGAAGCCGCCCAATAGTCGACCGTCGCGCGACACATTTTATGATTTCAAGAAAAAAAATATTCTTCAGAGTTTTTAAATCACAACAGCTTACTGAAACCCTGACAATGCTTGATACTCGATACCTTTGTTTCCAGCACTCAGGACGCGTAACCGTACTGACTTGAATGTGATCTCAGTGGGGAACGTCGATACATCGTAAGTAACATCTTGGAAGAACGCAGGGCGAGCCATATCGTTGAAGTATTCCCGATACGTAAGACGCAGCACGTCTTTACTAATCCCCTGATAAATGAGTTCTCTTTTCATAGCATCTTGTCGTGGCACGACAATTTCGGATGAAGTGTACGCCAGCGGACTAGTCAAATCTGAGGACCACCACCTTACATCAGATGCCACCTTAACTTCGTTTAATAAGTTCATGTTTTCGCGGTCAGTGAAACATGCTGTCTTACCGCCAACAATCATGCTAAAGGCTAGCTTCTCAGTACAATAAGCGGTCTTACCTTCCACAATCGACTTTACGAGAAAGTCACCAGAACTCACATGAACTTGGCCTCCACCTATTGAGACGTTCGCAGAATCACGCAAAACATATCCTGTTTTGCGCCAGTAGCGAAATTGAGAGAACAATACCTCTCCGACAGGTACTGACGATGTAACGCCCAACTGAGGGCGGTTACCAACCGCTTCCTCAACTTTCGTCCCTTCGACTACAGTACCAGTCGTACAACCAGACAGAGCGAAGACGAGCAACACCAAACACATGGATTTCATTTTTAATTCCTTGTTCTTGTAATTGTGATTCGTCCGCTGCTGGCCGGATACAGTCCAAACCTGCAAATCCATCAGCTGCGGAGCCAATAGTAAAGGTCGTTTTTCGAAGTCATGTGTTGAGGCTGCGCTCCACTATTTTGCGAGTCAGGAACGTCTACCCGACGGTCCCAAAGCGGGAACCAGGCGCTATCACGGACTTCTTCGGCTCCCGGCTCACGGACGTTTTTAGCCATGGCACGGTCACATGCACCAAACTGAATAAAGTTGACCTGAGCTTCCATCAAACTCGCTGGATTCGGACCACCTCCCTGACTGGGGAAGTACAGTTGGAAGACGTCGTCCTCCCAAAAACAAATCGGGCAAATATCATAGGAGCCAGGAAACTCGCCAAACACCTCATACCCACAGCAAGGACATGTGAACATAAACGCCTTCAAAAATACTTGTGACCGTCGGCTTCTGGCCGGAAGCGGGCCAAATCAAGTCTAAGCTAGGAGAAATAAAAAAGGGGCGGATACTTTCGTATCCGCCCCTTTTTATTTCCCCGCTTACTTCTTGGCCGAAGCCGGCGCCGATGGCGCTGCGCCGCCGGAGCTCTTGAAGTATTTGAAGAAGTCCGAACTCGAATCCATCACCATCACGTCGCCGTGATTCTTGAAGGTGTTGCGGTAGGCTTCCAGGCTGCGGTAAAACTTGTAGAACTCCGGATTGCGGCCGAACGCTTCGGCGTAGATCGCCGACGCCTTGGCGTCGCCGTCGCCGCGGATCTCTTCGGCGTCGCGGTAGGCTTCGGCCAGGATCACCGAGCGCTGACGGTCGGCGTCGGCGCGGATTTTTTCCGAATCGGCCGAACCGGTCGAACGCAGCTCGTTGGCCACGCGCAGGCGCTCGGCCTTCATGCGGTCATACACCGAGGTGTTGATCTGCTCTACATACTCAACGCGCTTCAGCCGCACGTCGATGATCTCGACGCCGATCTGCGAGGCTTCCTGCACCACCTTGGTCCGGATGCCCTCCATCACCTTGCCGCGCTGGCCGGAAATCACTTCGCCGACGGTGCGCTTGGTGATCTCTTCGTTCAGCGCCGCCTTGACGATCTGCGACATGCGGTCGCGCGCGCGGCCTTCGTCGCCGCCGAAGGTGACGTAGTACAGCTTGGGCGCGTTTTCGCTGCGGCCGATGCGCCACTTGACGAAGCTGTCGATCAAAATGTTCATCTTCTCGGCGGTGATGAAGCGTTCCGCGTCGGGGGTTTCGATGGTCATGATGCGGTTGTCCAGATACAGCACGTTCTGGAACGGCGGCGGCAGCTTGAAGTGCAGGCCCGGCTCGCGGACCACTTCCTTGATCTGGCCGAGCGCGAAGACGATCGCGTAGCGGCGCTGGTCGACCACGAACACCATCGACGACAACAGCAGCAGCACGACGAACGCCGCAATAAGGGAACTAGCGATGCGATTCATTAACGGCTCTCCCGGTCACGTAAGGCGTCCCGCGAGCGCGAGTCGCGCTGGCGGCTGACTTCCACCGATGGAATGACATCGGCGGGCAGCGTCGCCGACGATGGCGGCGCTGCGGCTGCGGCGCGGCTGGCGGTGGCTTGCGCGTCGGTGGCCGCCGCCTGGGCGATCAGCTTGTCCAACGGCAGGTACAGCAGGTTGCTTCCGCTCTTGGCGTCGACCATCACCTTGCTGGCGCTGGAGTAGATCTGCTGCATGGTTTCGAGGTACATGCGGTCGCGGGTCACGCCCGGGGCCTTCTGGTACTCGGTCAGCACCTGCTTGAAGCGCGAGGCGTTACCGGTGGCGTTCTCGGTGACCATCGAGCGGTAGGCTTCCGCCTCCTGCATCAGGCGCGAGGCGTAGCCGTGCGCTTTCGGGATCACGTCGTTGGCGTAGGCCTGGCCTTCGTTCTTCTGGCGTTCGCGGTCCTGGCCCGCTTTGACGGCGTCGTCGAAGGCGCCCTGCACCTGCTCCGGCGGTTGCACCGCCTGCAACGTCACGTTCGAAATCAGCACGCCGGAGGCGTAGCGGTCGAGGATCTGCTGCATCAGCTGCTGGGTTTCGAAGGCGACCTTGTCGCGGCCTTCGTACAGCACGAAGTCCATCTTGTTCTTGCCGACGATTTCGCGGATCGAGGTCTCGGCCACCTGGCGTACGGTGTCCTCCTCGTCGCGGTTGTTCATCAGCCAGGCGACCGGGTCCTTCAGCTTGAACTGCACCGCGAACTGGATGTCGATGATGTTTTCGTCGTCGGTCAGCATCAGCGATTCGCCGGCCTGCTTGTTCTTGATATTGCCGCGATAGCCGATCTCGACCATGCGCATCTGCGAGACGCGCACCGTTTCGTCGGTCTGGAACGGATACGGCCAGCGCCAGTTGAAACCGGAGCCGGTGGTGTGGCTGACCTTGCCGAAGGTGTAGACCACGCCGGTCGAGCCCTCTTGCACGATGAAGGAGCCGCTGGCGAGCCAGATCAGCGCGACCACCACGCCGACCGCGCCGGCGGTGGCGCGCACGCCGGCGAAGTCGGGACGGCCGGCTGGCGGAGGATTGTTGTCGCCGCCGTTGTTGTTATTGCCGGGAGGACGGTTCTTCTGGCCGAAGAAGCTGTTCAGGCGCTGATTGAAATCGCGCCACAGCTGCTCCATGTCGGGTGGGCCCTCGCCGGGCTTCTTGCCTTCATTGGCCTGCGGCTTGCCGTCTTTCTTGTCCGAGCCCCAGCGGGGATCGTTCAGCGACAGCTTCAAGCCGAATCGTTTCATAAGTGAGGAGACACGCATCAGTGTGGTCCAACGTGAGTAAGGGTGGGACTGCTCTCTACTGCTTCTGATTCTTCTTCTGATTCTTCTGATTGTTCTGCTTGCTCTACCTCGTACGACTGGTGCAGGCGTGCGCCGGGCGCGGCCTTGGCCCATTCGACCACGGTCTCGCGCAGCAGGTCCATGCCCTTGCCGGTGCGCGCGCTGAGGAAAACGCGGGAAATCTTATCATATTCATCCCGCTCCACCGACGGCTCCAGCTCGGCCGCGTCGATCTTGTTCCACACCAGTATCTGCGGAATATGATCGGCGCCGATTTCCTTGAGCACCAGGTTGACCTGCTCGATCTGCTCCATGCGCACCGGCGACGAGGCGTCGACGACGTGCAGCAACAGATCGGCGTGGATGGTCTCCTCCAGCGTGGCGCGGAAAGCCGCCACCAGCTGGTGCGGCAGTTCGCGCACGAAGCCGACCGTGTCCGAGAACACCACGTTGCCGACCTCCTGCCCCATGTAGACGCGGCGCGAGGTCGTGTCCAGCGTGGCGAACAACTGGTCGGCGACGTAGACGCCGGCCTTGGTCAGCGCGTTGAACAGGGTGGACTTGCCGGCGTTGGTGTAGCCGACCAGCGATACCGAGAAGGTCTGGCTGCGGCCGCGCGAACGGCGCTGCGTCTCGTGCTGCTTGCGCAGCTTGCCGAGGCGGGCGCGCAGAGCCTTGACCCGTTCGCCGATCAAACGGCGGTCGGTCTCCAGCTGCGTCTCGCCCGGACCGCGCAGGCCGATACCGCCCTTTTGCCGTTCCAAGTGGGTCCAGCCGCGGATCAGGCGCGTGGCCAGATGCTGCAGCTGCGCAAGCTCGACTTGCAGCTTGCCCTCGTGGGAGGCGGCGCGCTGGGCGAAAATGTCGAGGATCAGGCTGGTGCGGTCCAGCACCCGGATCTGCAGGCGCTTTTCCAGGTTGCGTTGCTGGGCCGGCGACAGCGCGTGATTGAAGATGACGATCTCGATCTGGTGATCGAGCACGGCGAGACCGATCTCGTCGGCCTTGCCGCTGCCGACGAAATACGCCGCGTCCGGGGACGAACGCTTGGCCGTGATCGTCGTCACCGGTTCCGCGCCTGCCGAGCGAGCCAGCAGTTGCAGTTCCTCGACGCTGGCGGCGAAGTCGCCCTGGCCGAAATCGATACCGACTAGAGCTGCGCGCATACGGCGATCAAAGTCGAGCGGGTTGGGAGGAAGCGGTGATGCAAGTGCTTATTCCGCTTCTGATTCAATGTTGAGGTTGACGGCGCGTGCCGGCACCACGGTGGAGATCGCATGCTTGTAGACCATCTGGGTGACGGTGTTACGCAGCAGTACGACGTACTGGTCGAACGATTCGATATGGCCTTGCAGCTTGATACCGTTGACCAGGTAGATCGAGACGGGGACATGCTCTTTGCGCAAGGCATTGAGGAATGGGTCTTGTAACAGTTGCCCTTTGTTGCTCATAACAGCTCCAATTATGTTGTTGTGTTGGATTTGGAGGCGGAACGCTATATTTCAAGTACGTGGCTCAGCGAAAGTCAAACGATTTTCGCTGAAACACCGCTCGCCACGCTGGGAATGGTGCTTCTAAGCCACTGTACCCTGTTTTGGATTTTTTTGCAGGGCGTTCCTGTAAAAAAAACAGCTTATTTCGCCGAACCTTTGGCGAACGGATTCTTACCTGTGCGCAGTTCAATCCGCAGCGGCGTGCCGACCAGTTGGAACGTATCGCGGAAATGTTTTTCCAGATAGCGCTTGTACGGCTCGCCGACGGCGTCCAGGGCGTTGCCGTGGATGACGATCACCGGCGGATTCATGCCGCCCTGGTGCGCGTAGCGCAGCTTCGGACGGATCGAACCCTTGCGGCGCGGCTCCTGCTTCTCCACCGCCTCGATCAGGGCGCGGGTCAGCTTCGGCGTCGACAGATTGCACATGGCGGCGGCGTAGGCCGCGTCGAGCGACTTCATCAGTGGACCGATGCCTTGCGACTTCAATGCCGAAATGAAGTGCATCTTGGCGAACGACAGGAAGTCCAGCTTGCGGTCGATGTCGATCTTGATCTCGTCGCGCTCGTCGGTGCGCAGGCCGTCCCACTTGTTGACCGCGATCACCAGCGCGCGGCCGGTCTCCAGCACGAAGCCGGCGATGTGCGCGTCCTGCTCGGAGATGTCCTGCTGCGCGTCGAGCATCAGCACGACCACGTTGGCCTCCGAGATCGATTGCAGCGTTTTCACGACCGAGAATTTCTCGATCGCCTCGAACACCTTGCCGCGGCGGCGGATGCCGGCGGTGTCGATCAGCGTGTATTGCTTGCCGTCGCGCTCGAACGGAATCTCGATCGAATCGCGGGTGGTGCCCGGCATGTCGAAGGCGATCACGCGCTCTTCGCCGACCAGGGTGTTGATCAGCGTGGACTTGCCGACGTTCGGGCGGCCGACCAGCGCGATCTTGATGCCGTGCGCGGTCTTGTCCAGCTCGGCCGCGTCGTCCGGACGCTGGGCGAAGGCCAGGTCCAGCGCCTCCTCCACCAGGTCGGACACGCCGTCGCCGTGCGCCGACGAGATCGAGTACGGTTCGCCCATGCCCAGTTCGTAGAACTCGGCGACGACGGCGGTGTAGCGCATGCCCTCGGACTTGTTCACGACCAGCATCACCGGACGGCCGCTTTTACGCAGGAAGTCGGTGATGGTCTTGTCGTGCGGCGTCAGGCCCTGGCGTCCGTCGACCAGGAAGACCACCAGGTCGGCCTCGGCGACGGCCTGCTTGGTCTGCTTGGCCATCTCGTACATGATGCCATCCTTGGCGACCGGCTCGAAGCCGCCCGTGTCGATGACGAGGAATGGGCGTTCGCCGACACGGCCCTCGCCATAGTGACGATCTC
>Ga0247815_10001831_pt1 | contig 16039 bp, 15 predicted proteins | sample UWRJL194509B1_FD_181014 | JGI IMG/M metagenome (GOLD analysis project Ga0247815, IMG submission 181014) | Plant litter microbial communities from Arlington Agricultural Research Station in Wisconsin, United States - UWRJ-L194-509B-1 | ecosystem: Environmental > Terrestrial > Plant litter >...
AATGCAGCCTGCGGAAATCCTTCATTACCTGACCAGAATCCTGCGTCCCTGACCTCGTGCGAGTAGGCGTCCTGTAAAACCCAGTCCGGCATGCCAACCATTTTGCCTGGGTGTTTTGGTGCCCTTTTTCCTGAGAAAAAAGCAAGAGAGAGGTCAAATCCTCCCCAGAAGAAATGGATTGGGCTGCTTTTTCCCTTAAAACGGCTCCTGTGTATCAAAAAGACATCCTGAATTCTTAAAAGGGCAGTATGGAACGAAACAGCCTGGTTACCCTCATACCCGGCATGAAGCTCATCTATTTCAAATGGAACGGGATCTGCGATCTCCGAGGGAAGCGTCATGATATCGAGCTTGATGCCTAATTGTTCGAGCTGATTAAATATGGTTCGGTAGAAAGTTGCTACCGAAATTCCCTCCAGGGAAAATTCCCGGTAACCGCCATCGCTAGTTATGATCTTGAGCAAGTGGTTTATTAAATCAAATGATATCTCGAAGTCTTTATCCCGGTAAGGCATCGTCTGGGTGGTCAGCCCCAAAGTTGTAATATGTAGGGTAATGCTCCAGGAGTGGTTTGTCCATGGCAATGTTGCTAGCTTGATCTTGCCCACCACCTGAGTAAAAAGCTGAAGGGTATCATAAGTTTCCTTCCCTGTCTCATAGGAAAGTATTGGCCAGTTCTTTTTCATTTTTTTTATCTATTATGTATTTACTTAGTTATATGTTTTCGGACAGTGCCTTTAAGGCTTGAGAAAGTTGTCCATCTGGCGATTCAAACTCTTTCAGAATGCTAAAATGGTCTGCATCTGCTATGATTAAGGCTAGGCCAAGATTTCCAGCCTTTCTCCAGCTGTTGAGGTAATCATCAGACTGCTTTCTGAATGCGGTTGTTTCTCTTGCTCCCCATGATACTGTAATGGGAATATCGCTAGGACCAATGATCCTCGCCGGACTCGAAGAAAGAATCTGTTCATCGGTGATTCTTACGGCGGGCTGTATGAATGTTTGCGCTACGGGCTGGAGGTCGTACAATCCGCTTATGGCTAGAATTCCTTTAATCGTATCATTCGCAAGGCCGTAGTCCGCCCAGCGTGTAGAGGTTGACATGGCAGCCAGATGCGCGCCCGCTGAATGCCCGGATACGAAAATTCGTTTAGGATCGCCATTCAATGTCGCTATATTTTTTGCCGTCCAGGCGATAGAGGCACGAACCTGCCTGATAATCTCCGGTATTGCGACATGCGGAGCAAGTGCATAGGTAATGATCACTACAGTGAATCCCAGCTCTAGCGGTCCTTTCGCTATAAAGTCGAAATCGTCGCCTATGCCCATTCTCCAGTATCCTCCATGCACAAAAAGCATCACCGGTGAATCGGCCCGCTCTGAAGGATAAACCGTTAAGCGCTCCATTAAAGTTGGTCCATAGTCATAACTTCTTCGGTTAGCGTATGCTGATCTGGCTAGTGCACTCGCATCCTGGTAGTATTGGATATAGTCAGGGAAGTTCGGGACAGCGCTTTCAACATTATACTCTGAATCCAATTCTTCCTGGGTACTGAATTCACCATAAAGTTTTTCTTCCCGCTCATCCTTTGGGATTTTGTATTCTTTTTCCATGATTAAATAATTTTTATATGGTATCCCTTAAAGAGATTTACCTATAGAAATAACAATCATGCCGACTGCTTTATCTGTCTGATAATAAGATTATTATAATGTTTATTAGCATAGTGTATGCTGGCGAAATAAAGCGTAGTCTGGGCTTATCCGCGAAATACCAAGTCTGCAGTAATGGGGCGAAACGAAAGCGGGAATCTATTCTTTAGATTCCCGCCTGAATTGTGGTATGCTTCCGCTTAAGTAAGGGTAGGCTAATTGTTCTTTGTCTTAAGCCGGGAAATAATGGCCCCGGTTTATGCAAAGTTTTTTCATTTTGGAATGCAGCGTGGAAGGGGGGATACCTAGAATTTCAGCTGCTCCGCTACCACCGGAGATTTTGCCCTGACATGACTTAAGTATCTCGATAATGTATTCCCTTTCCATTTCCTCCAATGTTTTACTCATGAATTCAAATTGGGACTTTTCCGCATCATCCTTAATTTTCGGCAGGTGTACTTCTTGCAGGGTACTATCAGTGGACAGAAGAATGCTCCTTTCAATAAGGTGCTCCAATTCTCTTATGTTGCCCGGCCAGGAATATTTTTTAAGCTCCAAGAGTGCTTTGGGTGAAATGGAGTTGACTCCTATGCCGTTTTTTTTGCTGTATCTGGCAATGAAAAATCTGGTCAAGGGTTCTATATCCTCTATTCTTTCTCGCAGCGGAGGCAACGGAATGGGGAAAACATTGAGACGATAGAACAGATCGGATCGGAATCTGCCGGCATTTACTTCGGCGGCCAGGTTACGATTGGTAGCCGCAATGATTCTCACATCTGCCTTGATTGTCGTTTTTCCACCAACACGTTCAAACTCTTTTTCCTGAAGTACCCTGAGCAGTTTAACCTGAAGCTCAAGTGGCAGTTCTCCAACCTCGTCCAGAAATAGAGTGCCTTCGTGTGCAAGTTCAAATTTACCAATTCTTTTGTCATATGCTCCGGTAAAAGCGCCCTTCTCGTGGCCGAATAATTCGCTTTCGATCAGATTCGGAGGCAAAGCTGCGCAATTGATCTTAACCATAATTTTCTTATGCCGGGAGGATGCATTGTGTACCGCTCTTGCAATCAGCTCTTTGCCTGTACCGGTTTCACCCAGGATAAGCACGGTTGTGCTCGATTCTGTTACAGCGGACATCATATGGTAGACATTCTGCATTGCTTTGCCTTCGCCTACAATATCAGAAAAGTTGTATAGTCCTTTAATCTGTTCATGCAAATGGGTATTCTCGATTTCGAGTTTTTGCTGGTAGCGCCAGATCTTTTCATTTGCAAGAATATTGGATATAGAAATAGAAATCTGAGCGCATATTCCTCTAAGGAGAGAAAGATTTATTTCATCTGTTAATAGCCATAACGTTCCAATGTTCCTGTTTCCTACACGAAGGGCAGCCCCAAAGGCAGTTTTTAAGCCGACTTTTTTCCAGAATTTTATATACTCGGCGCTATTTCCCGCTTTTTCCTCCGCATCTATATTAAATATAACAGGCTCACGGCTACTGAGAACTTTTGCAGTGAGTACTTCCTCAATGGGAATTTTTTTCGATGCCAGGGTTTTGAATTCAGTTGCTTCATCATTGAACATATTGGTATCGAACATGTAGGGACTTAAGGTTCTTCCGTCTTCATCAATGATCCTGATCATCGATAAGCGAATGCCCAAAACCTCTTTTAATACCTTTGATATTGCTGTTTCGAGCTCCTCCTTTTTTCGCACTGCTGCAATATCCCGGCTAAAATCCAGTAAGAATGATTTCTCCTTGTCTTTTCTGAGTATATTTTCACTCGCTTCAATATTTCGCACAATTCCCGATAGCGGACTTGCAATGCGTTCAATGATCTCAACAATGTCTGCATTAAATGTTCCTGCCTGATCGGAAAAGAGTATGAGGGAAAATTTCTTTTTATCTCCATTTGGCAACATTTTAATCAACAATTCCCTCGAGCCTACAGCGTAATTTAGCCTGAACCATAATGGAGTTTTCCTCAGATCCTGAGCCTTCATATCAAAAACAACTGAATGATAGGAGTGGGAGGCGACATCATATATTCCGTCTTCAATTGCGTTTGGCTCCGAAATGGCAGTGATATATTTAGATTTTTCTTCCGGGCGGGATTCCTGATCAAACGCAAATGCACTATATGAACTACCCGTTTCATCACTTGCGACAATTAGGCTATGGCTAAAATCAAAAAGTCTCCTAAGTCCATTATTTAGTACTTTTACAACCTCCTTTTTATTTCTAGCTGTAGCAAGATGGTTACTTAGCGCCAGTAATACCTGATTTGTTGTCTCTCTTTTGCTGATTTCAGCATTGGTAATTATATTTTGGACCGCAGAGGACAGTAGCGGCGAAAGTCCTTTCATGATCCGCTTGAATTCTTCGCCAAAATTGCCGGTTTCGGTAGCATAGATATTAATAAAACCAATGACCGTACCCTGAGTGTTCAATGGGGTAAACATGACTTCTCTGATACCACCCTCATAATTGATTTTTAAGAAAGGCGGAACATCTTTATTATGCAGAATATCCTTAAGAACGTAACTAACTGGTTCTTGTAACTCGAGCACTTTACCGATTATGGGCTCATTGAGTTTAAAATGGGTTAGCGCCAGACGATCATAAGCCTCATGATTTAATATCGATGGAATTTTGATATCCAACAAAAATGGAGTGTAATATTCCCGCTTTTGATCAATAAGGGTTATAGTCGAATGGGCAAAGTGGAAGAGCTTTTTTATCCTCGAAGAAAAAAACATCAACAGATCATCCTTGTCGCGAACCTTAGTTAGATCGCTGCTCAAACCAAGCAGAATGTCTCTCTCGCGTTCAATTCTGGTAATCATATCAATTGCCAGTAATTGATCGGTTAATCCCGGGACGCCGGCCTGTTCAGTGCCTGATGTTTCCGCTTGGTTGAGTGGTTTCCCTTTTTCGCTTTTTTGTCTGTCTTCCATGTGTGAGAATAATGATATGGCTTATAATTCTGATCAGGGCCCAACTAAGATACAATTTTCATAATTGCTGCGAACAATTGCTTGTAAAATAGGGCACTTGGGTTGATTGGTGCTTAGTTAAGTCCTTCTTGGGTTTTCTGTAAATATTAGCTTAAGCGGTCAGTGCGGCATCTGCTTTGAGGTTGTTGTGGTAGGTAGACGAACAGAAATAAAGCCTTTTACTCACTTCGGTCATAATCTCTACCGCTCGCTGAATCTCTTTTTGATTCAATGAGGCGAAGCCAAATCGAAGGCAATTCGCAAATGCTCCGGGAACAGATGAAAATCTTGTTCCCTGAAGAAATAAACCCTTAACAGCTGATTCTGCTATAAACTGCTCTAAAGGAAATCCCGGCCGGAATATAAGCCAAACAGCCATGCCGCCGGTGGGTTTTGAAAAACGCACAACATTGCCGAAAGTTGTCTCTAAAAGCTTGCACAACAGTTCGCAACGTTCAGAATATACTTTTTTGGCTTTTATAATGTGCCTGTTGTAATCCCCGCTACTAATCATCCTGCCCAACATCGATTCCATCTGAACATCACCATGCTGGTCAATGAGTCCCTGAAAGTGCGCAGCCATCTGAATAATTTCCGGGCAGGCAATAAGGTAACCCAAGCGAATCGAACTGGAAATGATCCGGTCGAAGCAGCCAATGTAAATCAACCTTCCACCGTGGTCCGCGCTTGCCATTGGGAGGATGGGTCTGTTAGAGAAATCAAAATCATAGCCCATGTCATTTTCTATCACCCAGAAACCATAAAGGTTCATCAACCTGATGAGTCCCATCCGACGTTCGGGACTCATTACAATGGTGGTAGGGTATTGGTTGTGCGGTGCCAGATATAAAACCTTTATTTTTTTTGTTTTCAGGATCTCTTCCAATTCCGCGATATCTATTCCTTGTTGATCCATCTTCAGCTTAAGCAGCGAGGCGCCGGAATGCTCCAGAATTTCATTAATTCCCGGTTCATTGATTTCTGCAACGGCCGCAATATCACCTGGCTTGATGAGTAGTTTTATAGCGATATATAAGGGCATCTGTCCGCCCCGGGTAATGATAAGCTCATTCTCGGAAATATTTAAACCCCGGGAATCATTGAGCATGCTGCTCAAGGCCGCTTTAAGCACCTTTAATCCCCCTTCCGGCTTCGCGGGTAACAGATGCTTCATAGCGGTAATACTGGTCTGGTCACTGTAGATCCGGTTCATCTCCTTGTATGGAGACAGTTTGCTATCCGGGTAACCATCATCCACAAGTATATCCGAATACTTTAAACGCTGTTCACCGATGAAGTTTTGAGGTTTGCCCCGCCCCAGGGTTTCGGTTTCTCTCTTTGCAAGAAAGTAAGATGTCTTTGGTTGAAAGCTGCGTGGCTTTGTGATCGGCAGATCAAGGGTCACCCGGTAGCCTTTTCGGCTGACTGCTTCTACCCAGTTCTCTAATAGCATCTCCTCATACACCTTGATAATGGTTTTCCTGTTAACATGAAGTATATCCGCCATTTGCCTTGTGCCCGGCAAGTATATTCCTGGTTTCAGAAACCCCTGCTGTACCAGATCGATTAACTTATCGGTGATTTGCCTGAAGACCGGAAAAGCACTTTCCTTATCTGTGGAAATTAAATTTTGAAATGGCAACATTTCTCCTCCTCTTTAAAATATATTTAATTAGTTTTAGGTAACCGGAAGAATCACGCTTCGCTCACCGTTTTCAATCCTGATAAATCCCATTCTACCCTCGTTAAAATCATTCAGGGCTTTGCTTAATTCCTCGGTCGAGCTCATCGTAAGACTTCCATGGGCAAAAATTTCCTCGTTCAAAGGCTGTCCACTCAAAACGATGAACTGACTGTCGGCAACTGCTGTAAAAGCCAAACGCTCCTGCTGATCTGATTGACCCATAGATATTACGGAAGATCTTTCGAGGTATGCCGTTTCTGATCCGGCCTTTAGTTCAAGCCCCCCGTTCAAAACATATATCGTTGCATTCCAGTCTGCCCTCAGATCATGCTCGAAACTTTTTCCCGCAGAGAGAAAAATGTGTAAAAAGGTAAATTCTTCTGGTGCATGAACCAGATTTGAAACGTTTCCGCAAATCCCTGAGACAACCCTCACGCGAAGGCCATCGGATTTTATTTCGGGAATAACTGCATTTGATATATGGGTGCTGCTGGGCGGGAGTTGTTTTTTAGAAGCCTTGATATTAACAAACAGCTGTAGACCATGGACCTCGCCTCCCTCAGGTACCGGGAATTCAGTATGTACGACACCTTTTCCCGCCCAGGTCCATAAAAGATCCCCCGGTGCAATCACAATATCAGTACCAATGGAATCCAGATTATGATAAGGCACAGAATCTTCGAAAAGATAGCTGATTGCAGACATGCCTGCATGAGGATGCGCCCCGAAAACATCTTTTGTAAGTTTGAAATGATCAAATCCGATAATCGGATCCATCAATCCGCCCAATAACTGAGCTCTCACTTTTTCTGCCGAAAAGGCGATATTGCCTGCTGAGGTTGCCTGAACAATGTCTGATATTTTAAGTTTTTTCATATTATAAGTTTTAATTTTCTTCAATCTGATGAAATGAATTATCCAGGCTCCATCGTCCTGATCCGGAAAGTATAATGGATAGGGAGATACCAATCACAAGCAAATGATATTCGTAGCCTTCTCCTTTCAACCCCCCTGTCCAGTTCATAAAAAAACCTACTGGCCAATGGGCTACTGCGATCATGCCAATAAACATGACCAGGATTCCGGCAGCGAAAACTCTGGTATATAGTCCGCCCAGTATGCATAGTGAACCAAAGAACTGCAGGAATATGACAAGGAAGGCAATAATGTAAGGGATGCCCTGAGCGGTCAGGTAGTCCATAGAAGCGTTAAAACCGCCCCCGCCAAATAGCCCCAATAATAACTGTGCTCCATGTGGCCATAGCACAATGGCAAGGGTGATTCTCAACACCAAAGGGGAGATGCTCCTGTCGGTCTGGGCAATTTGTCTGATTATTTTTTTCATGATGTACTAATTTTGTGCCTATAAAATGTTGACTTGTATAATTAATGCTGATATAGCCGAAAGAACCAGCCCCGTAAGAAAAATCACGTAACAGGTGCGGAGCAATAAATATTTTTTTCCCAGTACGATGCCTTGCTGATATTCGTTTTTAATTGTATTGCCGATCAAAATTTGCTGGTCCTCGAATCTCCTTAGCAAAGATGCTTCGTACTCGGTGAAGGAAATTCTCTGAAACTTACCGGAATACACCAGGTTTGGTCTTTCCGCATCCAGGGAGTCCTGTATATCTATGAATGGCGCCCCTAGCGTAAATTGAAGAGAATGCATTGCCGGAACCAGCGTAGCTATTGCACTCAATAATAACAGCATTATTGGTATGGTGGTCATACCGGTTGCTTTTAGGATCAGTGTGCATGTTGAAAAAAGTACCACCAAAGCGTTCACCAGAACCAGGATGTTGGCATTGCGGTCCGCATTTTCACCCATCCGCAGCCTTAAACCAAGATTCTCACTAAAAAAATCTGCAATGGCTGTTTTTCTCTCCTTACTTGCTCTTTTTTTTAAATTTCCTTTATGCGTCATGTGTTCTATAATTATGGAGTCTATTTCTCAAATACCAGTAATTCTGCTTTGGCGCCTAATTTTTCAAGGATCTGATTTACAGCTGCGATCATCGGGTCCGGACCACACACATAAAAATGCCTTCCAAAATCATCGATTTCTGCGTTCAGAAAATTCTCATCAATTCTTCTGGTATCATAGGCACTATCAGCCTGCCTGGTAACGGTAAAGTGGGCCGAATCGCCAAGGATCTCCTTGAGTTCATCCACCAGAATAATGTCTTGGTCTGTTTTATTAGTGTAGAACAATTTGCTTTCCCGTGCTTTTCCTTCTCTTTGCAGCTGTCGTAGGATGGCCAGAAAAGGCGTTATACCTGCTCCGCCGGCAATAAAATAACCAGGGCCTTTATATTCAATGCATCCCCATGGCTTCCTCAAGATTATTTCGTCCCCGGGGTTTAGTAGACTCAACTGTCCGGTTACACCACCACGTTCAGGATATAGTTTAATCGTAAATTCCAGATAGGGAGCATCAGTCAGACAGGTGAAAGTAAAAGGGTTCTTTTTATCCAGCCAGCCCTCCTTATTAACCGAAATCTCCGTTGCCTGTCCGGGCCGGAAAATAAAACCCTCCGGACGTTCAACCCTAAATCTGCGCACATCATGTGTTACATTGTGTGTGGAAAGTATTTTTACAGTATGTTTCATTCTATTTGTGTTTGTGTTGAGCTTCAAGTCGGAAGCAATCAGATACAAAGCGTTTGGTTTAATACTAGCGCCATTGGAAATACCGTGCCTTTCTACTAAATTGTTGTTATACAGATTGTTATGTTTTTATTATGATGGCGATATTTAGCGTGAAATAAATGAGCTCGCGATATTCAACGAGTTTGTTGAATGATTTGATTAAAAAAATCTTTGCGGTCAGCATTTTCTGAAGCTAAATCGACAATATCCATTGTGTCTTCGGGGGCGTATGGTTCAATATCGGGCAGTTCGAGAAATTCAACTCGCAAAACGATCTAAATCTAATTCTTTACGTTAGCCGATATATCGCCTAGGTTATATCTTTCTACCAAATATCATCTCCTGAGAATTGTGGTGAAATATGTAAAACTCTGATTAATAGGTTTTTATTTAATTGGTATTGGTTTTGGCTATAGATATTGAACTTAAACTCAATATCATGGATATGAAAATTAAAAAAAACACAAATCAAAATCTTTCGACGCTCTTCACAGGCAAGATGAAAGTTATCACCACGTTAGCTATGCTGTGGATTGCGCTTCTCATTATGGCTACAAGTGCACTCGCGCAAACAGCTGTAACCAAAGCCTCACCAGAGCAGATGGTCGATGCGTTGCATTCGGCATTTGGCAAGCATCCAAATGCAAGGGCTGTTCATGCCAAGGGCATTATTTTAAAAGGCACTTTTTCGCCTGATCCGGAAGCGAAAAAGATTTCAAAGGCATTACATTTTAATAGTCCTGCCACTGAAGTTACTTTTCGCTTTTCAGATTTTACCGGAATACCAGATATCCCCGATACACTTGGTGCAGCCAATCCCAGGGGCTTAGCCATTAAATTTCATCTTTCCGATGGTAGCAGTACAGATATCGTATCTCACAGCTTTGATGGCTTTCCGGTTGCCACAACAGATGAATTCAGAGAATTTCTCTTAGCCATATCCAAAAGCGGTCCCGAGGTTGCACATCCTTCCCCAATTGAGGACTTTCTCGCCGCTCATCCCGTTGCAAAAAGCTTTGTTAGCAATCAAAAAAGGCCAAGCACGAGTTATTCAACCTTAAACTATTATGGCGTGAACACATTCCGCTTCACCAATGACTCGGGTGTCACACACCTTATACGATATCAGTTTATACCCATGCAGGGTGAAAAGTTCTTAACGTCCGCACAGTTGAAAACTGCAGACGGGGACTACCTTTCGAAGGAAATTATCGATAAACTCAAACGTGGGCCGGTTAAATATAAAATGTATGCGCAACTGAGTGAAGATGGCGATAAAACACAGGACCCTTCAATAGCATGGCCCAAAACCAGAAAGAAAATTCTGCTTGGTATCCTGACGATAAACAAGATGTCGGACAATACACTCCAGGAGGATAAAGGTCTCTTGTTCAATCCTGGCAACCTGCCACCGGGCATTGACATTGCCGATCAAATGCTGCTTGATAGAATGAAATCCTATCCAATATCAGTTGCAGAGCGAAATCCCCAAAAAAAGTAAATTAGTTCTAAGCATACAGAAAAATGCACCTATAAAGATTTGGACAAAAAATATTTTTTTGTCCAATCCGTAGATCCCGATTGTCATTGGGGTATAAAACAAAATTTTAAAAAAATGGAAACAAGAATTAATCTATTCGCAAAAGGACAAAATGCAATTAAACACCTTTTTGAAATTGGTGGGCATCTGAAAAAATCACCTCTTGACCACAATCTTCTGGAACTGGTTTTCTTCAGGGTATCTCAGATTAATGGTTGCGCATATTGTCTTGACATGCACTCAAAAGAGCTTCGTGCGGCGGGAGAGGACGAACAACGCCTATACGGTTTAAGTGCATGGAAAGAAACCCCGTACTATTCGGAACGCGAACGTGCTGCACTTGCTTATGCTGAAGGTGTTACTTCCTGTCATATCAGTGATGAGCTTTATAGCCTTGCAAAAGGTGTGTTTTCGGAAGAAGAACTCATTGATCTGACCCTTGCCATTACCACAATCAATACCTGGAACAGGTTGAATATCGCTTTTCCCAATACACCGGGAACTTATAAAGTTGGAATGTTTGGATAATTAAATACTTTTAAACCATGGATGAATTCTTATTAATTTTCCGAAGGGCCTTTATGAGCCCACAGGATCAGCCTTCTCCTGATATGCTTCAGGAATCAATCAAGAAATGGCAAGACTGGTTTGGCGGCATCGCCGCCCAGGATAAGCTTGTGCGCCCTTTACAGCGGTGGGACCTGGAAGGACGCCTGGTAAGCAAGGATAAGGAGGTAACCAATGGGCCCTTCGCCGAAATTAAGGAATCCATCGGTGGTATGATCCTTATTCGTGCAAAGGATTACCAGGAAGCGGAAGATATCGCTAAGGGTTGTCCGATTCTCGAACTCGGAGGCAATGTCGAAATCCGCAAAGCCGTCGGATAATAAATAAACGAGAGGGCCGAACCGGCACTCTCGTTTTATGCTTACTCAAATTATTCGTTTGCCCAGTTCATGCGGTCGGCCGGAGAAAATTTCCAGGGCGCCTGATTGTTTTCGATGTTTGCCATCACCGAATTCAGTGCAGTTGGTGCCAACGACTCCTCCATTACAATATATCTGCGCATGGACATGATTATAGCTAATGGATCAATATTTACAGGGCAGGCCTCAACACAGGCATTACACGAAGTGCATGCCCATATTTCCTCCCGGGTTACATAATCATCGAGCAGCGATTTGCCATCCTGATGACCTGCGCCGTAAATCCCGAAGTTTTTACCAACCTCAGTAACCCTGTCTCGGGTATCCATCATAATTTTTCTGGGTGATAACTTTCGGCCTGTTATATTTGCCGGACAGGAATCTGTACACCGGCCGCACTCGGTGCAGGAATAGGCGTTTAATAAATTTACCCAGCTCAGCTCGCTCACATCCTTCGCACCGAAACTCGAAGGTTCCATTTCTATGGGCAAATAGGTTGGGATCAGCGCCGAACGGACTTCATTGGTAATAGAATCCATATTATCCATAGCCCCGATTGGTCCAAGTTTTGAATAATAGGTGTTCGGAAAGGCTAGAAAAATATGAAGGTGTTTAGAGTAGGGTAGGTAATTTAAGAAAATTAGGATTCCGGTAATATGGAACCACCAACATGCCCGCTCAAGAGTTATTAACGAGTTTATTCCATCAGGCAGAAGGCTCGTCAAATAACCGCTGACAGGAAAATTTCCCGCAAGTGAATAGTGCGGCACACCGGCGTTCTGAAGCTTAAGATCTGCTGCATCCATGATCAAAAAGGCACTCATAAGCAAAATTTCTGAGATCAGTATCGCATTGGCATCCCTTCGAGGCCAACCTTTCAATTCTTGCCCCGAAAAACGCGAAATCTTTAAAAAATTACGTCTGATCAGAAAAACCAGGCAGGCGATCCACACCAGCAAAGCAAAGAGTTCGAATGTGGCAATGAGAAAATTGTATACCAGTCCCAATCCCCCAAAAATTCGGTGCTTGCCGAGTACGCCGTCTAAAATAATTTCCAGAACTTCTATATTAACTACGATAAACCCCACATAAACCACCAGATGCAGCGCTGCCGGTACAAGGCGTACGTTCATTTTCGACTGGCCGAACGCGACACGAAGCATCGTGTATAATCTTTTTCGAGGCTGATCAGATCGGTTGACTTTTCTTCCAATTTTAATATTAGATATTATTTTTAGAATGTTAAATGAAAATAAGGTTATCGCCAAAATGGCCATAGCGGAAAAAATTAATTGTGAAATCATATCGTTGATCCTGATTGTGTTTGATGTAAGGTTTATACGGCCCTCCAGATAACGTCTGTAAACCATTTTTGGCGATCAAAAAAGCTTTTCAGGTTCTCAAAAGATGATATTTCTGCGATTTGTTCAATCTCAGCTAAACTGTATTTCTGTGAAATTTCCATGTGGATACACTCTCCTTCTTTGAAAGTTATCCTGCTGCCCTGAAGCTTCAGAACCTGCCGTTTTTGGCTCACCAGATAACTTTTACATGTGCCTGTCTGCGGATCATATGTTGGAAAATGGTCAAATGCAAGAATATCAAAATTCCCGCTCAATTCATGGTTAATTCTCGTAAGCAGATTTAAATTGAAATCTCTAGTAATTCCGGCTTTATCATTATAAGCGGAGAGGACTGTGACAGGATTTTTTTTTATATCAATCCCGGCAATAAGCATATCCCCGGCGGACATTATCCCGCGGAGCCTCCTGCAGAAATCCATAGCGTCGTACACGGGCATATTACCAAGATTTGATCCCAGGAAGAGTATAACTTTTCTTTTCGAAGATTTGGCATAGATTTTTTCCAGCTGAGTGAAGTAATCGCCCTGTAAACCTTGAAACTGTAAATCTGGGAGCATTTCAGGTAGGCGAACGTTCAGATCAGAAATCACCTGCTCAGAAATGTCGATCGGATTATATATAAATTCTGCACGCATTTCAAGCAATTGGGATAACAGATGTATTGTTTTAGAGCAGTCCCCGGAACCGAGTTCTACGACTTCAAATTCGTCGCCGCCATCGATGATAGCGCCTGCTATTTCAGCACCGTATCTGCTAAAAATTTCAAGTTCACATTTGTAGGGATAATATTCCTCACAGTGCATAATCTGCTGAAATAATTTGTCTCCGTTAGCATCATAAAAATATTTCGAATCCAGATATTTTTCTTTCGCCCTCAGGCCTGTAAGCACATCGCCCAGGAATAGATTAGTTTCTGGAGTTAATATACTCTTGGTTTTCTTTTTGATATGCTTTCCCTCCAACGGGATGTCGTATAATGTCATTTGTGCTGAATAGATTTAATTATGTAACTGCAATTCCGGAAGGCTAAAAAAGAATGTCGAACCGCCAGTTCTTGCTCTTTGAACCCATACGTTTCCATTATGGTTTTCAATGATCTCTTTGATCAGAAAAAGTCCAAGTCCCCGGCTGCTGCGTTCTGATTTCCGTTGATAATCAACCTTGAAATAACGTTCAAATATTTTCTTGTGAAAACATTCAGGGATTCCGATCCCTTCATCAGAAACAGCAACTTCAACATGAGAAAAACCCTTTTTCAGATGTATTGCAATTCTGGATCCCGTTGGTGAAAATTTAACGGCATTGCTCAGATAGTTGTTTATGACCTGTGAGATCTCCAATCGATTTGCCCTGACTAGGCACTTATAATCTGCCTGTACGAAAAACCCATATCCGGGATGAAGCCGAGTAAAATTACAGGCCGCTTCCTCGATAAGAATCCCCAGATCAAATTCAGTCCTCGGCTCTTCATGCCCTTTTTTTTCTGAGAGATACCTGTCCATCAACGCCGTTATTGCATCAATACTCTTGATAATCCCCAAAGTAAGCATCTCAGGGGATATGTGATTTGGTGATAATGAAATTTTCTCCAGCAGCTGGGCATTTAATTTAATGACCGAAAGAGGATTCCTGATCTCATGATCGAGGATAGCCAATGCCCCGTTCGGATCAACAGCGGAAGTGCTCAAATCTTCTGCAGTGCCTAAAAACATACTTCTGTCCTGCCTGTTTTCCCGAAAGTAATGTCCTTCAAGTCTAACCTTTTTAAGTTCATTACGCTGTGTTATGATCCAAATATCAATTGGTTTGGATTCCTCACCGACGGTCATCCCCTTTATCCACTTAAATAAGCGGGCAAGATTGTTCATGTCCAAAAAGTTAAATGCTTCCCTTAAGCCCAATTCTTTAATCGGTGAAATACCAAGGATTTTTTTCAGCGCAGGTGAGATAAATATTTTCCGCGTGTTCACGCGCATTTTCCAGTAGCCATAAATGCATGCAATTTCCGGAGCTACAGGCCCTGAAGCATATTTCTTTTCCTCAATCCACACCGGTAAGTTCTTTAAATGGTTCATAGTTTTTTTGTTTGGTATTTTGTATGTGCTTATCAAGCCAGTTAGTCAAAAGGACGTTCGGATCTGGCGGGACAGCAATAATCCTTTTTCACCTTCCGTGGTCTCTACTGTATGCAGATAGATAAAATCATTTTCAGGTTTGTGTGGGCACTGGTCGATTAATTTTACATAAGCCTGTCCCCGTGCAATCTCATAGCTGCTCTGAAGCGATACTAAATTATGCTCACCCTCTTCAAAAAAATCGTTAATAAATCCCTTACTGTGGAATTCCATCACCCTGCGGGCAATTTTTGCATTGAATTTTGTTGCGGTCTTAATCAGCTCTTTCATTCCTTTGGTATTTAAAGTATTATCAGTTGAATAATTAGTCCGATGACTTTTATTAATTTCGAATCTGCGGCAAATAATCTGATCATCATCAAATTAGACTTTTCGAATCTATATCTTAAGTATTCATTGGCTTATATTCGTTTAAACATTTCCATTCCGTTTACAGCCGAAGGTGCATCTCTTTCAAATATTTTTTTCTCAAACCCCTTTGACTCAAAAAAAATTCTTCTTTCTTCACCGATAAGTTGAATGGTCATGCGGTTTAATCCACGTTTTTTGCTCAGATCTTCCATGTAATCGATCAGTGCTTCGGCATCTTTTTCATTGTGATTGTGGTGGAAGATTTTTTGAATTTTGAGATAAGAAGGATATCTGCCCAGAATAGAAAATGCCGCAAATGCCTCTGCAACATTTGATCTGAACAACAATATATAATGCTGGTAATTATTCATAATCTCCAGCTCTATTTTTTTTATTGAATGGGTCAGATAAAAAAAATCGAGTTGCTTGCGCCGCTCAGCGTCATCCTCAAATTCAGACTCCAAAGTTTTTTCAATGATGCTCCAGATTTCCTCTACATCATTAAGCGTCGCTGTTTTGATTCTGTACATTTCTTATACCTTTCCCACACCTATAGCAAAATCATGCCTATTGTTTAACTATTTCTTTATCAGATTGTTATGTTTTTTATTTTAATTTCTGTCTTGACGAAATAGAGTATAATGCATACCGCACCGCGATATTAAGAGAGTGTGCCCGTTAACGTTTACGAAAAAAAGCACTTGGAATTTCCTTTGAATTTGATTTGCCCTAATCAGAAC
>Ga0247815_10001833_pt1 | contig 16017 bp, 14 predicted proteins | sample UWRJL194509B1_FD_181014 | JGI IMG/M metagenome (GOLD analysis project Ga0247815, IMG submission 181014) | Plant litter microbial communities from Arlington Agricultural Research Station in Wisconsin, United States - UWRJ-L194-509B-1 | ecosystem: Environmental > Terrestrial > Plant litter >...
GTTTTCATAACGATAGTCAATGATTTAACAGTGTTAAGTGGTTGCATAAAAAATATATAATTGTTAGTGTAAAAGAGAGCGATGCTTTAGGGTGATTAGTTTATTTAACAGCGTTAGATGATTAGTCAAAAAAAACGCAGGAGCTTTTACCTGGGAGATGGCTTTGGATCTGTAGGTATAAGTAATCGTATATAAATAATTTAACAGCGTTAAGTATTCCATAAAAAAAGAGTTTATTCGTTAATTGAGTTAATGATACCGTTAATTGCGTCTTTAAGAATATGCTGGTTCATCTCGTCGTTTGTTCCCCGCCTAACCAGATTGATAGAGATCAGCCCATGAATGATTGACCAGAAAGTATAGTATTTTCTGCAAACCAATTCTTCTGCCGGAGGCGTATCTTTCATCACTTCTGCAATGGTTTCCCAGATTAATTTTCTTGCTGCCTCTGCCTCCGGTAAAGCCTTCACCATTTCACAGCACATACAATCAACTCCAAACATCAGCTGATACAATTGCGTGTTTGCAAATGCAAAATCCCAGTAAGCAATCCACATTGCGGTAAGCTGCTTCTCTGGTGTATCGTTAGTTTCCCTGGCTTTTTTTAGATCCTGCAACAGCAGCAGATTGCCCTTGCGTGTCAGCTCCAGTAAGATTCCTTCCTTATTCGCAAAATATTCGTAAATAATAGGCGCAGTATATTCAATCTTGTCTGCGATTTTACGCATACTCAATGCCTGCCAGCCGTCTTCCATTACTATCTGCAAAGCTGCATCCAGTATGTTGACTCTGGTTTCTTCCTTGATTCTTTGAATTCTTTCCTTGCTACCCATGGCAATAATACAACTGTGTAAATAATCTAACAGCGTTAAGCAAATGTAAAACTAGTTTTTAACTACTCTATCAGCGTATTGTCAAATCTGATTTGTATGGATAATTGAAACCTGCATGTTACAGCCTGTTTCGTTCTCCAAAAAGATATCAGCGCTGTCCATTAAATAACTTTTTAGTTACGCTGCGCTTTAATTTGTGCAGCAAGTTCCATCACGTTGCCTGCTGCTTCTTTATATCCAGTACTGCCAGGCGACGCAGTTCGATGATCATTACCTATCCAGCGGATCATTCCACCTTTATGAAAATAGTATCGGTTTTGTATGAGGCTTTTTACTTTAGCTCCTTTCACATACATTGGCTGATCATAAAAGGTTTCTTTTTTATATACGAAAAATAGTCCCGTCGCATTATAATAAAGATCTATCTCCACTTTACCCATTTCACCGTAGAGAATAGCATGTTCCTTTACTACAGCTAATTTCTTATAATAAGTGATGAGTTCTCCCCCTTCTGCGGACAAGCCACTGAGATCCTTTTTTTTCTTTGTAAAAGACCCATTGTTTATTGCCGCATATTCGGCTTTAATAGTTTTAATGAGCTGAGCAGTATCTACAGCAGTGCGGTTTTCTACGGCCTTAAGAGGTGAAGCAGTTCCATTGCAGCTCGATAGCATAAACAATAGCAGAAAACCTGGTAATAACAGCAAATTCTTCATGGTATTATTTAGTTTGGAGTTGTTTGATTGTTTTGCCAAAAGTCATTTGAAAATGCGGATAATCTTTAAAAGATTTCCAGTTGCCACCCCATTCAAATCCCAGACTGGTACCGATGTTGACCACCTCTTTAGGAACCTGCGTCCATACGGCCTGCCCATTTTTAATGATCACCACATCTACTGCCAAACCATAATTATGAAAACTTTGACCGCCTTTAGCATTGGTTACTTTGTTACCCGGTGTGGTACGTCCCTGATCGTACAAGGTATTCTGTTCATCAATAGTGCGCAAGCCCTGAATTACTCTCAATTGGATTCCGAGTTCCTCTTCAACGGTATTGATAAACTCTCTCGTAGGTTTTTGAAGTCTTGCGTCAAGCTTGCCTATCCTTGCATCTGTCGTCTTATCCCATGTTGGGCGTATATCGGCCGGCAGGCCATTTTCCACCTTCAGCAATAAGGTATTATTTTTAATGTTATGTTTTAACTTTTTTCCCTTGTCCCAGAAGCTGGTTGAGGCAAGTGCATAGAAATCAGTATCCGTACCTCCTTTTGCAGACACTTTTTTGACCACATAATTGGCTTTTATAGTGAACAGTATACTGTTGATCAGATAGGATGCGATACAGGAAGATTCCGTACCTGCAAATAAAAAAGGGTCATTGGAATTGAATGTAAAATTGCTAAATACATTTTTTCTCGTCAATAAGTATTCCATCTTAATAATACATCAGGTGAAGAAAAGTTACATACGATTTACAAACAAATATCGCACCAAGAAAAGGAATTGCAGCTTGTGATACAACAAATTACAGTATTTTTTTCCTGCCGGATTAAAGCCCATTTATTATTTACTTCAGGTCAGAAGATTGATCACATATCAGTTAATATGTAGCAATAACCTATCAATTAATGAGTGATAGTCTATTGATTAACAGATTAGATTTGTTTGTATGGTCAATATCAAACTATCCCGGACGCTGTTAGTCATCTCATTCTTATTCACTTTTTTAATATGTTCTTTTCGGTCTCCTGCCCAGTTGCCCGTGACGATAAAACAGTTGGAGAACAAAGACTTCAGGCTGCGCTTTTCTGCCCGGGGAATTTCAAGTCTGCAAAAAACCAAAGATATTTACCCCACAGATTACGTGCAACGTAAAAAGCCATTTACAGGTGTCGTCATTCGCTATCAGCAAAATAACAAGGGGATGGACTCCCTCGATACTTTTCTTTCACCAAGAAAGATATCCGTAGAGACCACTGACCAGATACAATATATTACCCGCACAAATACAGCACCTTTAAAACTCACAGAAAAATATACACTCACCAGTGCCGGGCTGATCTGGAACATCACCTTAGATAACCTGTCCTCCGATCCGGTGACCATCAAAGATCTGGAGATTCCTATAAGCTACAACAATCAGGGCGGTGAAAATGCAAAAGATATATTTGAGCAACACGTCATTAAACACCATTCCATAGCCGGTAACAATTCATTTCTCTTTTGGCAAAGGCCGACTGGTTTAGGTCCCTATTTATTGATGTTACCTCAAGGTGAAACTTCGCTGGAATATTTCTCTACTAAAGGATCCGATGAAAACCGGGGTCAGTTCAAAACATTTATCCATGCTGCTTATAGCGCTGCGCAGGAAATTCAGGGGACATGGAGGCAGCCATTAAGTTCGGCCACAATCCCTGGAAAAGGCAGGAAGTCTTACGGCTTTAAACTCCGCTGGGCAGAGAGTTATACGGACATCCGCAGAATCCTTGTCGATGAAGGAATGATTGATATTCAGGTTATGCCCGGAATGACTGTTCCTAATGACCTTGATGTAAATATCGCTTTAAAAACTAACCAGAAAAATCTCCGGGTCGCAGCTGAATTCCCGCAGAAAACCACCATTACAGCAATGCCTTCAGCACAAGCGGGAACATTTTTATACCGCATCAGATTTGCCCGTTTGGGAGAAAACAAGGTTATCATTACCTACGGTGATCATCGGCATACCTTAATGGAATTTTTTGTTACAGAGCCCCTGGAAACCTTATATAAAAAAAGAGCGGCCTTCCTGGTCAATCATCAGCAGCATCGCGATTCTACCAAATGGTATAATGGCCTTTTCTCAATTTATGACATGAAAAACGGGATTTTAAGAGGACCTGAGCATGCAGATGGATTTGATAAAAGCAGGCTGGCATATGTGCTCGCATCAGATGATCCGGTTTTAGGTAAAGCACCATTTCTTGCGGCAAAAAACGTTTTTTATCCTGAACAAAAAGAAATTGATGCGATAGAATATTATATCAAAAATTTTGTGTGGGGTGGACTGCAGCGCACAGACAGCGAAAAACCTAATCCATATGGTCTTTATGGCACTCCCGACTGGCAGCTTAATCGTGATTCATTAAAACGCAGTCAGAATGTAAATGATGTGAACAGGAACAAAATGCATATCTGGCGTTCTTATGATTATCCACATATCATGATGCTTTATTTTGAGTTATATAAAATTGCGAAACGCTATCCGGGAATGACACATTTCAGGGATCAGGACGGCTACCTTGAAATGGCAAAAGAAACTGCAAAAGCTTATTTTAAGTATCCTTATGAAATATTACCATGGTATGAAACTTACAAATGGGGCTGCTATAATGAACTGCTGATCGTAGACTTAATTGCCGAACTGGAGCAGAAGGGTTTTCAGAAAGACGCAAATGAAATCAGAGCAGAATGGGAGAAGAAAGTAAAATACTTCCTGTACGACGATCCCTACCCTTTCCGCTCAGAATATGCAGTGGATGCAACCGCCTATGAATCGACACATGCTTTTGCAAAATATGCTGCCTCAAATAAAATGCAGCCCGATAGTAATCTGTGGTATGACAAGAACCTTGGGAAATGGTATTCACACCCATCAATTAAAGCTGACGATGGCAGGAAGTTCATGAAGCGGGAAATTGCTGCAAATATTGCTAGTCGCGGTTGGCTGGAGACTTCCTTTTACTATTACGGCAGTGACTTTAGAGGTAAAAGCGACAGCTTTACACTCAGTTATATGTCGCAGATGGGGGGAGGCGCCATACTGGATGATGCGCTCCATTTCAGTGAACAACCCGCAGAGGAACTGCGTCTGGGATATGGTGCCTACCTGAGCTCCTTCGCATTGATCAATTCCGGTACAGCGGAAAGTAACTTTGGCTACTGGTACCCGGGTTTAGCCAACGATGGTGCCTCTGGCTGGGCATTTGAGCCCCAGCAACAGGCCAATACCTGGATAGGTAAGCCACAAGGCAGGGGTCCCTGGTATTATGACGGAGAAATTGATCTCGGATTTGGCGGGGCCACGAGATGCGCCGCAACAATTATTACGGAAGATCCGGTCTTTGGCATGGTCGCTTATGGAGGTAATATTCAAAAAAACGGCCCTATATTTTCAGTTATTCCAAGAGACGGTTTAAGAGCCAGATACCATTATCGGACAAAAGCAGTAAAAATAGACCTCATTTTATTGCAGGATGGATTTGCCAGGGACAAGACGATATCTTTTGACGCGAAGGGCCGGTCATTAAGCTTTACGATCGAAAACCGAACCGGAAATGATCACACCACTGCACTGCAAATAAAAGGTCTGCAGGGAAATTACACCTTGCAAGTTTTGGGAGAAAAAGATGTCAGACTATTTTTTGTCAGAGACGAAATGCAAACACTGCAGTTAAAGGTTAATGATGCATTCAGTACAGTGATCATTGCAAAATGTATGGAATAACTGAAATTAAGCGCCCCGATCTGAATTTTCCTGAAGATATGATCTACGCTAATTGATTTGGAATATCAGAATCGCTGGTTATCTCCTATTGCCGGAGATAACCAGCCGCTCCGATTGGTAGCATTTAACCATCCTGATGAATTCTAACTAAAGCTTGTTCCAGTCCGCGTAATTCAGCAAGACCTTTTAAACGCCCTATGCCTGAATACCCGGGATTAACTTTCTTATGCAAATCGTCCAGCATCCTGTGCCCATGATCCGGGCGCATAGGAATACTGAGTGCCCTGTCCTGCTGAATTTCAACTAATTTCTTCATTACAGCGAACATATCTACATCCCCTTCCAGATGATTATCTTCAAAGAAATCCCCGAATTCATTACGCCTTGTGCTGCGAAGGTGCACGAAATTCACGCGCTCCTTAAACTTTTCCAGAATCGTGAGCAGGTCGTTATCGGCTCTCACGCCTAGAGATCCTGTGCAATAACATAATCCGTTTGATAAAGAAGGAACTGCATCAAAAATTCGCTGAAGCTGCACAGCCGTACTCACGATTCTTGGCAGCCCAAAAATTGCATAAGGCGGATCGTCGGGATGAATGACCATTTTGATTCCGTAACTTTCCGCAACAGGGATAACTTCCCTTAAAAAATCAGTCAGATTGGTAAATAAAACTTCTTCGTCAATCGCTGCATAAGTATGCAAAGCGCCAAGAAACTCATTTAATCCGAAGCTCTCCTCACTACCCGGAAGACCGGCAATAATATTACGCTCTAATTTCAGCCTTTCTGCTGTAGACATCGCTTTAAAGTAATCTTCTCCGCGTTCGAGTTCTGCTGCAGTATAATCTGCTTCAGCTCCGATCCTGTTTAGGATGAAAACGTCAAATGCAACCAGAGCCGCCTTATCAAACAATAATGCTTCGGCTCCGTTTGGCAATTTGTAATCCAGATGAGTCCTTGTCCAGTCCAGAATAGGCATAAAGTTATAAGTCACTATCTGAATACCGCATGCGGCAAGATTGGCCAATGAGATTTTATAGTTTTCTATATACTCCTGATAATTGTCGTGCTTTACTTTTATCCCCTCATGAACCGGCAGACTTTCCACTACAGTCCACTCTAATCCAGCATTCCGGATCAGTACCTGATGTGTCTCAATTTCTTCAATTGTCCATACTTTTCCATTAGGGATATGGTGAAGTGCAGAAACGACTCCACTACAGCCTGCCTGAAGAATATCTGATAAACTGACCGGGTCGCCAGGTCCATACCAACGCATGGTTTGTGCTAATTTATACATATAATCCGTACATTTTTCCGCGTTATTTGCAATAACACCTGAATATATTTGATTTGTTTAATAAGAAGGCTGAAAGTACATATTTCTTCCGGCTTAGAAAACAGATGCCAGTTTTTTATCGGGATAAGTCAGTTTAGCGCTTTTTCTGTTTCCATTGGCCATGACATGAAAAATATTTGTCTGATCATCGAAAAGATCGTATAAAACAGTGCAGGTTGTTTCCAGCTTTCGCAGACCTTTTACCGGTACAGATTCCATATAGACCACAACAGCTTCTTTATCATTCTCGAAACCCAGATAGTTTACCGTCAGGAGTTTTCCATTAGCGGCAAACTGAATGCGTTCTGCCATATATTTCTGCACCAGCGCATCCATCTCTTTGTGTTTTGAGGCAGCAGAAAGATCGGTCTTCACTTTAAATTTTCTCGCAAGACCGTCTTCAAAGTCATCTGTAAAAATCCTGCAGCTAATTTCTATGGTGTTCTCTTTTGTATTGTAATTTAACTCTGTTGACGTCAGATGTAAAGGGTGTCTGGACGATTTAGCTGAATATAAATTGATTTCGGAGGGATATAAACCGAAAAAAACGTAACAAATTAATAGTGATTGAGGAATAAAAGATAACATAGTACTGATTTAATTTTTTCTATACAAAAAAACGGTTTAAATTTAGACTTTCAACATAAAAAACAAATGAATAAAACTTTAACAGCCCTTTTTCTGCTAGGTTCCTCTTTTCAGGTATCATTCGCTCAAAATATTCAGAATAATCCGGGTAGCAACCATGGAAATAAATTTGAGCAATTGGGCACTATCCTATCTACTCCTAACGAGCAGCGAACTGCAAGCGGAGCACCAGGTGTAAAATACTGGCAGCAGCGTGCCGACTACGATATTAAATGTAGCCTTGACGAGCAGCAATTGAATTTAACAGGTGCTGAGAAAGTGACCTATTTCAACAATTCTCCAGACGTGCTAACCTATATCTGGTTACAGCTGGATGAAAATGAGCACAATAATCTAACTAATGCGAATTATCAGAGTAGTACGCAATTACCTGAAATTACGACGACAAAAACATTGGACAACGCTGTAGTGAGCGATGTTGACAATGAAAACGGTGTTAAAATCCTAAAAATCACTGATGCAGCTGGTAGAGAATTAAAATATACCATCAACAAAACAATGATGCGTGTAGAAATCCCTACTCCGCTTAAATCTGGTGAGCAGTTCATCTTTAATGTAAACTGGAAATATAAAATTACAGATAGAATTGCCGGTGGCGGTCGTGGTGGTTACGAATTCTTCCCTGAAGACGGTAACTATCTCTTCACTATGGCCCAATGGTATCCGAGGTTATGTGTTTACAGCGATTTCCAGGGATGGCAGAACCACCAGTTCACTGGTCGCGGTGAATTTGCATTGACATTCGGTAATTTCAAAGTTCAAATGACAGTTCCTGCAGACCATGTGGTGGGCGGAACCGGAGAATGTATTAATTATAGTGGTGTTTTATCTGCTGCTGAACTAGCCAGATGGAACAAAGCTAAAACTGCAGCAGAACCTGTAGAGATTGTAACTTTAGCAGAAGCTAAAAAAGCCGAAGGCACTAAAAGTAAAGCGACTAAAACATGGGTTTTTCAGGCAAATAATGTGCGTGACTTCGCATGGACTTCTTCAAGAAAGTTTGTTTGGGATGCTATGGCGCAGAAAATCGAAGGCAAATCAGTAATGTGTATGAGCTTTTACGGTAAAGAGGCCTACAATTTATATAATAAATACTCTACAAAAGCTGTTGCCCATACGATAAAAACATATTCAGATTTCACTATTCCTTATCCATATCCTGTGGCCCAAAGTGTTGAGGCGGCAAACGGAATGGAATATCCCATGATCTGCTTTAACTATGGACGTACAGAAAAAGATGGTACTTACAGCGAAACTTCTAAAAATGGAATGCTGGGTGTAATCATACACGAGGTGGGACATAATTTCTTCCCAATGATTGTAAACAGCGATGAACGTCAGTGGACCTGGATGGATGAAGGCTTGAACTCTTTTGTAGAGTACCTTACCGAAGAACTTTGGGATAATAAATTCCCGATTAAAAAAGGTGCTGCATATACCATCGTTGATTATATGAAGTTACCAAAAAATGAACTGGAGCCGATAATGACCAATTCTGAAAACATTACCCGTTTTGGTCCAAACGCCTACTCTAAACCTGCAACAGGGCTTAATATATTGAGAGAAACAATTATGGGCAGAGAGCTTTTTGATTATGCTTTCAAAGAATATGCAAGAAGATGGGCTTTCAGGCACCCTACACCTGCCGATCTGTTCAGAACAATGGAAGATGCGAGTGGCGAGGACCTGGATTGGTTCTGGAGAGGCTGGTTCTATGGAACTGATGCCTGTGACATTTCACTTGACGCAGTTAAATTTGGCAAACCAGAAATGGATACTAAAATACCAGCAGCAAAGGTGAGAATGGTTAAATTAGATGCACCGCAAGTAAATGCTTTTGAAGATATTTCTAAGGTTAGAAATAAAGCGGATAAAAACATCAAATTCTACACTGATCTTGATAAAGGCACACAGGATTTTTACTGGAGATATGACCGTGGTTTAGAAAAAGTTGATGATAGAGAACGTAAACAGGAAGTAAACTTCCCGGGTGAAACACTGTCAGCCGAAGAACAAGCTAAATATGCTGGCAAATTTTTCTACGAACTTGATTTCAGCAATAAAGGAGGATTGGTTATGCCAATCATAGTTGAATTTACTTTCGCTGATGGAACAAAAAAGATCGACCGCATTCCTGCACAGATCTGGCGACATGATGAGCAGAAAGCTTCGAAATTTTATGTACAGGATAAAGAAGTTACAGCTATAAAACTAGATCCTATGCGTGAAACCGCAGACATTGATGAAACAAATAATGTTTGGGGCGGCAAGTTACAGGAATCAAAATTCCAGTTATTTAAACAAAAAACTACTGCAGCCCGTGGCCAGTCGGTAGGTGCAAACCCAATGCAAAATGCATTAGGTACGAAATAAGATTTTACACATTTTTACAAAAACCTGCCGGATTAAAAATATTCCGGCAGGTTTTTTTTGTACCATTGTAAAATAAATTATGACGTTTTGAATTACAAAAAAATATCATTCTGCCTGTTATTGGTTTTCACAGCATTGCTGTCGAATGCACAGCAAAAACAGAAGGACAAAAATATACCTGCCTGGAAAATCAGTTTTCACCTTGATTTTGGCGAACAGACAGAAAACGCTGATACCGTAGAAAAAGATCAGGAGCAAGTGGTTTTAATGGAACTTGCCAAATCACTTTCCGGCTCTTCCAATGAGCAGCCCCCACTGGTATGTTATGTAAACGGTAATTATATCAGAGTGGAACAAAATGGTCTGGGAGGAGGAGTAACTATAGCGGACAAAAGAGATACTGTGAGCTTTTTATTGGATACATTAGAAAAAACTGCTACCAGATATCCTGCAGCGATGCCGAATCTGCATACGCAACTAAATGGAGATTCTGTTACGGTAATCAGCTCTGATGACTTTGTTATGGAATTGAAAAAGGAGACAATGACCATTGCCGGCCTGGTATGTAAAAAGGCTATTTTTAAGAATCCCACATCTCCGGCTAGCGTGATTACCATTTGGTATGCACCTCAATTGCCGCGTTTATACTGGCAGAAATATAGTTATCTGAAACAGGTACCTGGCTGTGCCTTATCGGTTGGCACCGTAACGAAGGGACTCAACGTGGGCATTAAAGCATACCATATTGAGCAAGTATCCGTCAACGAAAGCTTTTTTTTACCCCCTGTGAATTATACGATTACAGCGGGTTCTTTTTAATCTACTACGATGTATAAACAACTCTATTTATTACTTATCACCTTCTTAATCTTTACAGGCGCCGCAGCACAGGAAGAAGTGAAGCTTAAAAGCGGCGACTTTATTTTTCAGAACATCGCCTGTGGTCCTTTGTGTGATGCCATCAATGCAGTGACACAAGGTTATCAGGGCAACAAATTCAATCACATGGGTATGGTGTATCTGAGAAATGACAGCGTGCTTATTATTGAAGCCATCGGAAAAGATGTTCATTTAAGTCCTTTAAAAGACTTTCTTGCCCGTTCCAAAAGTCCGCATTATACAGGCAGGTTAAAATCGGCATATCAAAAAGATATACCAGCAGCAATATCATTTGCCATGAAGCAAATGGGCGTCAAATACGACAGCCGGTTTCTATATAATAATGGAATGTATTACTGTTCTGAATTGATCTATGATGCTTTCAAATATGCAAATAATGGCAAAGCGTTTTTCAAGCTGTATCCCATGACTTATAAAGAACCTGGTTCCGGGGAGTATTTCCCTGTGTGGAAGGCTTATTTTGAACAACTGAATATGGAAGTTCCAGAAGGTAAACCCGGATGTAATCCCGGAGGCATCTCTTTATCTGACAAAATTGACATGACCGGCACCCTATAAAGCGCTTGAAAACGCTGATTTTAAAGTCATGCTCATATCAAATTAACCCCTGTCATTAGCCTCCAGCGGTTATAATTGGACTTTTTGCCAATTCAATTGCATAATTGGTCATTCTTCTTCATTTTGAGGCTTTATCTGGCTGAAAATTTGTTAATTTGAGCCTTTGAATATCCGGAGTAATCCTGACAAAGAAATAAAATATGCCCAATACAAAAACAACAGAAGAAAGCACCAATATTTTATCAATCGATATAGGTGGCACAAGCCTTAAAGCATGCATCCTGACAGAACAAGGAGATCTCTTCTCTGAATACACCAAACTTCCCACTCCAAAAAATTCAACACCAGAGGCTGTAATTAAGGAAATCCATGAATTAGTGGGTCCATTAGCGCCTTATGGAAAAGTGGCTATCGGTTTTCCCGGATATGTTAAAGGGGGGATTGTTGAAACCGCTCCTAATCTGGCTAAAAATAAATGGGCAGGATTTCCGCTTGCGCAGGAGATCAGTGACCTGCTGGGGAAACCAGTACGACTGATTAATGATGCAGACCAGCAGGCTTTGGGCGTAATTGGTGGCAAAGGATTTGAAATTGTACTTACGCTGGGAACAGGCTTTGGTACATCTCTTACTTTTGACGGCGAACTCCTTCCCCACCTTGAACTTGCTCATCTTCCGGTGACAAAAAATAAGGATTATGATGCCTATATAGGGAATAAAGCTTTCGAAAAAGAAGGTAAGAAAGAATGGAACGACAGATTACAACGCATTATACAAATTTATAAAACGGTCTTTAATTATGACGACCTGTATCTGGGAGGCGGGAATGCCAAACAAATAGATTTTGACCTGGATCATAATATACACATTGTCTCTAACAGGGATGGGATTAAAGGTGGCGCAAAATTATGGGCTGCCAAAGAGAAATATCATATTTTCACAACCTATCCAAAAATCAATAAATAAAATGGAAAGTAAATACACATTAGGAATGATAGGCCTTGGAACTATGGGCCGCAATTTATTGCTGAACATGGCTGACAACGGCTTTGCTGTTACAGGTTATGACAAGGATCCCAATATGATTCAGAAATTGGAAGAAGATGGCGCAAAGCATAAACTAAATGCTTACAGCTCTTTGGAAGATTTTGTTGCCAGTCTTGAACTGCCAAGAAGAATTATGCTTCTGGTACCTGCCGGACCAATTGTTGACAGTGTTATTAAAGAACTGGAACCGTTACTGGATAAAGGTGATATCATTATTGACAGTGGAAACTCACATTTTACTGATACCAGCAGAAGAGCGATCGAGCTTTCAGACAAAGGAATTCATTTCTTTGGAATGGGAATTTCCGGTGGTGAGGAAGGTGCACGTTTTGGTCCTAGTATTATGCCAGGTGGTGATAAAACTGCGTATGGTGCGATGAAAGAAATTCTGGAGGCTGTTTCAGCGAAGGTAAATGGCGATCCTTGTGTAGCCTATATTGGTCCCGGCGCTTCCGGCCACTTCGTTAAAATGGTACACAATGGGATAGAATATGCGATGATGCAGTTACTGGCTGAAAGCTATGACATTATGAAAACTGCGCTGAATTATACCAATGAACAGATTTACAGTGTATTTGAAGAATGGAATAATGGTCGTCTTCAATCATTCCTGTTGGAAGTAACCAGAGACATTTTTAAAGTTAAAGACGATAGCAGTGATGCCTTCCTTGTAGATATGATCAAGGACGAAGCCAGATCTAAAGGTACAGGAAAATGGACATCGCAGGTATCAATGGATTTACAGCTACCTATTCCAACTATCAATGAAGCAGTAAGCACGAGAGATTTGTCTAAATACAAAACACTCAGAGTTGCTTTATCAAAAGCATATGCACAAGATGTGCCTCTTGCGGAAAATAAAGATCAGTTTATTAAAGAATTAGAGCAGGCCTTATATTTTTCAGTAATTACTTCTTATGCGCAGGGTCTTCATTTATTATGGCAGGCATCCATCACCTACGAATATGAATTAAACCTGCATGAAATTGCACAGATCTGGCGTGGTGGCTGTATTATCAGGGCAGAATTCCTTGAAGATATTTATCAGGCCTATAAAAAACAGCCGGACTTAGAACATCTTTACGCGGATGCAGGTATACAGGATAAAATGAAAGAAATCCTTCCGGGGATGAGATCAGTAGTAGCACACGCTGTACAAAGCGGACTCGCTATACCAGCTTTTGCCTCTGCCCTTGCCTATTTCGATTCATTAAGAACTGAGAAAATGCCTTCTAACCTGATCCAGGCACAAAGAGATTTCTTTGGTGCACATAGATTTGAACGTACAGATGCTGAGGGAACATTCCATGCCATCTGGAATCCTAAAACAGCTTAACATAATAAAGAGATAAAACTGCCACGGGCATATTACGTAAACATAAGTAAGTGATCGTGGTAGCTTTATAACCGATAAATAATAATCATAATCTGATGAAAACAAGTAAATGCCTTAACCCAACCATATTTGTCATATTTGGCGGTACTGGTGACTTAAATATGCGCAAACTTGCGCCAGCTATTTACAATTTATATTCTGATGGCTTTATGTCGAAGGAATATGCAATTATCGGTACAGCAAGAAAGAAGCTTACTGATGACGTATTCCGCAGCACCATTATGGATGGTGTGAACTCCTTCTCCAGAGCAGGAAAAGTAAAGCAGGAGAAGTGGGATGAGTTTGCTAAAAACGTATACTACAACTCCGTTGATGTTTCTGCTCCGGAGACATTCGGCGTACTGAAAACAAATATTGAAAAATTAAGGGAAGATTTCGGTCCTAAAACCCAGGTAATTTATTACCTGGCGGTAGCGCCAAATCTGTTTCCTTTAATTGCACAGTGTCTGGCTGAATATGACCTGGTAGGAAACGAAGATAACTGTCGTATTGTAATCGAAAAACCTTTCGGCCACGATCTGGAAACAGCAAAAGAATTAAATAAACTGTTAACGGGAATCTTCACGGAAAAACAGATTTATAGAATTGATCATTACCTGGGTAAAGAAACAGTTCAGAATATCATGGCATTCCGTTTTGCCAACTCATTCCTTGAACCGCTTTGGAACAGAACCTATATCGATCATGTTCAGATCTCCGTAACAGAGCAATTGGGTGTAGGTGATCGTGGTGGTTACTATGACGGTGCAGGTGCATTAAGAGATATGCTGCAGAATCATATTCTTCAGTTATTATGCTTAATTGGCATGGAAACACCAATCAATTTTGATGCTGATGAAATCAGGAACAAGAAAGTTGACGTGCTGAAAGCAATGCGTCCTTTTGGTCCCGAAGACATACGCCTGAGTACTGTTCGCGGACAATATTCTAAAGGATGGGTAGAAGGAAAAGAAGTTCCCGGCTACAGATCTGAAAAAGATGTTGATCCAAAGTCCAATACAGAGACATTTGCAGCGGTTAAATTCTTTGTAGACAACTGGAGATGGCAGGGTATTCCTTTCTATGTACGTACAGGAAAACGCTTGTTTCAGACCTCTTCTTTGATCACCATACAATTTAAAGACGTGCCACATCAGGTTTTTCCTTCGGGGGTAACTGAAAACTGGCAACATAACAGACTGATCATCAGCATCCAGCCGGAAATGAGTATCCGTTTACAAGTACAGGCCAAAAGACCAGGACTTGATATGGTATTAAATCCAGTAGATATGGTGTTCGACTATAAGGGAACTTATTCATCGCAGGCACCAGAAGCCTATGAAACATTACTTCTGGATGTAATGATTGCTGATCAGACGCAATTTATGCGCGCAGACCAGGTAGAAAGTGCATGGGAATTATTAATGCCTGTAATTAATGCATGGGAAAGTAAAACTTCCTTAAGCTTCCCTAATTATCCCGCGGATTCATGGGGTCCTGAGGATGCGGAAGCCTTAATTGCAAGAGATGGCTTTCACTGGTTTACACTTCCATTACAAGATAAAGGATAATGAATTTATTGATTTATAAGACTAAAGACGAGCTGCTGGAAGACCTGGCAGATTATATCATCAAAATTGGTGAAACGGCAATTGCTGAAAAAGATTGCTTCAATTTTGTATTGACTGGCGGTAATTCCCCTAAAGAATTATACCAGATGCTTTCCACTACATACAAAGATAAATTAGATTGGTCTAAGGTATATTTCTTTGTAGGTGATGAACGCAATGTTCTTCCTGATCATGAAAGCTATAATGGTCTTATGGCTAAAACAGCTATACTTGATCCCTTAAATGTTGCAGCAGACCATATTTTCCTGGTAGATACTACCTTAGCTCCTGAAAAGGCAGCAATCGAGTATGCAAAATCTATTTCGAGCCACTTTGAAGGTGCAGATCTCGCTTTTGACCTCATCCTTCTTGGAATGGGTGATGATGCACATACCGCGTCATTATTCCCTGGTACGGAAATATTGAAAAACAAGGAAGTTACAGTAGATGCTGTATTTGTGGACAAACTCTCCACTTACAGAATCAGCTTCACAGCTCCATTAATCAACAAAGCTAAAAACGTTGCATTCCTGGTCTTTGGACAAGGTAAAGCAGAAGCTGTAAAACATGTAATTGAAGATGAAAACAAAAATCCTCAGTTATATCCTTCACAGCTGATTGCTCCTATTGACGGTAGTCTAACCTGGTTTTTGGATACAGAAGCAGCAAATTTGCTGGAAAATTAGAACGCTTATTTATGAGTTTCAACCCCGTTTCATTAAAATGAAACGGGGTTTTGTTTATACCCATTACCTATTTAATAGCCAATCGCTGCTCTCTGCTGGTTGTTCTGTGCTATGAATTTATTCAGACACGTAAATAATACTTCAATCTTTTCGTGCTGTTGTG
>Ga0247815_10001834_pt1 | contig 16014 bp, 17 predicted proteins | sample UWRJL194509B1_FD_181014 | JGI IMG/M metagenome (GOLD analysis project Ga0247815, IMG submission 181014) | Plant litter microbial communities from Arlington Agricultural Research Station in Wisconsin, United States - UWRJ-L194-509B-1 | ecosystem: Environmental > Terrestrial > Plant litter >...
CGGAGGGACAACAAGATCTGGTAACGGATCAATAAGTATCAGGGATAAGCTTGGTAAAAAGGTAGAATATAATTTAAACTATGGAATCACTGGAAATGATGTAAATTCCATAAGTGATATTGAGTCTTTGTCTTTTGCAATTGATAGCGCTGGGAACCGCGTGCCAATTAATAGAGCAATTACAAGAAATGGCGACAACAATAACAGGACTCATAACTTTAGGCTAGAGGTAGAGGCAAACCTGGATTCACTCAATTTTTTACGGGTTATTCCTACATTCAAATTCAACTCTACCACGAATGTTAATGAGTCATTCACTTTACAAAGAAGTGCGATCGGTAATCAAAACCAGAATACGAACAATAACAGTAAGAACAAGACGCCAGAATTTGGAGGGTCAGTCTTTTATCAGCACACCTTTCTTGGCAACCGAAGAAGGAATTTCTCCTTTCAGGCAGATCTTAATTCAAATGACTATGAGGCAGAACAGAATCAGCTTCAGAGAATCGAATATTTAAATGATCCTGCAGATGATATTATTCGTGATTCTTTGGTAAATCGTATTGTCGCACGTAACAATTTGCGTAGTAATTACAGAGGTAGTGTGACCTACGTGGAACCACTCTCGGTTAATACCCAATTGGAATTCAATGGTCAGTTAAACTATAATGGCTATGACAACAGCGCAACGACAAGAAATGTTACAGCAAGTGGTTTCTCATCAATAATTGATTCCTTAAGTAACATTTTCAAATATTCATTTACTCAAGGTAGGATCGCCTTAAACTTTAGGTATGGCCTAAGCAGCAATTCAAAAGTTCGTTTCTCTGCTGGAGTAACAGGTGTACCTGCATTACTTTCTGGAACTAAGGTTAGCCTGGGTACAAATATAAATAGAGAGAGCTTCAATGTTATACCTATTGCCAGGTTCGAATATCTTTGGTCCAGACAACACCGTATTTCCTTAAACTACTCAGGAAATGCAAATGAGCCAAGCTTTGATCAAATCCAGCCAGTACGGGATGTATCCAATCCACAGAATCCAATTATAGGTAACCCAAACCTCCGCGCGACATTTACCCATACGGTAAGGGCTGATTACAACAACTACATCGCAAACTCTAAATTAAATTATAGCCTGAACCTGAATGCTAATTGTACTGAGAATGCTGTTATTAGAAATAATACGTTAATCAATGACCCAAGTTATGTGCCTGCTGCAGGGGAACGCGCACAGCAAATCACGGAGACACGCTTTGAAAACGCAGATGGAGTTTACCGTTTAAACGGAAACTATTCGATAAGCAAGCAGTTAAATAATAGAAAATACAACTTGACATTTGCCGGTAGAGTTACCTATGACAATGGGGTTTCAATCTATCGGGGCGTTCGGAACATATCAAAGAACGTGACCTTCTTCGAACGATTTGGTCCTCGTATCAATCCTACAGAATGGTTTGAAATCAATCCAAATGTTTCCTATAATCACACCAAACAGATGAATACCGTGTTCTCTGACAATGAAGTGAATACATTGGCTTTGAACGTTGACGGCAGAGTATATCTATGGCAAACCAACCTAATCGGCTATAGTGCTAGTAAAAACTTCATATCAGGAATCAGTTCTAATGTCAACAACAATCCTTTGGTAGTAAATATGTATTATGAAAAGGAACTGTTTGAAAGAAGAGGGAAAATCGGACTTCAAGTATTCGATGTTTTCAATCAGAACAATTATATCAATAGAGAACAAAGTACTGATGGGGGATATACAGATACCAAATCCAATGCATTGAGTCGTTATTTTATGGTTAGACTAAGTATGAGGCTTCAAAAATGGTCTGGTGCAAAAGGAAGAAATGGTGGTGATGTTAGAAGAAGAGGCGACGGAAGTTTCATGTAAAATTTCTACATTGTAGTTATGTTTTCAATCTTTATCACTCCCGTGTTGCTACTATGTTCCCTAGGATCGGGCGATGCTTTAAATACAACCAATGTTAAACAGAAGGAATGGGCTTTCGCTTTAAAGCCTACCTGGGTTGAGGAATTCAATTACAAAGGCTTGCCTGATAAAAACAAATGGGGCTACGATCTTGGCGGCAGTGGCTGGGGCAACAATGAAAAGCAGAATTATACCAATAAGATTGAGAATGCAAGTGTAGGTGGCGGACTTTTAACTATTACAGCTAAAAAGGAAAGCAGTGAAAATATGGCCTACTCCTCGGCAAGGTTGATTACAAAAAACAAGCTTGATGTATTATATGGTAGGATAGAGGTTAAAGCTAAACTGCCAGCTGGTAGAGGAACCTGGCCTGCAATATGGATGTTACCGACAGATTCGCAGTATGGAGGATGGCCAAAGTCTGGTGAAATTGACATTATGGAGCATGTAGGTTATGACCAGGATAACGTTCATTTTAGTACGCACTCTGAAGCTTATTACTTCAAAATCAATACTCAAAAGACGGCCAAAAAGATCATTAAGGGAGTAAGTGAAGACTTTCATATCTACAGATTAGACTGGACGCCAGAATCAATAAAGGGTTACTACGATAATGAGAAAGTCTTTGAATTCATTAATGAGCATAAAACCTATAAGGAATGGCCGTTCAACAAACGTTTTCATTTATTATTGAATGTTGCGGTAGGCGGCGATTGGGGAGGGTCCGAGGGTATCGATGATAACATATTTCCGCAAAAGATGCAGGTAGATTACGTACGCTACTATAAACTTATCGAGTAGATCAATGAGCGGTTTTAAACGCCTGATAACTGTTTTAACGGCGGTAGTACTCTTAGTCTTTCTGTTTTCCCAATGCATGGACTCGGGTACAGACGCAGGACATAAGCTCATAGCTACAGACAATACTAAAGCTGGAACGGCTAGCTGCATACAATGCCATAAAGCCATTTACGACGACTACCTCCTAAACCCCCACCAAAGAACTTCTTCACCGATAAAAGGGCACGAGCTTTTGCAGGCCGACAGTGCAATCTCCAACCAATTTGCCTTTGATGATCATTTGAAGATTGCTATTGAAAGGCGGGATAGCAGTGCTTATCAGGTTGTTTATGTAGATGGTGAAGAACACTTGGCAAGACGTTTTGATGTCGCGTTTGGTTCAGGGAAGGATGCAATAACCTTTGCTTCCTGGCGCGGAAATAAACTTAATCAAATGCAATTGACCTACTTTACTAGAATTAAGAGTTGGGCCAATAGTCCGGGTTATAGGGATAAACAAATTTACTTCTCCAGGCAGCTAGACCTAAGGTGTTTAGAATGTCATGCTTCTTATGCTGAACAGAAAACTGAAACAAACGGAAGCTTAATTACATCTCAGGAACTCGTGAAAGGATCTGTAGCTTATGGAATAGACTGTGAAAGGTGCCATGGACCTTCAGGCAAGCATGCTGAATTTCAACTTAAACATCCCGAAGAAAAAAAGTCACACTATATCACTTCGTTCAAAACGCTTTCCCGAAAACAGAAAACGGATGCCTGCGCAGTTTGTCATACAGGAAGCGATCGTAAATCACTCAAACCCACTTTTGCCTTCAAAGCCGGAGACGACTTAGATAAGTTTTTTACTAAAAGTTCTGAAACAGTTCAAGACCCTGATGTTCATGGTCAGCAAACACAAATGTTGGCCAGTAGTCAGTGCTTTATTCAGAGCAAAACATTAGACTGTAACAGCTGTCATAGTATCCACAATAATAAAAATCAAAGCTTAGCTAATTATTCTAATAAGTGCATGAGTTGTCATCAAACCGTTAAGCATTCTGAAAACACCATTACAAATAGCCCTAAATTAAAAGAAAATTGCATTGACTGTCACATGCCTAAAAAACCCTCTAAAGCAATCAGCTTTAAATTGGCTGGAAACTCCAAAGTCGCTGCCTATCTTCTAAGAACACACAAAATAGCGGTATACTAAAAAACCCTATCTCTCGATAGGGTTTCAAATATTATTCAGTTTAGTTTATTTAAAAAGTAAAATCATCATTTTGAGCTCTTGCTACAACTTCATGGCTTTCTGAGTATTCATAACGTTTCTCTACAACTTCCTGGTGGTTCTTGATGTAGTCGACCGTTTCGTTTAAGCCTTCCGCAAATTTCTCAAAGTCTTCTTTGTAAAGGAAGATTTTATGTTTTACAAAAACACCATCTTCTAATCTTTTCTTACTCTCTGTTAAAGTTAGGTAGTAGTCTCCTGACCTTGTTGCTTTAACATCGAAAAAATAAGTTCTCTTTCCTGCCCTTACTTTCTTTGAAAAAACCTCTTCTCTCTCTTTGTTGTCAAATTCTCCCATGGTTGTTTTAGCTCTTGGTTATTGGTTTTGGTAAATATAAAGCAATAATTATTAAAGTTCAAAATAGAAATTAAACAGAGTGGTTTTCTTCCTCCAAGAGCTGATTTTGATACATTTCTGTGTATGAGCCATTTAATTTTAACAATTCATCATGTGTTCCTTGCTCTATAATGTGTCCATCGTCAAGTACCAGGATCTTATCTGCGTTTTTAATGGTGGAAATTCGATGCGCAATCAGAATGCTCGTTTTTCCATTCATCACCTTGCCTAAATTATTTAGAATCTCTTCCTCAGTTCTGGTATCAACTGCAGAAAGGCAATCATCGAAGATTAAAATACCCGGTTCTTTAATTAAAGCACGAGCAATAGAAACCCGCTGCTTCTGCCCGCCAGAAAGGGTAATACCTCTTTCTCCAAGCATTGTCTCAAACTTAAGATCAAAATCCATGATATTGCCATACACTGCCGCATTTTTAGCCGCCTGGTCAACCTCGAGATCCGTAACCTGTTCCAATCCAAAAGCAATATTATTTTTTATGGTATCAGAAAATAGGAATACTTCCTGAGGCACAAATCCAATCTGATCACGGTAGTTTTGGAGGTTGATATCTTTAATAGACTTATCGTCAATCAGTACGGTTCCACTATCAACATCGTACATACGCATAATAAGATTGGCTAAACTGGACTTTCCAGATCCCGTGCGACCAATAATGGCGACAAATTGTCCTGCTTCAATGCTAAAGCTCACATTTTTTAATGCTTGAATTCCAGTGTCAGGATAAGTAAAGCTGACGTTTTCAAACTTGATATTCCCATTAACCTTTAAAACATCTTCATTTGTAGAAACAATATCAGGTTGAAGCTCTAAAAATTCATTGATTCTTTTTTGAGAGGCTGATGCACGTTGTACTAAAGTAGTAACCCATCCAAGCATTGATACAGGAAAGGTTAATTGATTAACATAAACAATAAACTCTGCGATGTTTCCAGGAGTAATTGATCCGTTAATAACTTGTCGGCCGCCAACATAGATGGTAAGAATTGTGCTCAATCCAACTAATAGTAGCATTGTAGGGTAGAAAAGGGCTTGAACCTTAACTAAATTCATCGCATTTTTCTTATAACCTTCGCTTTCTGCAGCAAATACGGTCTTCGTATGCTCTTCTCTTACATAGGATTTAATCACCCGGATTCCAGAAAAACGTTCCTGAACAAAACTTGATAAGCGGGACAACTGCTCCTGAATCTGCTCACTTTTATTGTTGATCATCGTGTTTACGTAATAAATAATAACTACGAGAACAGGGAGGGGCAACAGACAAAATATAGCTAAAGTCACGTTCACAGAGAACATTGCATAAATCACCAAAAGGAAGAGAACAGCTGTATTTATGGCGTACATAATAGCTGGACCCACATACATCCTTACCCGGTTAACGTCCTCAGTAGCTCTGTTCATCAAATCGCCAGTATTGTTCCTTCTGTAAAAACCCAGACTTAATTTTTGATAATGACCGTAGATCTCATTCTTCATGTCATATTCTATATGACGCGACATTAAAATCAGTGTCTGGCGCATGAAGAAAAGAAATAAACCCCTTAATAGATATAATACAAGCACCAAAGCACCAAAGTACAAAAGAGTATAGCTGAAGATATCATATACCAACTCACGACGCTCAAAGCCTTCGAACAAGCCATATATAAGGATATTTTCAGTGATTAGGTTAAAAGCATGTCCAATAACCTGAGCTGGTATTACACCAAAAATATTAGAAATGATAACGAAGAAGATCCCAGGTATCAACCACCACTTATATTTATAGAAGTATTTATTTAATATTTTCAGGTGTTTCATGAGGCGGTAAAGTTAACCAATTGAAACATTAATTTTTTAAAGAGTTCAGTTTATGCAATGTAAATAATGTTTTTTTGAGTAGTTTTGCGCAATAGCTGATAACAATCATCATATGTCTGATAATAGTTCTAGTGTCAATTCTGTCTTAGATCAAATAGGTGCTTCAGGGCATAAGAAAGTGGTTTACTGTAATGACCCAGATACTGGATTAAGAGCTATAATTGCCATTCATGATACTACTTTAGGGCCTGCTTTAGGTGGCACACGGATGTGGAGCTACTCAACGGAAGCTGAAGCACTAGAAGATGTATTGCGGTTATCAAGAGCTATGACCTACAAAGCTGCCATTACCGGCCTTAATCTGGGCGGAGGAAATGCAGTTATCATTGGTGATTCCAGAAAAGGAAAATCAGAAGCAATGATGAGAAGCTATGGTCGCTTCATCAAAAACCTTAACGGAGAATTCATTACTGCAGAAGATGTAGGTACGAATACCAGAGACATGGAATATATCCGCATGGAAACAACCCATGTTACCGGTGTACCAGAATCTATGGGTGGCGCCGGCGATCCAGCTCCCACTACTGCTAAGGGTGTTTTCTTAGGAATTAAAGCTTGTGTTAAAGAAGTCTTCGGTACAGATATGCTAGCCGGTAGATCAGTAGTAGTTCAAGGAATAGGAAATGTTGGAGAACATCTTGTTGAATTGCTAAGAGCTGAAAATGTTGAGGTCTACATCAGCGATATTGATCAGGAACGCTTGCAGCATGTAGCCCGTACTTACAAAGCTAAACCTATCGCCGCAGATAAGATCTTCGCGTTAAATGCTGATATCTATGCCCCATGCGCATTGGGAGCTACGCTAAATGACAATACGATTAGTAAAATGAACTTTGCAATCATTGCTGGTTCCGCCAACAATCAGCTTGCAAATGAGCAGGTGCACGGACAACTATTGCTAGACAAGGGCATTCTATTTGCTCCAGACTATTTAATCAATGCAGGTGGACTGATCAGTTGCTATTCAGAGCTTACAGGTTATGGTAAAAAGCGTACGATCCAATTAACAGAAAATATATACAATGCAACAAGAGATGTGATCAAGATGTCCAAAAAGGAAAATATTCCTACGGTATTGGCAGCTAACCGCATCGCAGAACAAAGAATAATCGATATCAAGAAAATAAAATCATCATTTTAAATAACCAGGTAATTTACCACTCGTTCTTACATTCATGTTAAATAGAAGGCACTTAAGAATTAAAGCTTTGCAAAGTATTTTTGCATGGCACATGACTGACAAAAGAGACATTACTTCTTCAAAGAAGGCGTTAATGCAAAGCATAGATAATGTATATGAAATGTACATCTGGATGCTATCTCTATTAGTTGAAGTCACCGAATACACAGGAATAGACGCTGCTGAGCGCGCTAACAAACATCTTCCAACCGCAGAAGATCTAAATCCCAATCTAAAACTACTCCACAACAAGTTTGCTGTAGTATTAAAAAACAACCAGGACTTCATTTCCGCTGTTGCTAAATACAAAATCAACTGGATGTCAGATCCTGAATTTGTAAAAGCGATTTTTAACAGCTTAAAAGTTACTCCAGAATATCTTGCCTATCTTGCTGATGGAAACAGTAGCCTTGAAGAATCCAAGAACATCATTAAGTTCGTTTTTAGAAAAGTCATCCTTAAAAGTCATAACATTATCCAGGCCTTCGAAGATAAATTCATCAGCTGGTCGGTGGATAAAGAAGTGATGCAGGGAATGGTTGCAAAAACCATTAAGAACTTCAATTCCGAAGAGCCATCTGCAAACAAACTTACGCCAATCAGTCAGGATTGGGAGGAAGACAGCAAGTTCGTGGAAGATCTTTACATCTATACTTTGAGAAATGATAAAGATTATCAGGCTTACATTGCAGATAGAACTAAGAACTGGGAATCTGAAAGGATAGCTTTGATGGACACCATTCTGATGAAAATGGCTATTTGCGAGTTGCTTAATTTCCCTTCGATTCCAGTCAAAGTAACTATCAACGAGTATCTTGATCTTTCAAAAGATTACAGTACACCGAAAAGTAATTCTTTCATTAATGGTATCTTAGATAAGATTATGGGAGATCTTAAGAGAAATAATAGTATTAAGAAGATCGGTCGAGGACTTATAGAAGAATAAAATGAAAAAAAACCTGTTATTGGCATTTGCAGCATTATCCTTTGCATCATGCCAACCAAGCACAAAAAGTAACGAATCTGCTGCAGTTGATAGCACAAGTACGGCTACAACCGCTGTAGCTACGCCAGCTGTTAAAGCCAGCACCGCTGAAATTTTATTCACCAATGATATCTACAACTTTGGTGAAATCAAAAAAGGCGATGTGATTTCCTACAACTTCGTATTTAAAAACACTGGTAAAGAGCCTTTGATCATCAAAGATGCCCTGGCAACTTGCGGTTGTACGGTACCAGAGATTCCTAAAGAGCCAATTCTTCCAGGAGCTGAAGGTGTACTGAAGGTTGTTTTTAATAGCGCTGGCAAACCTGCTGGTCCGCTTAGAAAGCAAGTTACTGTAACATCAAACGCAATTAACAGCCCGGTTGCTATACAGCTATTGGGTACAATCAATGAATAAACAAATATAAATAATATGATATCAACAATAATTTTACAAGCAGGCGGCAGTAACATGCTAAGTACTTTGGTACCAATGGTACTTATCATGGTTGTCTTCTACTTTTTCATGATCAGACCTCAGGTTAAAAAAGCTAAAGACCATAAAAAACTAGTTGCCGAACTTAAAAAAGGTGATAAAATAGTTACTACAGCAGGTATTCATGGTAGAATCGTAGACATGAACGAACTTACTTTCCTTATAGAAGTTGAAGGTGGTACTAAAATCCGCTTCGACAAATCTGCTATTTCTTTAGACGCGACAAAAGCAGCAGTGCCTAAAATTGATACCGTTAAAGCTTAAGCTTTTTTTATACTTTAGAGCCGCTTCATTGTTTGGAGCGGCTTTCTAGTTTTACAATTTTTCAGTACTTTACAGCCATGCCCCTGATACGACTTACAAAGATAGAGCGAAAGCGTTTTCTGGTATTGATTACCTGTCTATTGTTGGCGATAGGAGCTTGGTTATTTATGGCCCTGAATAAAAAGTATGTATATACTTCCAAAACTGTATTGTTCTACAAAAACTTCCCCCAAAAAAAGGCTTTCCATCCCCTTCAGTCGGATACGGTAGACCTGCAGGTGGAAGGAACTGGTTGGCAATTACTGTTTGCCAGACTACGGGTAAAACCGCAATCCATATCTATAAACCTGGAGAAACTCAATACCAGGAACTATGTATTGTTTGCAGAACAACTTGCCAATGTCAATCGACAGTTGGAAACCTCGCAGAAAATCATCTCTGTCGATCCTGATACGTTATATTTCGACTTCACATTACGGACAGTCAAACGTGTTCCTGTAAAACTGGTATCTAACATTACTTTCATAAAACAGTATGGCATCTCTGGCGATATTGATATCATCCCAGAGTACATTACGCTCTCTGGTCCGCGAGACAAGCTCGCAGAGATCAGTGAATGGCCAACAGATACCCTGACACTTAAAAATGTTCAGGCTTCCAGCGTCCACCGCGTAGGTATTGCTCAGAATAAGATGAAAAACGTTAGCATATTTCCAAGTAGTGCTGAAATCACGGTGCCTGTAGATGAGTATACTGAGAAAACGATGGAAATACCGGTCAAAGTAATTAACAATAAGGAATATTATGACCTGAAACTTTATCCTAAAAAGGTTAAGGTTACCTTGATGGTCGCATTATCTAAATATCAGCAGATAAATGAGACTTATATTGATGCTGTAGTCGACCTCAACGAATGGAAGATATTAGACCATAATAAGCTTCGTGTTACCTTAAGCAGGTTTCCGGATTTTTGTAGGCTAGTCAGTATTGTGCCTGATAAGGTTGACTTCATAATTGAAAAGTAGATGCTTAAGATTGGGATAACAGGTGGAATAGGAAGCGGCAAAACTACTGTCTGCAAAGTATTTGAAACATTGGGTATACCTGTTTTTTATGCAGATACAGTAGCCAAAAGCATTATGGTTGTTGACCCTTTATTGATTGAGGGCGTTAAACAAGCGTTTGGCCCATCAAGCTATTTCGAAGACGGCGCACTAAACAATAGACACATTGCAGGCATCGTATTTAGTAATCCTGAAGAACTTGCAAAGCTCAACGCACTTGTGCATCCTGCTGTATTTAGGGCGTTCGACCACTGGTTGGAAGCAGTCGATACGGATGCTCCATATGTACTTAAAGAAGCGGCCCTGCTGTTCGAAAGTGAATCCTATAAAATGTGCGATCAAAGCATTCTTGTAATTGCACCACATCAACTGAAGCTCGAACGGGTCATTGCCAGAGATGCTGTGACTGCAGATCAGGTAACGGCGAGAATGGACAAACAATTTTCAGATGAACAAAAGTTAAAGCTTGCCGATTTTATTCTTTACAACAATGAGTCACAATCTGTGATTACTCAAGTCATGGAATTGCATAAGCAATTCTTAAAACACTAACTCCCATAATGATTTTAGAAGACTTTATCATCATAGATAAAACTGGTCTGTACTGCAGGTATGGTAACTTTTACCTTGACCCAAAAGAACCTACTCAAAACGCGGTTATTTCACATGCACATGGTGACCATGCAATCGGCGGACACGGGAATGTTTATTGTACGGAAGCCACCTCTCTCTTTATGCAACACCGCTATAGAAAGAATGCAGGGGGAACATTTTACATAAATTCTTACCATCAAAGCTTTCAGGTCAACGATGTCAACATCACTTTTATACCCGCCGGTCACATGCTTGGCTCTGCAATGGTGCTCATGGAATACCAGGGAACACGCTACCTCTACACCGGTGATTATAAATTACAGCCGGATGAAACCTGCGACCCGATCGAGTTTGTTAAAGCTGATGTCTTAATTACCGAGACTACCTTTGCCGACTCAGACACCCAACACCCCAACGCGGAAGAAGAAATACTCAAACTAAACGCCACTAAAAATAATATAATGCTTGGCGCATATGTTCTGGGTAAGAGCCAACGGCTTATTCATCTGATGACTAAATACTGTCCGGAGAAACGTATTCTAGTGCATTTTAGCATGATGCCTTTCCTTAAAATTTATGAGCAACTGGGAATCAATGTTGGCAAGTATGAGATTTATGATCGAAAGGTAATGAAGGCAAATCCATCCAACATGGTGTATATGGTTCCACCAATGGTCTATAACAGTTATTTCCGGGCAATAAATGTAGTCAGGGTATTTGCAACAGGTTGGAAGCACCTTCAGAAAGGTAACGAAATACAACTACTGATATCTGACCATGCCGACTGGAATGATATCCTGAAAACAATAGGGGAGGTACAACCCTCGGAAGTCTGGACGAACCACGGTGATGGCCGGGAATTGAAGTCTCACTATGAAAACCTGCTTGTTGTTAAATCGCTCAACTGATGATTGAAGGCGTTGATTTTTACCTTAATGAAGATGGCTTTATGGTTTTTACAGAAACATATCACCTAAATCGTGGTTATTGCTGTAAGAACAAGTGTAAGCACTGTCCATGGAATTACGGCAAACTTAGGCCAGATCAAGGGGAAGACAATAAGGAGCAAGAGGAAAGATGAGTGTACATCAGCAGGCAATTGGAAAGATATTTTTAACCTATAATTGGTGCAGCGAGAAGCTAAAGCAATCTGTGGCACCTTATGATATTACTACACAGCAATTTAATGTATTGCGTATTTTGCGTGGACAGCATCCTCGTCCTTCAACCGTAAGCTTCGTGAAAGAAACCATGCTCGATAAAATGTGCGATGCCTCCAGAATAGTAGACAGGCTGTTGCAGAAAGAACTGATCATGAAGCACAATAACAACAGAGATAAACGTGCTGTAGACATCATTATTAGCGATAAAGGATTGTCCCTATTGGAGAAAATCGATTCGGAAGTGAGCATCTCTGATATCATTTCCGAGAATTTGACCCTAAAAGAAGCTCAGGAACTAAACCAATTATTGGATAAGATTCGCGGTTAATGCCCGTGTGAATGTCCTGATGTAAAATACCCGATTAAAGCTATCGAGATTCCCATTAATACAGCAACCATCTTCTTTTTGCTCACCTTATGTTCCACACTTGATTCAAATAGAATTGTGGTGGAGATGTGCAGGAAGATACCAATCACGATTCCCATAATTCTATTGAAGTAGTTTTCTACCCCACCAATAGATCCAGTACTAATCCCATAGCTCACATAAAATCCTAATGGAGCCATGATGGCAAATATGCTGATGTACATGATGATCTTCGATTTGCTGAAATGGTTCTGCATCAGGATACTTGCCAATGCAAATGCAGCGGGAATGTGGTGTAGCGCTATACCGTAGATTAAGGCGTTGTGCTGATCTTTTGCTAAAGGCATTCCTTCCAAAAATGCATGCAGACATAAACTGATCATTATTCCCCATGGAAATACCTGACCCTCATGGTGCTTGTGAATATGTCCATGTTCTACACCCTCAGAGAACTGTTCCAAAAATACCTGTAGAAGGAAACCAATGAGTATAAAGATGCCAATGTTTTCGTGTTCACCGCCATGATAGGCATCCGGAATCAAGTGCAAAACTGTGATGGCAAATAAATAAGCACCGCTAAAGGAGAGTATGAGTTTTAACAGCTGCGACTTATCACTTTTAACTAAAAATATGGTTGTACCCCCTAAAAAGGCGCATAGAAAAAGAATGAGTAATTTCCAAATCTCCATTATACTTTAGTTTCTAATTTATGAAAAAGTTTAGCTGTAAACATGCCAATTGCCGTTCCCAAAAGAGCGCCGCAGAATACATCAATAGGATAATGAACGCCAACATAAATTTGAGAAAAGGATATAACAAATGCCCAGCCCAAAGCTAAAGGTAATATTGGTTTCCATCTGTCATAAAAAAGAAAAATAAGAAAAACGCCTATTGCAAAATGATTGGTAGCATGTGCTGAGGGAAAACTATAGCCGCTTCCGCAGGGGACACGGTGGATGATGTCATTGGTAAGCGTAATCTCATTACAGGGCCGGATCCTCCCCACACTGTACTTGATTAATCTTGAAGCCGTTAAATCACCTATTGCAAAAGTAAGGAGCAGCATTCCAATCATAAGCCATCCTTTTCTCTGGTATTGTTTGACACAAAAAATAATAAGAAAAAGGTATAATGGAGCCCAAAAGTACCTGTTGCGCATCAATGGCAGCAACCAATCAAAAAAAGGATTGGAGAGGCCCCTATGGATCATTAGAAATAGATCCACATCAAATTGATGCAAACTTTCTATCATGCCTTATTGCAAACTAGTATTAAACGGTCTGATTTGGTCTCATCAAAAGCATCCAATCCGTAACTACCGAAAATATGCTGAATATGAAGGCCGCTTTTTTCAAACATCCTTTGGAAATCTTCTAATGTAAAAGCCTGAACTCTTTCCTCGAAGGCATATGTTTTACCTTTGTATTCAAAGTTGATGTGCTTAATAATCTTTCCGTCAGACACAAACTTATGAAGATGAAATTCTATACCCTCAATAGTTTTAGTTTCCTGATTGGTAAGGTTCTTTAAAATCTTCTGCGTATTAAAATAATCAATGACCAATGTGCCATCCGTTTTAATTCCTTTCCTAAAAGACCTTAAAGCGCTGACATGCTCTTTCTCCGTTTCAAAGTAGCCGAAACTTGTAAAAAGATTCATTGCAATATCGAAATAGTTAATAAAAGCCAGCTTACGCATGTCATGCACAAAAAAGTGCAGGTTCTTTTGCTCAAACTGCTGAGCATACTTAATGCTCTGTTCTGAAAGGTCAATCCCAGTAACATCGTAGCCTTTTTTATTCAGATAAATCGAGTGTCTTCCACGGCCGCAGGCAATGTCAAGTATCTTGGAATTCGCTGCCGGTTTTAGAAATGCAGATAGGTTATCAATGAGGTATTCTGCCTCTTCATCGTTTCGCTGACTATAAAGTATGTGATAAAATGGCGAGTTGAACCAGTACTGAAACCACTTACGCTGCATGGAGCCTTTTATTTGAGATGATCATAAAGCGCAAATATACTATTTGTAATGCATTTGACAGGAATATGCGCCTCTATATGTTATAATCCTCAGGTTTGCTCTTTTTTTGCTAATTTTGAAAAAACTATACACATTGACTTTAATCAAATCAATTTCCGGCATCAGGGGAACCATCGGCGGCATAGCTGGAAATGGTCTTACCCCCATCGACATCGTTAAATTTACTGCTGCTTACGGCTTCTGGGTGATTAGCAAAACCAACAATAGAAAGATAGTTTTGGGTCGCGATGCCCGGATCTCTGGAGACATGGTCAACAACCTGGTTACAGGTACATTGCAAGGGCTTGGAATTGAAGTAATAGACCTTGGTTTATCAACAACGCCAACCGTTGAAATTGCAGTTCCATTGGAGAAAGCGGGGGGTGGGATTATCCTCACGGCAAGTCACAATCCAAAGCAATGGAATGCCTTAAAATTACTAAACCAAGACGGTGAGTTTATCAGTGATGCAGATGGTAAAGAAGTGCTTGATCTTGCCGAAAAAGCTGATTTTGATTTCGCGGAGGTAGACAAACTTGGTCAGGTAACCTTTGATGATTCTTATCTTCAGAAACACATAGATCTGATCTTAAACTTGCCATTAGTTGATGTTGAAGCAATCAAGGCTGCGAACTTCAAAATTGCAATTGATTGTGTAAACTCTACAGGAGGTATTTTTGTACCTGCTTTATTAAAAGCATTGGGCGTTGAAACCGTTCACGAGCTTTATTGTGAGCCTAACGGGAAATTCCCTCATAACCCAGAACCGCTTCCTGAAAACCTTACGGAAATTGCAAAGGTTGTGCAAAGCAAAAATGCAGACCTGGGTATCGTGGTTGATCCTGATGTAGACAGACTTTGTTTTGTTTGCGAAGATGGTTCCATGTTTGGCGAGGAATATACGTTGGTGGCTGTTGCAGACTATATCCTTCAAAATACTCCAGGTAACTCAGTATCAAACTTATCTTCCACAAGAGCACTTAGAGACGTTACCGAAAAGTCTGGCGGAAGCTACAATGCAGCTGCAGTCGGAGAGGTTAATGTGGTCAACAAAATGAAAGAAACCAATGCGGTCATCGGCGGTGAAGGTAATGGAGGAATCATTTATCCTGAACTTCATTATGGTCGTGATGCACTCGTTGGCATTGCCCTTTTTCTAACGCACCTTGCCAAATTTGGTAAGCAGATCTCGCTCCTGCGTAAAAGCTATCCTGAATATTACATCTCCAAGAATAAGATTACCCTTACGCCTGAAATGGACATTGATGCGCTATTATTAAAGGTTCAGGATAAATATAAGAACCAACCAAACAGCACGATTGATGGACTTAAGATAGAGTTTGAAAAGGAATGGGTTCATTTGAGACGTTCCAATACAGAACCAATCATCAGAATATATAGTGAGGCAGGTAGTGAAACTGTAGCAGAAGGACTAGCTACAAAGATCATCTCAGACATCAAAGAATTTTTAAAACTAAGCTAAAATGAACAGAATATATTTGGATAATGCTGCAACTACACCGCTCGACCCAACAGTGATCGCAGAAATGGTAGATGTGATGAATACCTCTTACGGTAATCCTTCTTCTATTCATGCTCAGGGAAGGGAAGTTCGTACATTAATCGAACGCGCCAGAAAAGCAGTGTCAT
>Ga0247815_10001836_pt1 | contig 16011 bp, 10 predicted proteins | sample UWRJL194509B1_FD_181014 | JGI IMG/M metagenome (GOLD analysis project Ga0247815, IMG submission 181014) | Plant litter microbial communities from Arlington Agricultural Research Station in Wisconsin, United States - UWRJ-L194-509B-1 | ecosystem: Environmental > Terrestrial > Plant litter >...
TCACCTCAATAAATCTTTAAAAGAGATTACCGGTAAGACCACCACTGAACTTATCAGCGACAGAATGATCATTGAGGCGAAGGCCCTGCTTATTCACAGCTCATGGAATGTTGCAGAAATCGGCTATAGCCTGGGCTTTGGGCACCCGTCAAACTTCAACATCTTCTTTAAAAGACAGACAGGAAAAACCCCTTATCATTTTCGTAAAGATACCTTGCTCATTCATAATTATTGATTTGAATGGCATAACTTACAGCTTATAAACCAATATACCTTTGTATTAATCATTTAAAAAGATTACGCAATGGAAAATATAAAAGATAAAGTGATAGTTATCACCGGTGCAAGCAGCGGTATGGGAGCAGCAACCGCCCGAAAATTGATAGAATTGGGAGCGAAAGTTGTACTGGCCGCACGCAGGGAAGACCGGCTGAAGGTTTTGGTAGACGAATTGGGCGAGAATGCTATTTCTGTAAAAACAGATGTAAGTAAACGTACCGATCTGGATAACCTCATTGCCAGGGCAATTGAAAAATTCGGTCGCGTGGACGTTTTATGGAACAATGCAGGCGTTATGCCAGTATCCTTTTTCGATGAGGGATTAGTTGACGAATGGGACCGCATGATTGATATTAATATCAAAGGAGTACTGTATGGTATCAACGCGGTGTTACCTCATATGCTGCAACGGGGCACGGGACATATCCTTGCAACTTCATCTGTAGCGGGATTAAAAACTTCATTGGCCACCGGTGTGTACAGCGGTACTAAGTTTGCGGTAAGGGCAATTATGGAAGGACTGCGTGAAGAGGTGGCGGGAAAAATCAAGGTAACTACTATCTATCCTGGTGCAACGAAATCGGAACTTGGACATGACATTACAAGTCCTAAAATCAAAGCCACCTATGGCAACATTGAAGACATGCCTCGAATGGAAGAAGATGCTATTGTGAATGCGATTGTATATGTGATCAGCCAACCGGGCAACATCACTGTAAACGAACTGGTATTACGTCCGCTAGGGCAAACCAGATAGAGACGTTAATACTATTTATCGGTTTTATAAGTCAGCAGGGGCATAATTCTCTTCCTGCTGCACTTAAATTTCGCGTTTAAATGTTTTAACAGATATGGTTTGAATTGATTTGAATATTCCTATATTCAAGGAAATTTTGCCGCTCTTCCCAAATGAAATTCCGTGCTTCTCTGTTTTTATTTTGTTTCTTGTCTGTTTATACTTTTGCACAAAACCCTTTACCGGATTTACTCAAACGTCTTAAAACCACACCTCAGGACACCTCTGCGGTGATGTTATATAAAGAAATAATTTCCTATTACCGCTACATCAATCCAGACTCTGCACATTACTACGCAACCAAAGGACTGGATCTTGCCAACAAAATAAAGTTTACATATGGCATAGCAATGCTGAACGGTATTTTAGGCGATTACAATATCAGGATCGGAAAAATGGAACTGGCGAAAAAACAAACACTGTATTCGTTGCGCCTTTTCGAAAAATTAAAAGACCAGAATGGCATAGCCGCAACAAATAATAGTCTTGGAGTGCTGTCGGCTACCCAGGGATTTGACAAAGAAGCTTTGCAGTTCTTTTTGAAAGCCTTAAAAATTAGGCAGGCAACGAATGATACCCGTGGTATCATAGAATCTTATATCAAACTGGCCAGGATTGAAGAACAGAATAACAATATCGATAAAGCATTAAGTTATTTATTAAAAGGAGCTGCGCTTGGCACTAAACTCCCTCCTACTATTACTACTGCCACGGTGCTTAATAACACAGGAATAATTTATGCAAAAATAGGCGACCTGAACAATGCCCTCACTTACTTTCGAAAAGCATTAAGAATCTCTGACAATTATAAGACCGCAGGGGTGTATGTACTGGCTCTGATGAATATTGGAAATGTTTACCAGCAACAAGGTGATTCTAAAACTGCACTTGAATATCAAAATAAGGCATTAAAGCTGGTGAGAGAAAGACATATTCCTGATCAGGAAGCAGAAGTATTAATGAACATCGCATCTTTAATGACCAGCAGTAAACCTGATAGTACAATCCTGCTCCTTAATCAGGCACTTGCTATCACAAAACAGATCAATCATCAGCACCTCATGGTTGAAGTTTACCAGGGCATTGTTGACATAAATAAAACTATAGGAAACTATAAAAAGGCAGAGGAAGCGCTGGAAAGTAAAACTGCGCTGAAAGACAGTCTTTATACATTAAAAAAATCAAAAGAGATTGCCGGGTTGCAGGCAAACTTTGACCTGGTAAATGAAACGGTTAAAGTGCAGCAGCTCGAACTACAAAATGAAAAGACAGAATTTTCCCGTAAAATAATTATAGGAATCTCCGGCGGCATAACAGTGCTACTTATTCTCTTCATCTTTTTTTATTCGCAGACCAGAAAGTTGAACACAGACCTCGTAAAACAGAAGGAAGAGCTTAACAAACTCAATTCTTTTAAGGACAAACTGTTCTCTATCATTGGCCACGACCTGCGGTCGCCTGTTTCTAATATTGTAAATATGATGGGCGTATTCGAAAAGGGCATTATCTCTGTCGATGACGTGCAAACACTGATCCCACAGCTGAAAGAACAAAGTGAAGTGACGCTTGAAGTACTGGATAAACTGCTTACATGGGGAAAATTGCATCTGAAGGGTGTCAATTTGAATAAATCGGTGTTCAATGCAAAAAATTTAGTGCAACGCAATCTGCAATTGTACAGGTCGGCGGCTAAGGAAAAGTCAATCGAACTGGTAGATGATACACCAGAGGATTTACCAATTTTCGCGGATATCTCCCATGTGGATTTTATCGTGAGAAACCTGCTGGCAAACGCTGTTAAATACACTCACCCGGGTGGTAAAATCGAAGTTTTAAGCGCCTTGAATCACCCCGAAGGTTACAATACCCTTACCATCAAAGACAACGGTGTTGGGATTCCAAGGGATTTACAGCAGACGGTATTTGATGCCAAAAATATCAGTATCGCAGGAACTTCAAACGAATTGGGCAATAGCATAGGTTTGATGTTGTGCAAGGAGTTCATGAAGGAAAACGGAGGTATTATTGAACTTAAAAGTGAACTGGGAGAAGGAACGCAGTTTTGTATTTCATTTCCTTTGGTTTAGGGAAGGTTTACCTTTTTTAACACAACTATCATTATGTAAGTACTGGTTTGCTTGTATAATTTTAGTTCGATTGTTTAGGTAAGATTTACCTTTTTTAACACAACTCTCATAATGTAAGTGCTAAATTGCTAGTATAGGTTTAGATCGATTTGTAAGATACGACTTTGCTTTTTTATAAACAAAACCGATAGTCATGAGTTAAGCAATATATCAGCTTAATTTGAATCTTATGGAAGCCAATCATCAACTTCAACGATTTATTGATGCCCAGAAACAAGACTATGCGACTGCGCTCAATGAACTGAAAAATGGCAGAAAACGAAGTCACTGGATGTGGTACATCTTTCCTCAAATCCAGGGCCTGGGCTTTAGCAGTACCTCGCAGCATTACGCTATCAACGATTTGCAGGAGGCCACAGCATATTTAAAGCACCCCATCCTGGGCCAGCGGCTGGTAGAAATTTCGAAAGTTCTATTGCAACTGGATAGTACCGATGCAAACGAGGTATTTGGCAATCCGGACGACCTTAAACTTAAATCCTCCATGACGCTTTTTGCAGCTGTTCCAGATGCAGACGCGGTTTTTCAACAGGTACTAGACAAGTTTTTCCGTGGAAACAGAGACCAAAAAACTGTGAACATTCTTGATCGATATTAGGAGAGGACTAGTGTCACCCGCGCGTAGCGAATCTTTGGTGCGTAGAAGTAGCTGATTATCTGACTATTCATATTTCAATGCGTCAATTGTGTTAGTAACAGCGGCCCGGTATGATCTAACGCTAACAGTAACAAGCGTAATCAGCAAAGAAATAAACATTGCACCAACAAATGGCCATATGCTCAGATCCATCCTGTACGCAAATCCCGAAAGCCATTTAGACACCAGTATGTATGCCAACGGCCAGGCTACTACGTTTGCAATCAATACCATAAACATAAAAGATCCGTTTAACATTTTAACCAGATCATAGGTGGATGCGCCCAATACTTTTCGTATTGCCACTTCTTTTGTTCGCTGTGTAGCCACAAAGGATACGAGCCCGAACAGGCCGATAAGTGAGATAAAGATAATTACACCGGCAAATACCCTGAAAAGAAAGCCCGTAATCCGCTCAGTTTCATAGTAGGCCTCGATGTCATCGTCGTAGAATTTCGAACTATATACCTCTTTTGGAAAAGTGCTGTTCCACAAAGCCTCAACTTCTTTCATTGCAGGAAGTATGCGTTGCTGATCCATTTTCACCGCCATGGTGTAATACAACCAACTTTCCTGGTAAAAAATCATAGGTGATATATTGGCCTTGAGCGACTGATCATTGAAATCTCTGACCACCCCTACAATCGGGGCTTTGCGCCCGTTTTGATCAATAATCTTTCCTAATGCCAGTTGTGGATCTTTAATCCCTACCTTTTTTATAAATGTTTCATTGGCAATATATCCATTGGCAGTATCACTTTTTACGAAAACCTTTCCCGCAATCAACTGTAAACCAAACAGGTCAAAATATTTTTCATCTGTTATGGTCAGCCTCACTTCAAAGTCTTTATTCTCCTTTCCGTCAAACCTGAAACTGGTAGTATTCATGGAACCCGAAAGCGGTGGCCTAAGGAAATAGCTGACTTTCTGCACCCCGGGTATGTCTAATACGCGCTCACGGAAAGCCTGTTGGTGCGATCTGCTTGTACTATCACCAGGCATGCCAACCATCGCGATTGCTTCTTTATCAAATCCCAATGGTTTTTCACGTACATACTGCATCTGCTTTATGATCACAAGTGTACTGATAATTAAAATAATGGTAATTGCAAACTGCAATACCACAAGAATTTTGCGAAGGCTCAGGCTGCCTGCATCAACAGTTACTTTATTCTTAATAGCAAGTGCAGGGCTAAAACCAGACATGACCAGTGCGGGATAGAAACCAGCGAGAAGACTTACAAATACTGTCAGAACCAGCATAAAAACATACATCAGCGGATGCCCGAAAAGACTAAGCATAACCTTCTCTTTAAATAGATTCTGCATTACTGGCAACGAAAGTTCCGCAATAATGCAGGCAATCACCAGTGAAATCACTGTAATGGCAACCGTTTCTGTCAGGAACTGTGTGACCAGCTGATTCCTTTCAGAGCCCATCACTTTTCTTACGCCAACTTCCTTGGAGCGGTTAACAGATTGTGCTGTAGCCAAATTGATAAAGTTGATACAGGCAGTTACGATTAGAAAAAGCCCGATAATGGCCAATCCGTAAAGCTGGGATTTGGTGGTGGTGATTTCAGAAAAGCTTTTATACTTTTCACTAAAATGAATATCTGCCAGTGGCTGAAGTATACTTTTTTGATTGCCCGAAGTCTTCCTGTCAGTATAATTTTTCTTATTAAAAATGTCAAGCGAAGGCTGTAACCCCGCCGCCGTCTGCCCTTCCTTTAATAAGGCAAAACATTGATCCTGGGAACTTACTGAACCCCAGTCGGTATTTTTGCTTTGATATGAATTCTGATAATTGATGACTATCTTCAAAGGGATACTACTGCTTGCAGGTATATCTTTAAATACCCCGATCACCTTTAGTGTCATCTGGTTCCAGAACGTGAAAGTTTTCCCCAGGGCATTGCTGGCGCTTCCGAAGAACTCCCTGGCAGTATTTTCAGACACCACCACCGTATTTGGAGCTGCAAACTCCCTACTTGGCTTCGCAGAAACCCATGCCAGGTCAAAAACATCAAACAACTCAGGCTCAGCAAAAAATACTTCTTTTACAGTTTTTATCTTTTCCTTTCCTGTCTTATCTTTAACTATAACCACACCACTATTCCTGGAAGCGACCGCCAGTTTTTCGATACCTGCGAGTTCGTTTCTTGCAGCTGCTGCAAATGGCGCCGGCGATCCAGATGAATGGTCGTCGAAACTGTTGTACTTCCAATCGGTTACAAATCTATAAATGCGGTCCCTGTTTTTGTATCCTTTATCAAAACTGAGTTGAAACGCTATAAATATAAAAATCAATATACAACTCGCCATTCCTATAGATAATCCAAGGATATTAATCAACGTATAAACTTTGTATTTTAACAGGTTTCTAAATGCGATTTTGAGGTTCAGTTTAAACATGGCTTTTCATCATTTTGCAGGTTGCAGGCTTATGCTCTATTTTTAATAAGCTTTATCCAACCACATGCCAGCGAGCACATACCGCCTAAAAGGTAAGATAACCACTATCTAATGAAAGTCATGTTCAATTACGAACATTCATGTCCGAAACCGTACATTCTCACGTGCTGGGAAAGGACTCTATTTCCATAGTTATTTCCCAACCATTCGCTTCCTGATCCTGCTCAGTGACGGTCCCTGTATCCCCAGATAGGAAGCAATGTGGTATAAAGGAATACGGTTACATATATCGGGGTGCTGTGAAGTCAATTCGACATAACGTTCCTCAGGTGTTTTGAACAGAAAACCCTCAGTATTGGTCATTACACCATTAAAGGCCGCCTCTGCTGCTATCCGTCCAAACCTCTCCCATTGGTGGGAAGAACTATAGAGGAGGTTCAGGTTATCAATATGAATATATAAAATGGTCGAATTTGCCATCGATTCGGTATAGTATTCACAGGGCAATTGGGTAAGAAAGCTTTTATAAGAGGTCATGAACTGATTACTGCTGAAGAAAAACATATTTTTCTCTTCCCCGGTTTCTTCATTTGCACGGTATACCCTAAACACCCCGTCAGTGATAAAACCAAGATGTTTACACACGCTTTTGTATGCATTGTAAAAATCACCTTTTTTATACTTTTTAAGTTGCCAGTAAGGGAGGGAAAGATCAAAGTTCTCTTTATCCATACCAACCTTGTACATCATTTCGCGCAATACGTCTATTTCTGTCATTCTTTCTTAATGGGTATGGGTAATACTAATTGTCTGCAAGTTACCAAACTAACGAAAAACCCGGCAGATATATCTGCTGGGTTTAATTTATGACACCTACCTGTAAAAAATCCGCTACTTTGCTTCTTTTAAAAGAATGTCGGCCAACTGTTTTGGCATAGAAAAAAATGGAGTATGGCTACTTTTTAAAGCATATTCTTTGTTCACGCCAACACTCTTGACCATTGCCTGTTGTGCAGTATAACTGATGGCATTGTCGTTTATAGTGTGGATGTAAGCTCTTTTAACGGTTCCAAATTTAGCCTCTGTTACGGTAATGGGGTTAGTAAAAGGAATCAGCGGATCTGCTTTAAAGTTAGCAAGCAGGTAATCCTGCACCTCTTTTGGTGCATCAGCTGCGAAGACATCAATCAGACCTTCTTTTGCCAGACCTATAGATGCTGTAGCTTCGTCTACCCTGATATACTTTCCGGTATGACTATCGGCATCCTGTTGAGAAACCTGTAGTAAACTCACCCCATTGGTAGGTAAAACAGCTCCCAGGTAAACCAGTTCCTTAATCTGAGAAGGAATTGCTTCCGCAACTTCGCTGATGATCAATCCGGCCATACTGTGCCCTACCAACAAAACATTGGTCTTCGTACCTATTGCAACTTTTACCGCATCTACGTATGATTGCATGGTAATACCTGTAAATGGCGTAGTGTCTTTTCCGTGACCGGGAAGGTTTACCGCAATTACTTCATATCCTTTTGCTTCTAATAAAGGGGTAACGGCATTCCAGGCTGAGGCATCTGCCCATGCGCCATGTACCAGTACAATTGTTTCTGCTTTTTTCGCATGCTGTGCAAAGCCGGTTAATGTTAGTACACCCAGGGCTATGCTTAAAATTAGTGTTTTCATTTTCTTTTGTTTTTATGTCTCATTGTTTTGACACTTCAAAGGTATGCTGGCAGATACATGAAAACTTTAACCCAGGTTAAAATGTGATAGACATATCAGAAAGACATATAGATAGTGATCAATAAAAAACCCGGTACCTTTAAGAAGGTACCGGGTCCATTTATTATATTCCGTTTTATTAATCTGGCTTCTCGTTGTTATAAATTTTTAATACCTCAGCTGCCGTAAGTACTTTATTATAATACCGGATATCATCCAGTGAACCTTTGAAATATGAGCTGCTTCCGAAATAAGTCGAGCTGGTTTTATCGGTAAAATTGAATTTGTCTTTAGGCAGTTGCTGTCCGATGGTCATATTAATAGGTGTAGCTAATGTTACTGCAGTTCCTGCCACGCTTTCTGAGCGTGTAAGCACGCCATCTACATAAAAGTTGATAGAACCGTTTCCAGCAGTAACAACTGCATGATGCCATTGCCCCACTACCATCTTGCCAGGATTACTATCCCTATCAAACGTGCCAGCCGCGGTCTTTAATGTCATGAACAAAAAGTTATCAGTTTGCAACTGGAACTTAAAACCATTCCAGCGGTTCAATGCTATCATATAGTTATTGCCAAAAGTTTCCTTTGGGTTTACCCATAAACTAAGACTCAGCATTCCAGCGTTTAGGGCAGCAGTATAAGGAACCTCTATATAGGCGCCATTTGCAAATTCATATGCGTTAGCTGCTTTTCCAAACCTATCGGTGGTTAGCACAGGCAGCACACCACCATCTGAAGCGTTTCCTTCGGTACCAATAATTCCCGTCATCAGCGTTCCATCATGGTGGTTTGCAGTAGCATCTAGTGCGTTTCCAGCAAAAAGCCATTTGGCGACAAGGTTTTCCGGTGCAACCTCTTCAATGATCCGTTCTTTGAATGCAATAATCGCTTTGCGAAGATTTGCATACGCATTATTCACCTGTTCCTGAGTATGTTCCCCAGTGGTTACAGCAGTTGCAAGATCAAGCGTTTCTTTCAAGGTAGTACGCGCCTGTTTAGGATATTGGCCCAGGTCGTGCCCTTCAGCAGAACTGGTATAAACCAGGCTCACAGAATCTGTCAGTATTTTAAGACTTGTTTTATCGGCATTGTAATTTGGAGTAGCCTCATCATCCTTACAGGAAGTGAAAGCTACGGCAGCCAGCAGTACGAAGCTAAATAACCGGCTGTGTGATAAGTATTTTTGATAATTCATGATCAGATGGCTAATTATAAACTTCCGTTAGTATTTCTTTCAGTTTGCGGAATAGGGAAAAACCTGTTCTGCGCATAGTTAAAGTTAGGCGCAGATGGCCTGATGGCCGCTTCGGCATAACTTTGTCCGTAGCGGATCACATCAAAAAAGCGATGGAATTCCAACGCCAGTTCTGAGCGTCTCTCACGACGGATAACATCTCTCAACTGAGCCTGGTCGGTGATTGTAACCGCTGCCAGCAGACCAGCAGGAGCTGTACCACTATAGTTTTTACGTGCCCTGTCCCTGATTTTGTTCAATGGTACAAGGGCCGCAGCAGGCTGACCTGACTCGTTTAAAGCCTCTGCCTTTACCAAAAGGATATCTGCAAAACGAATTGCCTCGTAGTTCAGATTTCCGTCATTCTTGGTAGTAGAGGGTGCTTCGCTGATTGGCTGAACATGTTTTTTAGACAAATATCCTGTGGTTGACCACGATGCCTGAAATTCGGTATCGAAATAAGGTTTTCCCGCACGTGCAATAGTGAAGTCCAAACGCGGATCATTGCTTTCAAAATTATCAACCAGGCTCTGTGTGGGATAGAACACTCCTGCCCCATTTAAAGAACGGGGGGCAAACCAGTAGTTGAGGGAATTACCCTGCAAAGGTTGCGCCGCACGAACATGCCATACAGAAAAAATGGTTTCGTTATTCGTCTTCGCAGAAGCGTTAAAGTTATCAATAAAATTATCCGTCAATTGATAACCCAGTGCTTCAACTTGTTCAGCATAACGTACAGCATCTGTGTATTTTTTCTGGAACAAAGAAGCTTTTGCCAGTAAAGCCAGCGCCGCTCCTTTGGTTACCCTCCCCGCATCAGTTGCAGCACTCCATTTATCTGGCAGCCCTGCAGCAGCCTCAGTAAGGTCTTTTTCAATTTGCGCATAAACTTGTACCTGTGTTGATTTCGCCAGTGAGGCATCAGCAATCGTACTAACGGTTAAACGCAAAGGAATATCCCCATAAAAGTTGGTCAGCATGAAATAGTAATAGGCCCTCAAAAACTTTACCTGGGCAAGAGCCTGGGTTTTTACCGTTTCAGAAACAGCGGTATTTTCTGGTTTCAAACCATCTGTAACTACATTACAACGGTTGATTCCATCATAATATCTTGACCACAAGGATTGCACTGCGGCATTTGTTGGCAGTATATTGTACAAATCCACGCTTGTATAATCTGATTGTTCACCGGCATTTCCACCAATCACGGCATCATCTGTAGCAACATCGCCCAACACCCAAACTGGGTTTGCGGCCGCATCGGTAAAAGTGAGGGGAATGTATGCAGCGGTAACTGCGGTACGTGCTGTAGCGTCATTGCCAAAAAGGTCGTCACTGGAATAATAACCCAGGGCTGGCTGATCCAGAAATTTCTTGCATCCTGTCCCTAGTAACAGACAGGCAGAAAGCGAAAGTATATATAAGTTCTTCATTCAGTTAAAAGTTTACGTTAAGGCCTAAGGTGTAAATTCTGGCAGAAGGGTAAGTTCCCCAGTCGATACCCACTGCACGCACGCCATCGCCCTGCGCATTGCTACTGGTGTAAATCTCAGGATCAAGACCAGTGTATTTTGTAAACGTAAGCAGGTTCTGACCACTCACGTAAATACGCAGATTAGACATTTTCAATTTTTCAAGCATTTTGGGACTAAAGCTGTATCCCAACTGGGCATTTTTCAAACGCAGGTAGGATCCGCTTTCCAAAAAGCGGGTAGACGGACGTTTGTTATTCGTAGAAGATGCAGATTCCCATGTAAGTCTTGGAAATTCATTAGTGCTTCCTTCGCCGCTCCAGCTACCTGTCGCAATTCTTTCAGTAACATTAAATGCACGGTAAAATCCTTCTATATCTGTGTTGATCTGGTTGTACAATTTATTTCCATATGCTCCCTGGAAGAATAAGCTCAGGTCGAAACTTTTGAATTTCAAATTTCCTGTAAATCCATAAGTAAGCTTAGGAATCGGACTACCTACTATTTCACGATCGTCTTCATTGATTACTCCATCCCCATTTGAGTCTTTGTATTTTACATCTCCAGGTTTGATACCTGCGCCCTGATAGGCATGGGTAAAAATATCAAGCTGGTTCTGATAGATACCTTCCATTGGCAAAAGGTAAAAAGCTCCTATGGGCTGACCAACGGTGGTCAGTGTAGCATAATACTCATTGTCTATCCGTCCACCGATTATTGGTGAGCCTGCCAATGAAATCACCTTGTTTTTCAAAGTAGCAAGGTTTCCCGAAACATCAAAACTCCAGTCGTCTGACAAGGTCCTGCGGTACGAAACCTGAAGTTCAAAACCCTGGTTCCTTACTTTACCAGCATTAATATAAGGGCTTCCGCCCGATCCTGCACTTGGAGGCAAAGGATTAGCGAACAGAATATCAGAATTGTCACGTATAAAATAATCTGCAGAAAACTGAAGGTTGTTATCAAAAAATGCTGCGTCTAAACCAAAGTTGGTCTGCGTACTGGTTTCCCAGGTAATATTACTGTTTCCACGTGAGGTCAGTGAGTTACCAATTACCGGTGTCCCGCCAAACGGATAAAACCCTACGAGTGAATTCAGCGTAGTATATGCATAATTGCTGATTTCCTGATTACCGGTTTGTCCGATACTGGCCCTCAGCTTTAATAAGGATAGCTGTTTGAAATCTTTTAGAAAATCTTCCTGGTCAAGCCTCCATCCTACTGATCCCGCATAAAAATTACCATAACGGTTATCAGGGTTCAAACGTGAAGATCCATCACGGCGGACGGTAAAGCTGGCGAGATATTTATCGGCATACTGGTAATCAGCACGTCCAAATAAAGAGAATAGTGCCCAGCGAGATTCATTTTCACCGTTTTGCTGTACCCCTATCCCGTTATCCAGATATTGGAAGTTTTCCGTCTGGTTAGGGAATATTGAGCGCGAAGCAGACAATCCGTTGGTGCGGCTTTTAATGGCCTCAGTACCGGCAAGCAAGTTGATTGTTTGTTTATCGTCGAGTTTAATATTATAGGTAAGTGTATTGGTCCAGTTGTAATCAAACTGGTTGGCATTAGATCTTGCTAAACTCCCTGGAGAGTTTAATGATCGGTCGCTACCCCATATAGCAAAGAACTGTTTGAAATCTGTTATCACGAGGTTACCACCAAATGTAGTACGAAGCTTAAGGCCCTTAGCAATGTTTGCCTCAGCATATACGCTTCCCAAAACACTGTAAGCATTGTAGCTACGGTCAAAATTATCGGCATAACCTACCGGGTTTAAGCCATCACCAAAAAACTGTGGATTTTCAGGGATATCCACGTAGTCGCCATTAGCTTTAAAAACCGGTGTTCCAGGAGTACGAAATAAAGCATAGCGCAACACACTTGCACCCTGGTTACCTGCTCCAAAACCATCGCCCGATGCACCAACCTGTTTGGTTTTTGCGTAGGAAAGGTTTACGTTAGCCCCTGCGGTAAATATTTTTGAAAGCGTGCTGTTCACCGCCGTACGGAGGTTAAACCTGTCATACCCGCTATTTTTGATCAGTCCGTCCTGCTTATAATAATTAAGCGAAACCATGTAATTACCAGTTTCATTTCCACCGTTTACAGAAAGGTTGGTATTGTTGATGAGTGCCGGTTTTAGCACTTCCTTTTGCCAGTCAACATCAGGAAGAGTTGCAGCCAGGCTTTCTGGTATGGGTGTTCTACCATCTGCTGCTGCAGCCGTATTAAAAGCATTTACATATTGTGCCGTATTTGCCATTTTAATTAGGTCGCCATGGGTTTGCACCCCTGTATATTGGCTCAGGTTAAAATGCGCTTTGCCCGAAGAACCTTTTTTTGTTGTAATAACCACTACCCCGTTTGATGCACGTGCACCATAAATTGAAGCGGAGGATGCGTCTTTTAAAATATTGATACTTTCAATATCTGCCGGAGATATTTGATTGATCCCGTTAGGTGTTGGTACACCATCGATCACATACAGCGGATTATTATTGTTGATAGTACCCACACCGCGGATCCGTACAGCAATACCTTCGCCTGGCGCCCCGGTAGCTTGCGTAACAGAAACACCTGCCGCTTTACCCTGCAAAACCTGGTCTACACCGCCAACTGGCATATTATCTATATCTGAAGGCTTGATGATTGATACGGCACCTGTGAGGTCTTTTTTCTGCTGGGAAGAATATCCGGTGATTACCACTTCTTCCAATGCTTTGCTCGATCCCAGCAGTGTAATAGTGATATTCTTCTGCGTACCTATTGGAATCACCTGTGTGGCATAGCCAACATAGCTGACCTGAATTGTACTGTTAGGTTTTGAAATTTTGATACTGAAACGCCCGTTGGCATCAGTTGATACACTATTCTTCTGACCACGGACGCTCACAGAAACACCCGGAATTGGTTGTCCGGCTTCGTTTTTCACTATACCGCTGACAATGCCTGTAGCTGCAGTATCTGTTTGATTTGGAGCGGACTGTGCCGCTGAAGGCACAATTTGTTTTGGAGGGGCACCAGATTTACTGAGGGTATCAGTCTGTGTCTGCCGACGTTTCAGTGAGTCGGGAATCTCCTGTGCCTGTACTGCGAAAACGAGAAAAGGCATGGCCAGGAAAATGTACTTCTTAGAAAGCAATAACTTCATATTTGTCTCAAGAGGGAGTATTGGTTGGTATAGTATACACCCCGATCCACAAAATGTTTTAACTTATTTTAACATTTGAACTGGAAATTTATCATAAAACACTGCAATTATTATTGTCGCAACGCTTAAATACCTATCGGTGAAGCAATAAAGGCCGCTCTTAAGGAATAATCTATGTCGGATAAATGATACATAAAACTTGCGCAAGTTTTTCAAGATCATCTTTTGTATGTAATGCATTCAATACAATGCGATTGAGTTTCTGCCCTGCAGGATCAGGGTAAGAGAAAGAAGAAATCAATATACTGTGCTGAAATAACTGTTTCTCATCGATACCGGGAGGCAATATAAATACTGGAAAACCTTCAGCATAACCGATGCCTGTCAGATTAGAAATACACTTCCTGAAATAATTGATATTAAACCTCAATTTTTCGCGCTGCCGTTGATAAATATCCTGCCCTTTAATAAAGGCATATATCTGAGCGGGTGACAAAGGCGTTACGCCTGTATATTCTGGCAATGACCTAAAAAACGCTGCACGTGCACTTGTGCAACTTACAGCTCCTCCGGCAATTCCAAACGCCTTTGCTAAGGAGTAAGTAAGCAAATACTCAATACTTCCATCATAAGGTAATGTGGCACTGATTCCTCTGCCATTTTCTCCCAGCATGCCAATACCATGAGAATCGTCTATCACAGCGATGGTTGAAGGTGGTAACTCAGTCAAGAAACTGAAATCATTTATCTGTGCTGTTAAAGGACTGAGGGCATCACTGGCAACAACCAGGGGAACTGCCGTTTTGGGCTTAACATAACCGTTTACCAGCCAGTTTTTCCATTGTTGAAAATCAATCCGGGACGCTTTCCCTTGCAATATTGCCGGATGAGATCCTGGTGCATTAATTACATAACCTTCAAAATAGGTAGTTGCCATTCTGCCCGCGGCATATCCGGAGGGCATTAAAACTGTTTCTTCCGTCCCGGTGATTGCAGAAAGCATGGCTTCACATTCTTCATACAGGGCTAGCCGTGTGTTTGAAATCCTTGACGAAGGAAAAACCCAGCCATATTTAGCTATCCCTTCGTTTACCAGCGCTATAAACTCCTCATCCTCATTTACACCCAAATAATTGTACCCGGAAAAGAACATGAACTCCTGCCCCTCAACCCTGCAGGTTCTCCCAGGCTTACCTTCAAGATACAAATTTCCAGGAATGTTCATGACGTCGTGGGCTTTCATTTTCGCTGGTCTGTTTGTTAAATCACTATACTTTCAAGTTTGTCCAGATACAACTGGTCTACTTCGGCACCAATGCCTGGCGCATCGGTTAGTTCCAGTTCCATACCTTTATAACTGAACCCTCCAATTACCGGGTCGGCCAGCTGACCAAGTAAACAGGTGTCCAGGTCAAAAAAGCTGATATTTTTATTGGCGAGTGCAAAATGAAGATTGGCTGTCAAGGCCAGACGGCTTTCCAGCATGCTGCCTAACATACATGGAACATCATTTTTTTTAGCCACCGCAGCTATTAGCCCAGCTTCGTGGATACCTCCGCTTTTGGCGAACTTAATATTAATATATTTGGTAGCCTTGTTCCTGATAATCCGCTCCGCATCACGATGAGTATAAACACTTTCATCGGCCATAATCGCAATAGGTGATAAGCTGCAAAGTTCAGGCAAAAGTTCATCGTTATAGGTGCGCATAGGTTGTTCACAGAAGGAAATCTGGTATTGTGCAAGCTCTTTTAGCGTATATACTGCATCATCAAACGACCAGCCCTGGTTGGCATCAACTCTGATTTCAATACCTGGCCCCACCGCTGTACGAATACTTTTTATACGTTGCAGATCTTCTTCGGGGCTTTTTCCTAGCTTCACCTTAAGGATAGTAAAACCATCAGCAACATTACGTACAGCTGATGCCGCCATATTTTCAGGGCTGTCAATTCCGATGGTCAGATCGGTTTCAATCTTTCTCTTTTCGCCCCCAAGGTATTGATATAAAGGTAAGCCTGCATCTTTAGCGGCAAGATCATAAAGCACCATATCAAATGCACTTTTCGCAGTATAGTTTCCGGCAGTATATAAATGTAGCTCAGCGAGCCTCTCTTCAATGGCTCCCGCCTCTTTCCCTTTCCAGATG
>Ga0247815_10001837_pt1 | contig 16007 bp, 15 predicted proteins | sample UWRJL194509B1_FD_181014 | JGI IMG/M metagenome (GOLD analysis project Ga0247815, IMG submission 181014) | Plant litter microbial communities from Arlington Agricultural Research Station in Wisconsin, United States - UWRJ-L194-509B-1 | ecosystem: Environmental > Terrestrial > Plant litter >...
ACTCATTGGCATCGGACGGCGCGGATCACGTCGGAGCGCACTCATTGGCATCGGACGGTGCTGACCACGTCGGAGCGCACTCATTGGCATCGGATGGTGCTGACCACGTCGGAGCGCACTCATTGGTATCGGACGGTGCTGACCACGTCGGAGCGAACTCATTGGCATCGGATGGTGCTGACCACGTCGGAGCACACTCATTGGCATCGGATGGTGCGGATCACGTAAGTGCACATTCGTTGGCGTCTGACGGCGCGGATCACGTAGGCGCTGGAGCTGTCGCTGATAGTCGTGTCGAGCGCGGACTGGCCTCGGATGGCTCAAGTAATACGAAGACCGGAGCTGTGGCGGGAGACAAATGGGATCGCATGAAAGCTAGAGAGCTCGCCGGCGAGCTCTGTTACGAATGTTTGACTCGTTGATTTATGTAGACCCTTAGAGTGCGTCCCCGATGTTGAAGGGGCGCACGTTGTAATCAAGATGTTCGCTAAGACGCTGGGTCTTCATGACTCCAAACCTAAAGGCGGCTATAACAATGCTGATCAAACCAATTCGCGCCCTCGGGCATCTCGCTCTAGCTTCAACATTCGTTGCTTTGACCACGCTTGCTTACGCCGCCGAACGCAGAGATACCTCTGATGCTGCATTGGTGAAGTCCCTGCCTGGCTTCAGCAACGCGTACGCGGACGTTAATGGCATACGGCTACATTACGTAAGCGGAGGGAAGGGTGAACCATTGATCCTGCTTCCTGGCTGGCCCGAAACCTGGTGGGCTTACCACAAAGTGATGCCAGAGTTAGCGAAGAACCGTCGCGTGCTTTCAATTGACCTTAGAGGGATGGGGGCTTCGTCTAAGCCTACCGGCGGCTATGACAAAAAAAGCATGGCCAAAGACATCTCTGAATTGATTCGCCAATTAGGTTACGAGAAAGCAGATGTGGTAGGACACGACATTGGAGCGATGGTTGCCTTCAGTCTTGCCGCCAACCATCCCGAGCAGGTGCGAAAGCTTGTGATGCTTGATGTCGCCCATCCGAGCGCCGGTTACCTGAAGATACCGATGCTTCCAGAGGCGGGTACGTTCAACGAAAAGATCGACGAGAATAACCCCTACCTTTGGTGGTTTGCCTTCCATCAAGTGAAAGGCCTACCAGAAGATTTATTAGAAGGCCGGGCGGGCATCGAACAAGCTTGGTTTTTCCGCTATATGCTGAAAGATGAGTCTGCAATTGATAAACGTGACCGCGCGGTATATGCGGCGGCGTATTCAAGTCGAGACGCTATACGCGCGGGAAATGGATGGTATCAAGCATTCGATAAGGATATTGCAGATAGCGAAAGATACTCCAAACTTCAGATGCCGGTTCTGGGATTGGGTGGGCCAGGCTATCCGCGGCTAAAAAGCGGGCTGGAGGCCACTACCGAGAATTCTGAAACTTTCCGGGTCGAGGGAAGTGGGCACTTCATTTCCGAGGAAAAACCTGCCGAGCTGCTCAGCCATCTCAAGGATTTCTTGCAGTGAAAAACGTTTTTCACACCTTGAAAGTCGGTGATCAATACATCAATTGTGCTAAACGCTGAGGTGTTAATTGTGAAAATTCAAAGAGCGGCTTCTGCACAGTGGAGGGGCGGTTTCAAGGACGGAAGTGGCGCCGTTTCAACCGCGAGTAACAGCTTATCTGATTATCCTTATGCTGTGGCGACCCGCTTCGATTCCAAACCAGGTACTAATCCAGAGGAACTGATAGGGGCGGCGCATTCCGCGTGTTTCACCATGGCATTTTCGATGATGCTTGGCGAAGGTGGGTTCACGGCCAGTCATCTGGCAACTTCCGCGACCGTGGTCATTGAATCGGTGGGAAAAGGTTTTGCAATCACGTCAGTATCGTTGGATTTAAAAGCAAGTATCCCTGGTATTAGCAATGATGAGTTTCATGAGCTGGCGACCTTAGCAAAGCTTCATTGTCCCGTATCGAAACTCTTTAATATAGAAGTCGGCTTAGAGGCAACACTGCTGAGCTAAAACATCACCGCTCTAATACGTTAGTGCGGTTGGCTATTAATGCATATTTCGTGAGGTATCGCCGTGATTTATCGACATTTAGGAAAATCAGGTCTCCGTGTTCCGGTTCTTAGCTTCGGTACAGCTAGTTTTGGGGGCGGAAATGAATTTTTCCGAGGGTTTGGTTCAACAGCAGCTAACGCAGCGTCGCGACTGATTGATATCTGTCTGGATCACGGCGTTTCACTGTTTGATAGCGCCGACGTTTATTCTGATGGACTATCCGAAAGTATTCTTGGAGAGGCAATCAAAGGCAAACGAGACAGATTGTTGATTTCAACAAAAGTCACATTTCCCACCGGTGAGGGGCCGAATGACTACGGCTCTTCTCGGATACATTTGATAGATAGTGTCGACAAAGCGCTTTTGCGTCTTGGTACCGATCACATCGACGTCCTGCAGCTTCACGGTCAGGATTTGAATACGCCAGTTGAAGAAACACTCAGCACTCTGGATCAATTAGTGCGCGATGGCAAGGTCAGGTACATTGGAGCCTCGAATTTTTCCGGCTGGCATTTGATGAAGTCACTCGCGTGCTCGGAGCGTTATGGCTACTCCCGTTATATAGCCCACCAGGCATATTATTCGCTTTTAAATCGCGACTATGAATGGGAATTGAAATCACTGGGGCTTGATCAAGGGGTTGGAGCAATAATCTGGAGTCCACTTGGATGGGGTAAATTGACCGGCAAGATTCGCCGTGATCAATCCGCGCAACCAGGAACCAGGGCACATGACATTGCTGGAACCGGCCCCCAGGCTCCCGAGGAACGCCTGTTCCGTATCATCGATGCGATTGATATCATCGCTGAACAAACAGGTAAGTCAGTTCCGCAAATCGCACTTAACTGGCTACTGCAGCAAGCGTCAGTATCCAGCATTCTGATAGGCGCACGTAATGAGACCCAGCTTTTGGAGAATTTAGGGGCCATTGGTTGGAATTTGAATGTAGAGCAGCTTGCAAGCCTGGATATCGCTAGTGCAGAACAAGCGTCCTACCCTACGTGGCATCAATCGGATTTTCCGATGCTCACTGGCGCGGTAGTATAAGCTGATAAAGATCTAGGTGGCCTCGCGCTTATAGTGGCGAGGCGTATTTACTTAGCAAATGCTGTCATCGTGCTCGGATGTGGCGCTCGGTCGATTTAATTCGGATGTGCTGTTTCGCCAAGCTTTCCCATTCGCATTGTAAAAAGGATTAATCATGATGCTGAAGGAAATTTTGAGGCGACGGCAGACGCTCATGCTTGCACCACCCTTCAATTCGTTGTGGAGCGAGAGTGAGGTTTTTGAAAGAGTGAGTGCGCTCCGTGGGCTGGAGTTCCGAAATATTGCAGGGCGCCGTACTTTCCGGATTGAGATAAACAACGCTGGATACTTCGTTAAAACGCACCAAGGAATAGGGTGGGGAGAGGTCTTTAAAAACTTCATGACGGGTAAACTTCCGATTATAGGAGCGCGATCAGAGTTTCGTGCAGCGACACACTTGAAGCAGATGGGAATTCCAACGCTGACCGTTAGTGCCTTTGGCGCGAAGGGATTTAGCCCCGTCCGCACGGAGTCATTCTTGATAACTGAGGAAATTACCCCGGCAGTCGATCTCGAATTGCTCACTGAAAAATGGTGCGTTGAACCACCTTCATTTTCGTTCAAGCAGTCATTGATAGCGGCGCTCGCTCGTTTGATCCGTGAAATGCACGACGCAGGAGTAAACCACCGCGACTGTTACCTTTGTCATTTCCTCCTGATTAGTGATAGTCAAATCGGGAATATCAAGATTTCAATTATAGATCTTCACCGTGCTCAAATACGCCAGTCGGTTAAGCTGCGGTGGATGATCAAGGATTTGGCCGGCCTTGCTTTTTCTGCTATGAATATCGGACTCACTGAACGTGATTATCTACGCTTCTTGATGGTGTATTTTGAGTGCGACGCAGATTCGGTTTTTGAAGGGCGCAGGTCAGAATTGGGAGCGATCAAGCGTAGGCTTCATAAATTTGTCAGGAGAAAAGACAAGCATGGAGACTTGCTATGACTTTCCTTTCATCTGTCGATTTTGATGGTCTAGTGTGGGTATCGCCGTGGATACGCACATTGCACGTGGAAGCCCGAGCTTTTCCAGCCCCTGCGAGGCGTTCTATCGTTGCTACAAACCATCAAGGCGAGATTGAATGACAACGGCAACTGACTGCAGACCGGCCTCTTTTTTTACCCCCGCAGCTAAACGCGGTATTACGATAGTCATTATGCTGATAATTTTTTTGATAGAGAGCATTGGCCCATTCGATATGTTAGTGGCCAGCTTTTATATTGGCGTAGTAGCGATCTCAGGTGAAGCTGGGAACCGGCGTTGGATACTGAGCGTTGCGGCCGGGTCTGGCGTTTTGAACGTACTTTCATTTTTGTTTTTTCATGATCTGAACTCACGGGTTTCCCTCCAAGCATGTTTGGCAACCCTGGTAGCGGTGTACGTTGTTGCGTATCTCGTACTGAACCATAAGGCAGCACAAAACGAACTCAAATTCCATCAGGAAATACTCTGCCGTAATCAGGCGTTATTTGAGAGCACGCAGCGACTAAGCTCGACAGGAAGCATTACGTTATCGTTTCCATCCATGGATATGGAGTGGTCGGCCGAAGCTAAGCGAATGTTAGGATTTGGTAGCGTTCACTCCCCACTCTTATCTGATCTACTGATGCTATCCCACGCAGACGATCATGAGCTAATGCTTAATACCATCCAGGGGCTTAACCGACGTAAGTCTCTTACAGACACCGAATTTCGCATTAACCTGCCTGATCGCGTAACTAAGATTGTCCGTCTGGTGGCTAGGCCTTCAGGTCTCCAAGACTGCGAATCGCAAATCACCATGGTCTTAATTGACGTGACATCTGCTCGTGAGTCAGAAGATGATTTTCAGCGACGCCAGTCAGAGCTAGCGCATAGTCATTGCGTAATGACATTTAACGAAATTGTTGCCTCTATAGCGCACGAGGTAAACCAGCCTCTTGCCGCTGTTGTTACAAGTGCCCAGTCAGGCCTACGATGGCTCAATCGCCTTACTCCGGATATTGCCGAGGTAGATCTAGCGCTGGTGCGGGTCGTGGAGCAAACCAATCGGGCGAGCGCGTTTATGAAGAATTTAAGAGAGCAATCGCTCGATTGCGTGAGGGTGCCCGAGCCGGTGCGTATCGGTGACATTTTGGAAAATGTTGAAAACTTCCTGAAGCGCAAAGCGCGCCTCGGTCAAATCGACGTTAGTTTCCACGTTGCTTACGATACCCCTCTGGTCACTGCAGACAGGGTGCAAATTCAACATGTTGTGATGAATTTGATATCGAATGCCATTGATTCCCTATCGCTAAACTATAGCAGCGTTCGTGAGGTGGTCGTGGTCGCGAGTCGTTCTATCAGTGGTGATCTTTCAGTTTCTGTACGTGATAGTGGAGTTGGGATTAGGAGAGAGGACTTTAACAAACTATTCACTCCTTTCTTTACCACCAAGACAAACTGCGTTGGTATCGGATTGGCGATTTGCCGTTCAATAATCGAAGCCCATGGCGGTAGGGTATGGGCTGGAACCGACCGAAACTCGGGTGCGATATTCAACTTTTCCTTGCCCCATGTCGGCAAAGTGAGCATCTAATGGCTGTTATCAAATCGGCGGATGTTTTTGTTGTTGATGACGATCTAGCATTATGTGAGTCAATTAGTTCCTTACTGCGGTCTATCGGGTTGAAGGTCAAAACATTCTCCTCAGGTTCGACGTTTCTGAGCGCAGCTGAAGTAGAGCATCCTGGTTGTGTGATTCTGGATGTCAGATTGCAAGGTGAAAGCGGCTTGGACTTACCGACGATAATGCGTAGCAAAAATATAGACAGCCCAATAGTATTCATCAGCGGGTATGGTGATATTAGAATGTCGGTTAGCGCTATGAAGACCGGTGCATTAGATTTCTTGGCTAAGCCTTTTCGTGACCAAGAATTACTAGACAGCGTGGCCATGTCTATAAGGAAATGTAATGAACGACGTACAGCCTCAGACTCGTTAGCATCGTTACGCATGCGTTACTCAGTTCTAACCATGCGCGAGCGGCAAGTGATGGCTCATGCTGTCAACGGCCTCATGAACAAGCAAATTGCGTATGAGCTAGAGCTTAGTGAAGTTACTGTAAAGATTCATCGGAAACGGGCTATGGACAAGATGTGCGCAAAGACATTCGCAGATTTAGTAAAGATGGAAATTCTGCTCTCTGATTTGGCGAAGCAATAGGCGCAGGGAGGAGATTCCCTTGTGTAGATACTATTTATGATAGTGAGAGTGAGAGGATAGGGGTATGTTTCGAGACGCCATCATATCAATCATCGATAATGAGGACTCAATACGCTCATCTGTTGGCAGTTTGATCAGATCCGTCGGGCTTTCAGTCAATTTGTTTTGTTCCGCTGAGAGTTTTGTGCACTCGCCGGATTTTTCAAAAACCTCTTGTTTGATTCTTGATATTCAAATGCCTGGTATGAGTGGGCTTGAGCTACAATCGCTGCTCGTTAAGTCAGGGTTTCAGATCCCCATTATCTTCATAACGGGGTTTGCCGATCCGTCTATCCGTAAGCGTGCGATGGAGGGTGGCGCGGTGTGTATTTTGGATAAGCCTTTTCAGAGTGACGGTCTTATCAAATGCTTGGAGCGCGCGCTCCAGGCCCGATTTGACGTTATCTAACTTGTGCTAGGCAATCAAAAAAGCCCCTTTTGTGGGGCTTTTGCACTGTTAAGATTTGTTAGAATATTCGTACATGGTGGGTCTAACGTTTCGAGTTGATAGCGCCGAATCGTTTGTTGAAGCCAGCAATGCGACCTTCAGTTGTTGTTTGCCTTTGTTGGCCCGTATAAATAGGGTGAGAGGCACTAGAAACATCCAATGTGACGTAGGGGTATTCTACGCCATCTGTGTACAACTGAGTCCTGTCGGTTTCGACCGTTGACCCAATGATAAAGTACTCGTTTGCTGCCGTATCGTGGAATAGAACCTTGCGATAGTTGGGATGTATATTTTCTTTCATGTTCTCTTTCCATTATTAGGGGCGTAAGTCTCGTCACTATTATAGGTTCAAAAAATGAAGTGTCAATTTTCAATGTTGGCCTCTTCTCAGCGAAGCAGATGGCCGGCATTCGTAAATTTTGAGTACCCACCCAATTTCAAATGTGCTTCAAGCCTGGCGATTAGCTACAACAAACGATTTCGATCTATTGTTCGATAATCATAGGCATTCTATTCAGTCAATAACACTTAAGCGTTATTTAGCGACTCTCACATCATACGTTCGTGTATATTTACGCTTCAAAATTGAAAGCGTATTGTGGTCGGTAATACATAACGCACTTGAGGGTTTACGAAATGGAACTGGTGGTCAGAGAGCGAACTGAAGATCACATGTCTCATGATGCGATCAGCGCAGGCGTCACTATGTGGGAGGTGTTACAGGGGGATGTATTGGTTGGTATATATCACCGTGAGTTCGATGCGATTGCTTACAAGAAACTTTTGGAAAGTGGTGCGCTAAGTCACTTGGCTTCTGCCCAGAATTAATACGTTAGTTAGTTTCCGGGAAGGTTTGATACGCTTGTGTCCAGGTAACGTTTTTCGGAAAACGGAGCTCTTAGTAAAATCCGCATAATTGCAACGTTCGATATCAGCCAGGCTAAGCCGAGCAGAGATTTTTATCTATTTCTGTTGTACCGTGTCAGCTCCCTAATTGGCTGGATACTTTGCCAGCATGCTGCCCGTTTCCTGAATTAAGGATTGGGCAGCACTATTTTTCTGTTTCTGAGACCTTGCTCCAGACTTTCCTTGTTCCCCATGCCCTTAGTCGGGACATGATTTACAGCAACTGCGAGTCCAGCGACTTTGCTACCGCTATCTTCGCCTTTAGCTCCAGTTGGGTGATTTCTTGCTTCTTCTTTAGCAGTTGTTGAAGTTTTTCATCCACCGCCAATTTTTCTTCAGACGACATCTTGTCATACTCCTCCTTGGTGACTCCGGTCAGTTCCTGTCGCAGTTTCTCAGCGTCTGTTTGATTCATGTAGTCCATGAAATCATCTGTTGCTGAGCGTCCCATTTTCTGATTGGAAGATATACCTAACGGTGGGGGATTGTTGGAAGCACCCTCCGCGAAACCTTTTGTTTGCACATCATCCACCTGAGAGCTGGTAACAAATGTGTCTGGCTTTGAGTCCTGGTGATCGCCGCTGTTTGCAAATCGATCTGCGGGCCTTTCTGCTGATAGGTTAACCATCATTCGAGCGAAAGACTCCTTATATTCATCAGGTGGAATTCTGGAGTTCGCGGCAAAATGCGTGGTTTTAGTTGTCGGTACTTTAGGTATCGCAAGATCGCGACCGGGGCGGTCATCCGTCTTAGCCTCTTGGAATGGCTTTGCGGTAACCGTCACTGCAATTTTCTGGTGGTAAGGCCGTGATGCTGCCGCTTGGGGCTGAGTCCGAACAGAGAGATCAATCATTTGAACAATCCATTAATATGAAGATTCAAATATTAAAGCAACAGTCGTGCCGACGCGGAAAAAGCGGTTCATCACCGCCGCCTCCAGTAAGCGCTTTATTTTCTGCGGACATCAGAGGCGATTTGTGCTCAATGATTTGCCGTAATCGGCATGTTTTTGCCGGTTGGCGGCATTTTGAAGCGGCAGCTTAACGCCCTGTAGATTGGCTGAAGGGCGACGGTTGCCGCCCGACCCTTACAAGATTTTTGGTTGTATGCTTGCGCGTGGGCTGGGGAGCTACGACACAGCAAGGTCTGAGGCCAAAACTTCGGGCTTTTTTGTGCAGTAGTCGTACCCGCAGCATTACATAGTCGTCATTGCCTCAATAGAATCAGGCCAACGCTGAGAGTTACGGGATGACTCCACGCGACCCTGTACGAAAGTCTCAAACGCAGTAGCGCAGATTGCCTTCGCATAGAAGTAGCCTTGCGCTTGGTTACATCCGTGGCTTGCCAATGCATTTCGAACCTCAAGTTCCTCCACGCCTTCCGCGATTACCGTCATGCCAAAGCTGTGCCCTAGTGTAATTATTGCCCGGACTATGGCTTCGTCTTGGGGGCTCGTGAGTAAACCCCTCACGAATGACTGATCAATCTTGAGCTTGTCTACGGCAAACCGTTTCAGGTAGGACATGCTGGAATAGCCTGTACCAAAATCGTCGATAGACATTTGTACACCCAGAGCCTTTAACCCTTGCATGGTTTGAATGACATGCTCTGAATTCTCAATCAGAACTGATTCAGTCAATTCAAGCTCCAGCAGTTTTGGATCGAGACCGCTGTCGCTGAGTGCGCATTTGACTTGATTAACCAGATCGCCTTGACGTAACTGCACTGCTGAACAGTTCACCGCAATGCTGATGTACCCAATGGCGGTCTCTTGCCAGGCCACTGCCTGCGCGCAAACTTGTTTCACCAACCAGTTTCCGATCGGTACGATCAGACCGCTCGCTTCAGCAACTGCGATAAATTCATAAGGAGGGATCTGCCCATGGGAGGGATGATTCCAGCGAAGTAGTGCTTCGGCTCCGATCACATCTTCAGAAACGAGATCTATTTGGGGCTGATAAAAAATCTGCAGCTCTTTTCGTTCAAAGGCTAAACGCAGTTCACTTTGAATGTGCAGGAAGCGTAGCTCACGCGCGCCCATTGTTGCGTCGTAAAAAGCCCAGGTGTTGCGACCGTTGCGTTTAGCTTGCGTGAGCGCTGTGTTCGCGGCTTTTAGCAAAGAGGCGAAATCATCGCCGTGGCTGGGGTAGCAGGAAATACCGGCTGAAATAGTGATAGACAGATTGTAACCGTCGAACACTAAAGGCTTCTGTATGAACTGAAGGATACGCTTGACCAGTTGCGCGACGCGGTTTGGGTCGCCATCGTCTACCGACACCAGAAACTCATCGCCGCTTATCTTGGCAACCTTGTCCACGCAAGGCTTAAGTCCCTCCAGCCGTTGCGCCAAGCATCTAAGAATCGCGTCGCCTTTGCTGTGTCCCAGTGAGTCGTTAATGGTCTTGAAGTTATCTACATTGAAGTACATAAGCGCGAGCTGTCGACCGTTATCGTCTGCTATGGCCTGGTTCACGTGCTCTGACAGATAATGCCTATTGGGTAAACCGGTCAGTTTGTCTTGAAACGCTGACTCTCTCAACTCTTCAGCCAGTTGTTGGCGGTGCGTGTGATGGGTCTGCAAGCGTAAACTTAGGCCGATGATGAGTAGGTACAGGGCCGCACAAACACCAGTCGCGGCAATCGCGATTTGATTCCAACTCGCCAGATAATCCTCTGCTGCGAGTCCGACCACCGACACCACCGGTAAGTTACCGATTCGTTTGAAATTGTACAGTCGCTCAGTACCGTCTACCCGCGATCGCATTGAGAGCGAACCTTCCTGAACACCTTGCAACAAGAGACGATCGATCGCGTCTGCGCGGTAGACGCGAGGGTAGGTCTTTCGTGAAGGGATGCGCAGTATGGTTTGTGGTTGATCGGTGCGGCGCAAGGTGATGACCCCGTGCGCACCCACATCTATTTTGCTCAGGACGTCAATGAGCTCATTCAAAGGCTTGCTGGTAGCGATCCAGCCAAGAGGCCTTCGCTCTCCGTCAACTATAGGAACCGCCAGATATAAAAAGTCCCTATTGGTGCTAATGCCTAGCACCATGGATGTCGCATTCAGTTGTTCAACTACTTGCTGCGCAAGGGAGGTTCGGAAATGTTCTAGGCCATCTGTAGCTAGGGAAGGGCTGACGTTGGAATCGAATAAGAATTTACCGTCAATCGCAAGGACGTCAAAATACCCAATAGCTGTGTAGCGTTTGACGAATGGTCGTAGCTGCCAGGGCTGAACTGGCGTCATTCCATCATCTCGGCGAAGCGTAGTCTCCATATGTATCGCGATGCTTTGCAAACTGGACTGTACCTCATGCAAGGTGCTGTTCAATCGGGTTTCGAGCATCTGGTTCAGATTGCTCGCGTCCAGCATGGCTTGATGCTTGGCCTGTCTAAATGAAGTGATCAACAAGCATCCCAGCAGCGCGGCGATGCAAATCCCCAGTACCACCGAACCCCACCAGTGCATAACCGGCGCTTCTCGACGAGTCAAATATGCGCCGAGTTTATCAATAGAAAGGCGCATTCCGCCGCCTGCTTTTTTGCTGATGGCATGATCATTCATAGATCGCGGCTCAATAGGAGAAGCGGGAAATCATGCCGTTCAGGTCAATAGCCAACCGTGACAGCTGGCCGCTAGCCCTGCTTGTTTGGTCTGCTCCCGTAGCTGACTGCATTGACAGGTCGCGGATGATGACCAGGCTACGATCGACTTCCCGAGCCACCTGAGCCTGTTGCTCCGTGGCACTGGCAATCACCATGTTGCGTTCGTTGATTTTTGATATCGTCAACATGATGTGCTCCAACGCCTGTCCAGCCGAGCGAGCCCGCTCCAGGGTTTGGGTCGCTTTAGTCGCACTGCTGCGTAGTGCGGCAACAGTGGCACCTGTTCCCGACTGAATACTGTCGATCATGCTGCCGATCTCAACAGTAGACGCTTGAGTGCGTTTGGCGAGAGAGCGAACCTCGTCAGCGACTACCGCAAATCCTCGTCCCGCATCGCCGGCCCGCGCCGCTTCTATTGCCGCATTAAGTGCCAGCAAATTAGTTTGGTCAGAGATGCTATGTATCACACTGAGAACTGTGTTGATCTCAGATGCGAATCGTGACAAATGATTGGCTTGTTCTGAAGCTAATCCCACATCCTCAGCCAAGCCTTGAATCAGAACGATGGTTTCGCTGACTTGATCGTGTCCTTTCTGCGTTTCCTGATCAGAAGCTTGAGATAGATGGGATGTACTGACGGCATTGCTCGCTACTTCGTCGACCGCACTGCTCATCTGGGTGACCGCCGTCGCGGCCTGCGCTATCTGGTGGGACTGCTGCTGCAATCCTTGGGTGCTATCCCCCATGACCGCTGTCATTTCCTCGGCCGCTGCCGCAAGTTGTTGAGCAGAGTTCCCTATGCCTTCAATGGTCGAACGCAGGCTTATCTGCATGTCTTGCATGGCGCCTAGCAAAGCCGCAGGTTCGTCTGAGCCTCTGGTATCGATAGGGCCATTGAGAACACCCCGGGCAATTGTCTGCGCTACCGATAGAGCATGGCGTATTGGATAGACAATGCTGCGCGTCAACAGAATGGCCATAGCGACCGTCACCGCGATCGATATTGCTAAAATCAGGCCGACGATCATTTGCATTTTTGCGTACAGCTGATGAGATTCATAAGCGGCAGCCGCTGCACCTGCTTCATTGAGCCTGACCAGCTCATCCACGTTGTGCGTCAGGTCATCGCCTACTTTGGCGAGAATGCTATTTAGCCTCTCCATTTCTTGAATGCCAGGCTCGGGGTCGTTGAGCACTTCAATGAAGGCATGCAGAGCGGGCAGGTAAACGTCCAAAGAGGCTTTCAAGGCATCCAGCAGAACGACCTCGTCGTTACCGGTATTACGGTTGTGAAACTCCATCAGCTGAGTATCAAGACTTCGTTCGGCGCTGGCGATTAGCGTTTGACTCTTCAAGCGCACCTGAGGGTCGTTGGAGGCGCGCATACGCTGGCCTTCCAAACGAATGGAGTTGATACGCACAGAGAGCTTTTGTGCTGAGGTTATACCGGATATCCAGGTTTCATTGGTGCGGTTAGTTGCGTGATCCAAAGCTGACATCTGCATCAGGCAGAACAAGCCAAGGAATAATACGATTAACGTGATAACTGAAAATCCGGCCGTTGCCCTGATTCCGATGCTGAATGACCTAAAATGCATGTGTTATTTTCCCTTTAATCTTTGCCATTGCTGAGGTGCTTGAACGGGCCGTGCCATTTAGAGTATGGCTTCAAAAGTTGAAGGTTAAAATAGCACTGAATATTTGTGATGACGATTGGCTATCGGGCTGATGCGATCATACTTACGTATAGGTGAAATAGAGTAAAAAAAGGAGGTCATAAGTTATCTGAGCACCTTAGCGCTTTTGAGCGCCGACCTCGTCCGAGGCATTCAATTCATCCAACTTTACTTATGTTGGAGATGGTATCAGGGGGCTAGGAACGGGCCTTCCCACCCTACTTTTGTGACTCGGAGGAAGGGCTCTCGCGATCGGCGTAATCCGAAGAGTCTCTACCAGCGGTAGCGTGCCCAGTGATCCGCGTGCGCCTTGATGGAGTGCCCAAGCTGCCGATCCGCCGAGCGCCCCTGCATTCAAGGTAGCAGCGAGATTGATTCTCTTGATACTTTCATCCTTGCTATGCCACAACTTTGGTCGCTGCCCCATCGGAATTTTTGTAGCAACTGAGGTAATGCAGTGAACGAGATTTTTGCGATTAGGGATTTAGTGAGACAGTCAGCCGACGCTCTGCAGGAAGCGGTTAAGCATCATTGGCCAGTGATTAATCCGGAGCTTAACGGGTTGCAGGAGTCGAACTTGACGCTCCACTTTGCAGCTCGTGCATTGAGCGCCGGCTTGCATGTCTATCCAGAGGCATCAAACCATAACGTAGTGGATGGGCACAGTCGGGTCGATCTGTTTGTCAAGGGCCAGCTTAGCGGAAATAACGTGACAATTTCAGTTGAGTCCAAAAAATTGTATTCAGCCGGCAAAGCGGCAGAGATGTGGGCAGATTACCAAAAGATGCAAACATTCGAATTTGCGAAAACTAATGCGGCGAATCTGGAGAATGGAAAAGATGGCCTGAGGTTCGGGGTCTTGCTAGCCGTGACTGCCGACGTACGCAACAAGGACTGGTGGGTCGAGCCGTATGCGTATGATGGTAAATCTTGGGATATGTTGGCCGACGTGTTGGCCCAAGCATTCGATAAGGGAAGTTACGAGATAACCGGGTTGTATCCTCAATATCTTCTCTATGCTGTTTTTAAACTCTAAGGCTTGTCGCGCACATCTAACGGGTGAGGCCACGCGACACAAGGGTTGCTGGCTGCTCCAGAATCGCGTTCTGCCCTCACGCAGGGCCGTTAGCAAATCGATGCGAGGTCGGGCTGTGATGAACATCAAGCTGTAAAGCATGATCGATCTGTCGATCACGATTGCAGATCCACTTCTGTTTAGCCGCAGGACAGGTCGCCTAGCGCGCTGTTCGCTTGGGCGAGATTAACCTGCTGCTTGGATATGGCTTCGGTTTCGAAAAAAGTGGAGGGAGGGTTGGAAAAGGCGAGATTCGCTGTACGGAATCTATGATATGACCGTGCGATGCCCCTTGATCGTTGAAACAAGAGCTCATTACTCCAGCAGCCTCGGTAGCCAACCCAGCATTCGTGGCACGCCGATATCTCTCAATGTGCCCAAGATGCGATCCGACTGATTGAAAGAAGAATACCGGCGGTGTCTATGTTGACTGAGTTAGCAAAGACAGTCGTGATTCCCGATCTGACCCACTGCTCAATGTGAGCCCTGAGCTGGAGCTTGAATTGTTCAGCACAGACCGACGGATCGATCTCGTCCAAGAGGGCTTCGACTGCGTAATCCGTTTCGAGGCCAATCATTGACGACAGGCTGATCGCCCGCTCGCTGGGCAAGTTGCGCATGATGAACGCGGCGAGCCTAAGCTATCTGGTAAAGCACGGCATACCGCAGACGCTTGACGACCTCCTAATACAGGGTCACCAGATGATTCACTACACGCCGACCCTTGGCGCCCGACTGGCTGGATGCCGAATATCCGTAGGGTGATGGCTATACATCAATTGCTCTGTCAAGCGTGATGCAGGTCAATAAATTGCAGACCTATCATGCTGCGGGCCTGGCGAGGATTGGACTAATTCAGACCGGTAATCTGGGGCTCGCGCACCACATCAAAAGCGGCGATCTGGTAGAAAATCTGCCCGATCTACGACCCGAACCGCTGGCTGCGTCGCTCGTAGTCGCGCATAGGCGTAACCTTTCCCAACGCGTCCGGGCCTTCATGACTTGGATCGAGCGTGAATTGGAACCCTATTTTGATTAGCCGCTTGAGTGGTCAACACGCGACCCAGTCACTTGTCTCACGGCGGCTGCTTGCAAGAGGTGTTTGCCATACGCTGCATCTAACCCTGGGTTTGAGTCGGCTCGGGCGTTCGATGCTTCTCGTAGATCGTCTCTCGGCGGTTTCACTTCCAGCCCATGCCTCCATCCCCTCGTTCGAAAGCTTAGGCCGCATTCACCTGGAGTAACTGGCATAGATGTAACGGAGCTTGGAGCACGGTTGATCCGTCAGTTAGTTAGGGTGTTGCCCACACTTCTTCTTGCTCCCGGTTGTCATGGCGCATGTGAGCTTTATGCGCAGATTCTGGTACCTTGTCATGTCATTCACAAACCATGTGACTAAAACAAGGATGTTGTAATGCGCTGTTCCCTCGTCTTAGCAGTGACTGTTTTGCTCACCGGCTGCGCCGACTCCCACAACTGGTCGCCACAACAAAACGGCTCCGCCCACATCACGCGAAACGACCGGGTCTATATCTCAACACCCACAGACGGCGAGTACGGAGATCATGTCTACAACGGTTCTGGGCGTAATACCTCCAAGATAATCTTTAATGCTTTGAGTGCAAAGACTCGTCTGATCAGGATCGGTGGCGTTGTAGCGGATTTTGAGGATGCACTTGCTCAGGCACAACGGACGGATCAGGACATCTTGATATTCCCCTCAATCCTGCATTGGGAAGACAGGGCAACTGAGTGGTCGATGATTCCCGATAGGGTAGAGGTCAAGGTTGATGTCGTTCGTGTCCAGACTGGTGATGTGATCAGTTCTGGAGTTATAAGAGGGAGGAGCGGGCTTGCCACTCTCGGTGGAGATCATCCTCAAGATTTGCTGCCAGAGCCGGTCGCTGACTTCGTTTCTTCAC
>Ga0247815_10001838_pt1 | contig 16005 bp, 15 predicted proteins | sample UWRJL194509B1_FD_181014 | JGI IMG/M metagenome (GOLD analysis project Ga0247815, IMG submission 181014) | Plant litter microbial communities from Arlington Agricultural Research Station in Wisconsin, United States - UWRJ-L194-509B-1 | ecosystem: Environmental > Terrestrial > Plant litter >...
AATTTAATTAATTAATACCAATTTCAAAAACCTCGTCACTTTCTATTTTGGATAGTATGAGATTAAGCCTCTCATCAAAGGAAACAATATCATAAATAGCATCTTTAATGACACTGCCAAACTCTTCAATATCAATATCTGAATGAATGACCACCAATAATGTCTCGTAGTCTTTATATTCGGTAGAAACTATATTTTCTCCCCAGACTTCTTTCAATACTATTGGAAAACCCTCTCTTAAAGTAGATTGTTGCAATTGCGAAGCAATATCTTCAATTAGAGGCTTTATCTTTTCATCGTCACTCGAGAAACCAAATTCAGCTCCTAAATCAATTTCCATCGAACCTATTTGCTCACCATCAAGATAAACCATGTACACCTCATCAATCTGTTCCAGCTTAACTTTATGGGGCGTTTTAAAATCGATAGTATGGATATCAAATTCTCTTGTAGTCATATCAATTTATTTTAATTAGATCAGTCAAACGTGTTGTATAACATCTGGTTAGGTGATTCTGTTTCATCTTCCATTCCTCGCTTTTATAACCCATTGTACCAAACCTTAATGAATTTGTGCCATTAAGCTTATTGAGTTTATCGATTACCTTCATCAGGTTATCATTTCTTGGTCGATCTTCTTGGACGAAGAGATTCTGTGTACCATCGCTTTTGTCTCTCAAATCCATTAACATGATACCAACACGCTTATAAACAAACTCCTCTTTATAGATTGCCTTTAAACCTTTTATAGCAAACTTAATAAGGGTTGGGGTATGGGATGTAGGTATATCCAATTTGCAAGTAATTGAATTGAAATATTGTTTCTCCTTAAAATTCCAAGCATTTGTTTGTACGATAACTTGAATTTGTCCACAAACGCTATTTTGCTTTCTCAATTTCTCTGCACAACTACTGGTATAAGTTGCCAGTGCCTGTTGCATGTAGCGGTAGTTATCAGTGTACTTACCGAACGATTTTTGGGATGCAATAATATCCTTACGCTTCGGAACGTATTCTAAACCGATACATCTTTGACCATTTAGTTCTCTAATCATCCTTTCTCCAACTATTGTAAGATTACGTCTTGCCCAATCTGGTTTGATCAAACTCAATTCATATGCAGTTTGAATACCTAACTTATTTAATCGAACTGATAGTTTGCTACCTATGCCCCATATGTCTTTTATGGGAGTCAATTTAAGAAGCTCTAAGCGTTTTTCTTCATTATCGATAGCAAACACTCCGACATCTCTAAAGTGTTTCTTTACGTAGCGATTTGCGACTTTACATAATGTTTTGGTATTAGCCAATCCAATGCTCACTGGCATACCAATTCCTTGCAAAATACTTCGCCTTATTTCTTTCGCATATTCTACAATGTCACAATGCTTAAAGGAATCAAAATTCAGGAATGCTTCATCAATTGAATAAACTTCCAAGTCAGGGTTGAAGCTATGAAGCATACGCATTATCCTTGCGCTTATGTCGCCATATAAGGTATAATTAGATGATAGCGCAACTACACCAAACTTGTCCAATGTAGGCTTAAGCTGATGGAACGGAACTGCATAGTCGATATCAAGTGATTTTGCCAGTTGATTTTTCGCAATTGCTTGCCCATCGTTATTTGTTAATACTATTATAGGTTTACCTTTTAATTTCGGTTCGAAAATTTCTTCGCATGAAGCATAACAATTATTACAGTCTACAATCGCCAACATTATATCTTCCTTTTACGTCTTGTATAACTCTCGTAACTACACCCCAGATCTTAAAATCATCGAATTCAGCAATTCGTATGGGTTTAAATTTCTTGTTAGCTGGATAAAGAAAAAAGTCATTTCCAGTAATCGAGATAAATTTTGCGGTAAATTCTGAATTGATTACTGCAACGACCAAATCACCATTTTCTGGTTTAAGCGACTTGTCAATTACCATAATATCTCCTTCAAACACATGAATATCCTGAAGAGATTTGCCAGTCACTCGCCCTAAAAAAGTTGTTTCCCTATTTGTCATGCAAATGTCATCAAGACTAAGCAACCCCTCCAAGTAATCATCGGCTGGCGAGGGAAAACCTGCTTGTATGCACGTGCTAAAGAACGGCAACATGGCATGTGATTCGTCCGCTTTAAAAATTTCCATCTCGATCATAACACAAAGTAATACTAATATTTTTAGTAAAGCAAAATATATTTTAAACATTTTGCTACCATTAATCTGTAATTAGGTTGGCTCTAATTTTTTGTATTTAATCTGAGGAATATGTTATTAGCGAGCAATATGGAATTAAAATGGTTTATAAAAACTTGTTTCTAATCTGTAGAAATTCATTAGTTATTAAGTGATAGTCGGAATATTTGATTTAATTTTTTTCTTTTAATCTGCAAAATAAAATACTGATAATCAATTACTTATTTTAAAAAAAATTTGTTTTGATGAAAAAATGTTTTGATATTTGTGCCATGCTCAGCAGAAACTGTCAAAGTTGTCTGTTAGCAAGGTCATAGCACATGGAGCTCTTCCGATTAGTTATACCAATTTTTCCTACCATGCTGTAAGCATTAATAACCTGAAATAGGTTAGAAGGAATTGGTATGTATTTAATCAAAAAGCAAAATGAAAAACTTGACATCTAAAATCCTCATAAAGAGGTTACAAAGTGAACTTCAACGTAGTCATGGATACGTTATAAGTCGATCAAATAATAAGTTGATATTCCTGAAAATCTCTTCAACATCAAAGTTTGGAGCTCACGTCATTTCAATTAATTTAAAGGAAGGCAGTTTCGAAGTTTTTCTCTATCCTTTTCGTACTAATAGTCATATCTCAAGTGAGGTATTAATACCAAAAATTGAGAGTTTTATAAGTAGGATATTTAACCAAATAGTTGATCAAAATTTAAGCGATGCTTTACAAAATTTTAGAGAGGAGGTAAAAAATGGACTCTAAAATTGCATATAGCAGAAACGATAGGAAGTTCGTATCCAAGCCAGAGGGATGGTTATCAGGATCACTTAAATATCAGCCAATTGAAACGGATATACGTCAATTAATCGTCCATTTAACACAAGGAAGATCTATTACTGCGGGAATTTACAAGGATAATGTTCGTTGCAACGATAATTTTATAAAGCAACAAATAGTTGGAGTGGATTTCGATGGCACGATGACATTGGAAGAAGTAAATGCTATCATGATGGATTACAACATTATGTATAATTTCGGCTATTACACCTTTAAGCATACTGCTGCTTCTCCACGTTTTAGATTGTTCTTCGTGTTGGACGGTGAAATTTGGGATGCGAAATTAGCTAGAGATGTTGGTAGGGCATTTAATGAAATTTTTAATCGAAAGCCAGACATAAGTGCTATTGATGCTGCTCGAGCCTGGGCAGGAACAAATAATGGATATTTCGAAGGCATTTTACATAATAAGACCTCCGTGATTTCGATCCTTGAATACGGAAATTATAAAATATTCGATAGAGACCGATGTCAGACTAGAAGTTTGCTACCGATTGATAAGGTAGAAAAGGAAGAGTGTGCAAATATGATTAACCCTATTAAATATTATTATAGAGAAAGTCATAATTGCACACAATTAATTGAAGAAGAATATGAAATTGATTCGATTCAAAACTGGAAAATTGAGGAATTACTTGAAATAACATTATTTAAAATGTTTTATGATGGTTTAGGAACTGAAACTAAAGGTAATAAATTAGTTCATCACGAACTACTCGGATTGGCTTCAAACTTAATTCAGTTAAAAGGAGGAATGAAACTCTTTAAGGAGTGTATTAAACGAAATAGATTCTATTCCAAGGATAAGTATTCTATCATTAATTACTTAAAGCAAAATCCTTGTCCTCCAATGAGATTAAATGACTTCTCTCCTTTCGAGGAAGATCAACTTCACCAATTTCAAACCTTCCCTGACTTAATAAGAAAAAAGGGTAAGGTAAAAATAATTGATAAGAAAGCTCAACCAACATATATAACGGAAAAAAAAGCTAGTGAAGAATTGAAGAATGCATTTGAATATGTAATTAATACAGATACTAATAAAGTGTATTTGTTTGAAGTAGCAACTGGACTTGGAAAAACAGAGCGTATAAAAAACATTAGGGGAATAGTGGTTGCTTTTCCTGACAATGCTTTAAAAAACGAACAATTTAATTCTTCAAAATTAAAACCAAAACAAAAGTTGTTAACTCCTTCAACAGTGGGGCTATTTGCAAAATCGATAAATAATAGAATTCAACATCTTTTTTCAATTGGAAAAAATGATCAGGTTATTAAGTTGATTAAGGAAATCGCAGAATCAAGTCTCGAGTCTATCTCCACTGCGAAGATTGCTAAAGAGGATCAAGTTAAGGCGAGAGAATACATAAATCAACTTTCAGAAGTTGGTAGCAATGAAAGCGTAGAAAAAACTATTTTCACAACACATACTCGAGCATTGTTTACCGATTACCCACATGATACGCTTATTTTTGATGAAAATCCATTGGGCAGTTTATTGGAAATTAAAGCTGTTTTGATCGAAGATTTACAGAAATTATCTCAGTCAGAGGGAAGCATTCCTGTTATTGACCACCTGATAAATAATTCAACTGATCATGAATGCTATGATACTCCTGACTTTTCAGATCTAAGGAAACGCATAGATAATTTAGGAGTGACTCTCGATATTAGTAGTAATGTTTTTAAGTTTTTTGAATCAGATTCTTACATTAAAGATAAAGATCATATCCACTATCTTTTGAATCATGTAAAGCGATTACCAAAGAATAAAAAAATAATTATTGCTGATGCTACCCCTCCCATTGTGTTATGGAAGCACCTACTCGGTGATCGACTGGAAGTGATCTCGATAAAAAATGTCAAGTATAAGGGATCAATTAGACAATATACAAATATAAGTTGTAGCCGAATCAGCTTGGATAAGCATCAAGAGCAGATCGCTTCCAAGGTTGGCTCTGATGTTTGTATTACCTTCAAAGACAGAAGAAAGTACTTCGAAAATCCATGTAATAGTATGCATTTTGGGAGAGTTCGTGGATCAAATGAATTGGCTGGAAAGCCTTTCTCCGTTGTGGGGACACCTCACCATAGTAATTATCTTTACAGGTTTATCGCTAAAATTTGTGGAATAACTACAGACAAATTTGTTATGAGAAATGAGAGAGTCCAATACAAAAATAAGGAATTTTTGTTTCGTACGTTCGAAAACGAATCGCTGCGGAATATACATTTGGAGCTCGTTGAAGGTGAAATAATACAGGCTGTTGATCGTGCAAGATTAATCCGAAATAATGTCGAAGTAAAACTTTATAGTAATCTTCCAATTGATCAAGCGAATTATCACATGCTATAGATCTGGGAGATGCAACCATAATGGGAGACTATTATTTTTTTGTCTCCCATTAAGTATTAACGCTATCCAGTTATGTAAATGAGTTAATTAATGCCTTAATGTCCGTAATTAAATCATCAGAGTGATCTCCAAATAAAGGAACAAGAGCGGCTAAAAAAAACATTTTACTTTTGAAGAATATAGTTAATTTATCATTAAGAATTTGCTTTTGGACTTCATTGAGTTCGGAAACAGCGATTTGCCGTTTAATGATCTGGAAGGATTGAAAAAGGTAAATTATATCCATTCCTCCTGATGAAAGTCTAAATTCCTCATACCTAACTTGGTATACCACCTGTGGAACATTAGCAAAACGTATAGAATTGTTGTTGAATCGCTTTATAAACTGCACAAACACGGTAAGTCCCTCTGACCCAAGAAATGTTCCTTCATTTGATGTAAATCTATAATTGTTCAAATCACTATAAAGCTGTTCAAAAAGTTGCATTATAACTCTAAAGTTATCCAGATATTGTTGTTCTCTACTAGCAATACTTTGTTGTCGAAAGGTTACATATAAAAAACAAATTGCAATTCCGTTAAGAAAGGGTGCAGTAATCCCACCAATTGTATCTCCAACATAGCCAGTATCCTGTGAAAATGGAAACAACGAAAATTTTGTTAGAATAAAAATCAATAATGGCATTAGCACTAATAGTCCTATGGCAATGAACACGAGCGGTAAGTTTTGTCTCTTCATCTACAAAAATAATTTAATTATTAACTTTATTTATTCTATGAACTCAGTGTAACAATAAGTAAGTAAATTTTATCGATTTTCTAACAAATTATGTCTACCAGGCAAAAAATATTACTTTAGAGAAATTTAAAAATCTCATGAGTAACAAATATCTAAACTACGTCTCTGACGAACATTTATTACATTGTGTCGGTAACTTACACAATTCCTATCTTAGGGCTAAAAACAAGATCACTAAGAAGAAACTTTACGCAAACAAGGTTGACATAATCAAGCTAACGTTTGACGCCAACTTCAACGAAATTGAAGAGGAGGATTTAATTGAATCAGAAATTCTCAGGCAGATTGACAAATCTGTAAATAATTCGATTGGAACTTTTCATGAACAATTATTAGGTGGAATTGCAGGATTCGAAGCTGGGATTAACTCTGGATATGATGTAAAAGCGTCTGACAATACATTGTTTGCGGACATTAAAAATAAGCACAACACTATGAATAGTAGTAGCGCAGAAAGTTTATTCCAAAAATTAAAAAAATACGCTGATGAAAATAAGAAAGCAAAGTGTTATTTAGTTCAAATTCTAGCAAAAAAAAGCTTCAGTATGCCTTGGACTGGGGACATAAATGGCAAAGAGTACTCGCATAGTAGGGTTTTTAAGATCTCAGGAGATAAATTTTACGAGCTATTAACAGGAGAAAAAGACGCACTTTTTCAGCTTTATAAAGCGTTACCCTTAGCGATAAAAGATTATTTGCTTACTATTGAAAAAACAGATTCCGTCAATGATAATTCCGCTATCGAAGAACTAAATGAACAAGTAAGTATATCTAAACGCACCATTATTGACCAAATTTCGTCTGAAAGCTATAAATATTACCCTGGTTTTGACAAGCTGTAATAGTTATTCAAAAATTTCACAATAGAGTAACCAACTTCCCTGCCGAGATTTACAGGAACAGCGTTTCCAATTTGCTTATATTGCTGAGCAATCGATCCACTAAACTGCCACTCGTCAGGGAAAGTTTGAATTCTTGCATACTCCCTAACAGTAAATGGGCGAGTTTCTTCAGGATGACATCGTTCTGTCTGCTTCTGAGCTGGGCTACAGGTTAAAGTCAAACACGGTTCATCCCAACCAATTCTTCTGGCAATGCCCGTTTTACCCCCACCCAAATAAAAGCTACCACCCATAAACGACTTTTGAATCTCTAAAGGAAGGTTACGCCAATAACCTTTTTGTGGTACTTGAGCCAATACATCAATCTTGCTCTGTGGATATTTAGCACCCTTTGAATTAGGAACATCAGAATCATACAATGATCCTTTTTTTAAAGCATCCTCTAAGTTAAAAATCTTTTTGTTTGGTTTTGGATATTCAAATAGAATAGGGATATCTTTTCTAACCCCTACAAGAATTAATCTTTCTCTTTTTTGAGGTACATTGAAATTTATCGCTTTCAAAACTTGGGCAGGGACAACATTATAGCCAATCTCATCAAGGATTGATATCATCCCTTGTAATGTTTTACCTTGGTCGTGGCTAAGTAAACCTCGTACGTTTTCACCAATACATATAGGAGGGTTAACTTCTTGAACTACTCGTGCAAATTCATAAAACAAAGTACCCCTCGCATCAGCTAAACCAAGTTTCTTACCCGCATAACTGAATGCTTGGCATGGAAACCCTCCAGTTACAACATCTATTTTATTATGATAGTCTTTAAAACTAAAAGATTTCACATCACCTTCGAAAACTGTCCATTTTGGACGATTCAACCTGAGGGTTTGACATGCCCATTTATCAATTTCATTCAATGCCTCACACTTTAAGCCAGCTTGCTCCATTCCAATAGCTAATCCCCCAGCCCCAGCAAACAATTCTAAAACTTTATAATCATGATTAGGCAAAACCTCATTGGTTTCAAACTCATCAACTCCCATGAAGTCTTTGAAAACTTGCTCAACGTCAGATTTTTTGTAAACTCGATAGTTACTGATAGGTTCTCTTGCGGCAGAAAGTTTCCCATCTTTGTCCCACCTACGCAAAGTTTCCTTACTTTTACCGATCAAGTCAGCTGCCTCTTGTAATGTGATATAATCTTTAGTAACCATATATATTAACCTTAAACAATGGTTACAAATTTAAGACTAAAAAAATTAGTATCAAAGTTCATTATCAAAAAAAATATTGATTTTTACTAATTATATTCAAGGCTTTGGCGCACAATAGCTTAAGAAAAAATTAGCTTTATTTAGATTCCATTATTATCACTTGTTTCAGCGGTGCTCATTGTAATTTAACAAATTATGGGATATCACAAAAATTACTAAAAATCCCTATATGGTTGTTTTCTTGTCTACAACAATACAACTGCTCGTAGCTATTCTTCTAAAATAAGTGAAACTAACTCGTAAATTTCTTCAATATTAGTAAACAGTGTAGATAGTGGTTTTTCGGCATTTTTTAAAAGGTAAGATAGCTCCAAAGCTTTGATGTCCTTACTCACTCCAAGTACTTCAAGCTTGGCTTTGTCAGAATAGCAACTTTCCAAATCACCTCTTTCCCAAATAAACATTTTATGACTTCTTAGTTCGGTGTGTATGTTCCGATAGTCAGTTTCTCCCAGATCCTTAATTATGGCATCATACTTGTCACCGCTTACGAATCTACTTTTCATCCCATCAATCACATTTTGAAGTTGTTTATCATCTGGCTTTAAAGTTTCAGACTGAACTTTAGTAAATAGATCTAATAAGTTTTGAGCGTCCAAATTTTTGTTAATATCGATTAACCTTTTTGATATTTTATCGTAATCGATACTCAATGAAGAGATAGCTTTTTTGACTTTTGCAGAAGAAATTTTCAGTTCATTTAGGCTTTTATGCTTAGTAAACTTTCCGACTTCGTCCTTAAAACAATCCAAATCCCCCAAAATAATATAGGGAATTTTAAAACATTCCAGCATTTTGACATAAATCAAAAAACTACCTTTTCCATTAACTCTCGTAACTGTTATATTACGATAGTCTAATATTTGATTGCCGCCTTTGACTTTATCTACAATAGCTGGAATAAGGTAAACCTCTCCCCCCTCCACCAAAACTACCTTATCAGCAAAGAACAACTCGGAATTATTTGACCATAAAAATCTTTTCAATTCAGTAGTCAATTCCTGAGAAACTTTAGAGTTTAACTGTGTACAAACGGAACAATTAATTTCTGGATTTTTATAAACTCGAACTATATTGAAAGGTTCAACATTTTTCAAGAATTCTGTAGAATGTGTGCTAATTATAAGTTGCCTCTTCTGTATGGCGCTTGAATCTAAAAACTTATCTAATTCGGCAGAAATGACCCTTCTTGCTTGCGGATGCAGAAAAAGTTCTGGCTCTTCAGTTATCAGTAAGGAGCTACTGTGGTGGTATTGCTGGCAATATAATGCAAAAAGGGAGATTATTATAGCACTCTGTATCCCTGTTCCCTTCTCATGGAGTGGTCGATCAATGCCATCGTTTACAAATAGTTTAACATTTTTGTGCAATTCATTATTTGCATCTTCCATAAACTTGAACGATACTGACTTATGTGCAATTGCACCTTCAAGTAATTTTCTTATCGCTGCGGTGTCTGAGTCAAAAACTTGATCCACTAAATTCTTAATGTCCCCAGACTTTGCCTTAAGTAAGGTCTCAAAACTTTCCTCCGAATTTGGTTGAAGCTTAACTTTATTTTTATTCCAAAGTCCAAGAATAAGTTTTCCGAACCATGTATAGTGTACAAGTCTTAAGTCTTCTTTATGACTTCTTAATGCACTTATTACGGTAGTGGTAACTAAAGAATCTCTGAGTTTTTTTGATAAGAAATGTGATATCCATATTTTGCCAAAAGCATCGAAACAAATTAATCCGTAGCCTGCTTTTTCATCATCTCCCCTTGCCTTGCAATAAAATAATTTGATCATTTTGGATGACTTCAGCAAATCTAACAGCTGCTGTGAAGTCCTCCACGTACTTTTGCGCCCATTATCGGGATTAATCTCGATTCCCTCCTTTTGCTCCAGTTCATCCAACCCTTGAAATAATGTGTAATTGATGTTAATCTCATTATTTTCTCCTTTTGTATAGAGAACAGAGCTATCTTTCACTATGGAAAATGCAGTGCTCTTCTTTATACTGAGAATTGTAGTTTCCTCGAAGTCCCTATCTGTCAACTCCGCTTCGAGATAAAAATTATCTGAAACATGCTCTACAAGCTCTCCAGTTTCTTCATCAAGTTCTTCAAAAGTGTAGAAATCATTATCTGTGATATTGTGGCTACTTGGAAATCTTTCACCAACAAGTATTTCCAAACCTTTGATAATATTAGATTTCCCAGAGTTATTTTTTCCAACTAAAACATTTTTTCCTTTTTCAAGTCTAATGGAAATTTGTTTTAGGCTTCTATAATTGAATGCTGAAAATTTAGAAATATACATTTGGAGAGAGCTTTGTTTATTGAATTTGAATTTTTGACTATGTGGGTGTATTCAATTTAAATATAATCAATGATAAAATCTTCATCGTTAATCAGTGTATGTTTCAGGACAGATTGCCAGTAGTTTACTCCCTTAGTTGCTTTTTCTCGGTCGATACGCCTGAGAACCTGCGTCCTTACTAAATCAAAGTTTGAATCGACAAGACCATTTTCAATATCATCTTTCAACGAAGAAATTACGCTTTCAGAATTTTCTTGAAATCTTCTAAATAATTCGAGACGGGTATAATGATTATTTATTCTTTCAAAAAGTAGATTATTTACACCATTACTATTGTCAAGATAGAATTTGACCTCGATTGCCTTATTTCCGATACCTAAATCAACATAGAGATATTGTACTTGAGGCAAAATATCTAAGTAGTGGTTTAGAATATTTCGACCGTGAATTCCTCTCCATTGAGAACTTTTTAAACTATTGCATTCACTACAGCATGGGATTAAGTTAATAGGATTGACTGCAAACTCAGGAAATTCTCCTTTAGAAATATAGTGATCAAATGAATTGGCATTATTCAATGTACAACTTTGACAAATAACCATCCTGCCAGTATTGGTTGTAGTCAATTTAACACGAAGATCTTGAAGCACCGAGTTTTGGTAAGCGTATAGCTTCCGTAAATCGTTCATGCTCGCTACTGACATGGCGTGATTGGAAAGCAATTCCAAAGTATCACCTTGAAAATGGATCGTATGGGCATTGTATTGATCTTTTACAACACTTTCTAAACTATCAATCCTATCTAAATAATGAGGATCTTGTGGAGAATTTTGTTTACTACTGACCACACTTTTGTAGAAGTCAAATGCATCATCTTGGTATGAGTTAAGATTGATCATTGCGAGAGGCTATTACGTTTTGAATATAGATGCTTGCATTTAGACTCAAGGGGTAATCATCGTACTCGAGCAAATTGACAATTTCTTCAAAAGTCTTTTTTTGGTTAACCAATGCATCAACGATAAGTTTATATTGCTTTGGGACTTCTCTATTACCAAAGACTTCATCGGTAAGAACACCTAAATTCTCACCAAAACATTCGATACTTATACGCCTAATATCTGGGTAATCCCCAGTTCTTTCCATTACAAAAACATTTTTGGAATGTAGTTCTCTAATGATTAATGGTGAGTGAGTGCCAATAATGCAATATGATTTAAATTCATTAACAAGCTCATAAATTGTATTAATTAACTGTGTAATTGCATTTGGATGCAAATGGGTTTCGGGCTCATCAAATAGGATCAGGGAATCATACCTGATGTTACTAATTATTTCCGTAATTACAAACAATATAATACCTTGACCTGATGATAGTTGTCTCTTAATTAGCTTATACTTTGCTGTATCAATTTCATATAAATCACCAGAAAGAATATTTTCATGGTCTTCTTTTATGTTAACAAAGGAATCAATAAATAGCTCGCTAAGAAAGTTTAAAAGTACCGATCTCCACCTATCAACCCTGTTTAGCTCTTTAATCTTTCGGCAGCTATGGTAAAAACTCAAAATAAGACTTTGTTCACTCCTAATTTCTCCTTTCTCATTTCTTAATCCACAATATACATAGTTAAAAGAGGCATGTTTTTTGGGAATTTCGAAACTATCAAAAACACTATATGATACTGCTATAGTCTTGCTAAAAATCGGTATTTTACCCTCAAAGCTACCTGTATTGCCTTTAGAAAAATTAACAGGTAGAGAAGTAATTAGTTGCGTTTTGCCCACACCATTTTTTCCAATAAGTGCATAAATTCTGTTTGGTAGGGGTTCACGGTCATCAAATTTAAATGGAACATCAAGTGTTCTATCACTGTATTTTGGCTTAAATTTATAATGGAAATGAAATAAAGAATCCATGTCGAACCCCCCTATAACATATTTTATAATTCTTAACCGTCTTTCAGCTGAATCATTTCTTATAAGTGAATTAATGAAAACTGATTTTTTTTCGAATTTTTCTTGAATTTCGGGAAAGAAAGCAGCATCTTTTAAAGCAAACAAAATACTGTAAAAATCGTCCCCACAGACCGTTTTCAATTCGGTGTAATAGCTATCAGACTGCCCCAGAGAGCAGTAGTCATGGTCAAGATCATTAAACCTATCAGGAATTACTTCTGCAGTTACGTCAACATCCTTATTCATTATTTTAACTTTCCCAAGTGGTTTAACGTTATTTTTGTTGGAATAATAATAAAGGTCAAAAGTAGTAACGAAGTCATAATCATCCCATGAGTTATAAACAGCGACAAAAGATGGGAATTCAATAGGCAGCTTATGGCTTAGTGAATAATCAGATCTTCCAGACGGGTGCTTGTCGACAAAGAAAACTGTTCTATTTTTTTTTACGCCATATGGAAGAGAGTTGTTAGTATCAGCTTTGACAACCCTATATATAGGTAAATTTGAATCGTTAAAATCTTCGATTGCCAAAGACAATCCATCATTTAAGAGGACAGCATTAACCGATGTATAAAGATTACTTAGAACTTCCGAATCATTGATAAATTCAGGATGAAGAAAAGCCTCGACAAAATCAATAAATTTGGTTTGGTCTTTGAAGAGGAGTAATCTATTTTTAAACAGGTACTCCGAATCCCAATCACTATTATTAATAATATGCTGATAAACATCACCATAGGCATTATCATACCTTGGGTCTTCAGATTTCATCTCATATAAATCCCAAACACCCGTTAAAAACTTGATTATTTTGTCAGCTTCCATTGATGGAAAAAGACGATCCCATTCCGCTTTTAGAATTGAATAGAGATCTTCTTGAACTTTTCGAGTGAGAGAGTTAGTCATAATTTTTACCAATTAACGCATAAATGTTTACACTCCCAATTCCATATGTGTTTTTTTTTAAATTTAAGAGATTATCCTTATTGTATAAACCGAATCACACCTAATATAATAAAACCTTTTAAAGTTAGAGTACACTTAAAAAATTAGAATTTGGACAACAAATATTAAAAACATAAAACATTGGTTTCCAGGATATAAAGTAATATTTTTCGTATCTTTAGGGTAAATTTAAACCAATCTAAAATATGGATATTTTATACATTAGAGTTTCATCCCTTGATCAAAAGACAGACAGACAAAAGACTAACACTGCAGGTTTCAAAGTTTTTGAAGACTACTGCAGTGGCTCAATCTCTTTTGCAGATAGAGACAAGGGAAAAGAAATCATAAAACTATTAAATGCTGGAAAAATAGACACCCTGACCGTTAGCAGTATCGATCGGTTATGTAGAAATGTACAGGATTTGTTAAACACTATTCAATTATTTAAAAAAAATGGTGTATCGATAACTTTCATTAACCAAGGACTTAAAACTCTTGATGAAAATGGTAATGAGAATTCAATTTCACGCATGATCATAAGTATTCTTGGCGTTGTAAGCGAGATGGAGCGAACTCAAATCCGAGAGCGACAAAGAGAAGGTATTTTGATCGCTAAAGCTAAAGGTGTTTATAGGGGAAGAAAAGTTGGAACAAAAGAAGATTCTCTAAAATTCCTTAGCAAGCCAAGGAATAGTAAAGTTTTGGAATACCTAAAGATGGGCAATCTCAAAGGGGTTGAAATTTCGAAATTGACTGGTGTCAACCTAAACACAATCACCAAAATTAAGAGGTTAGGTTTACCTGAGAGTACAAAATAACCCTTACATAACCTGGGGTAAACCAGGTTATAACTATCGTTAAACTACACAAAACTATGTCAACATTTACCATAAATCTCCTAAAATCGTATTAATTACCCGAAAAAATTGTTCACCGTGCTTTTTAGTTACTTAAAATGCTTCTTTTGGCGGGTACATTAAAAACGCAAGATGAATATTTTTAGGGAATTTGGTTACATTCCCCCCTTGTGATTGGTACCCTCCTATACATACCAGGTGCTCCCACCCCTAAATCCCTGTTCGACCAGGCTCAAGACGTACCAGGTAAAATCGGTATACAACTTTTGAAATATGAAGTTTTAAAAAATTTTTCGGACCAAAAAATCATTAAAAAATTAGGCAGTTACTATAATAAGTTACCTGCTATGTAGTAGCTTGCACTATATCTTAAGTCAAGTTGGTACTCTTTAAGACTTTTAAATGCTGCGGTATACCATTCTCCATCCTGAGGAAAAGTTGAAAATTCTTCATGTGTTTTAATCGAATAAAATTCACTATCAAATGAGACTTCTATTCCATAAATTCCAATCTTGTGTTCTTTTACACGTTTCAGCACGATTGCAAAATCCTCCTCATTGAAAGAAACCATCGATGAAGTTTCAACATTGGGAATCTTGTTCAGTCCGAAGAAAATGTGCTTATTTAAGAATTTGTGCTTAAGAGCTAATTGTTCATTTGTCATAAATAGCTTTATCTAAACGATTTAATATTTGTTAAACTGACATAGATAAATTTCTTATGGCGAGATAGTAACCCTTAAGAAACAAAAAACTCTCGTTTGCGGTGCATTCACGTAAAACCGTTTGAGTTACTTGACTTTTTTTATCATGTTGTGAAAGGCTTATAACTCCACTCTCTTCCTTAGCCGACCAAACAAGCGGTTTGTCTAGTTTTGAAAGTATTCCATTCAGCTTTTCGCACATTAAGCTCACTTTTAAAAAATTATTATTCATTTCAATTAATTTGAAGGGGAACTTAAAATAGACCTAATATCTTTTTGCGCTTTATAATTGTAGGAACAACTATTGGCGGATGAAATTTAATGTTCACACCGTCAATCTGAAGATGTATTAAAGCATCATTATATCCACTTATATATGAATAAGCTTCGTCAACTGAACAATGCTGTATTAAATAGATCTCCTGTTGCGTTAAAAGGTTTTTGGTGAGAATAGATGTTGTGAGTCCCTTAGGCTTCGGGTGCAGAATCCATGGACTACTTAACCTTTTGAAAGATTTGTTTACTTTATCTAAAAGATCCTGGAGTTGAATATGGGTGTGTCTGGATATTGGTCTTGCAAAATCATCATATTCAAAGTTCATAAATCAAACATTTAACGTTAAAAAAATGAGGTAAAAATTTATTATTAAATAAATTAAAGTGAAACTTTAATGTTAATTAAAACTTCAAAAAAATCTAACAAGGCTTATTCTTTTATCAATTTCTCAATATCCTTTAGTATATAGCCGTATAAGTAAAGCATCTTAGAAACATTAGGATTTCCTAAGCCATAAGACGTATATGTATCCGTTATAAGATTTCTATAGGCATCATTTGCAAACTTATAATTTGTTATTTCTTCTTTTATTTTTTCATCACCCTTGAAAATACTGACCGTGAAATAATTATCATCGCAGGAGTCGTAATTCACGAA
>Ga0247815_10001841_pt1 | contig 15991 bp, 13 predicted proteins | sample UWRJL194509B1_FD_181014 | JGI IMG/M metagenome (GOLD analysis project Ga0247815, IMG submission 181014) | Plant litter microbial communities from Arlington Agricultural Research Station in Wisconsin, United States - UWRJ-L194-509B-1 | ecosystem: Environmental > Terrestrial > Plant litter >...
AAAGCATTAATAGTAATAATGCGATAGTATTCCTCATCATTAATATCCTGGATTTTGTGGGAAAGACGAATTCCCGCCATCCGTTGCATCAATTTGAGATTGTGGAATTGGTCTTAGCATATGGAAATCTTTCACATTTGGTGCGCCAAGTGCATTGTACAATTTTACCCGGTTTACGAGTTGTTTTGTCCGCACCAGGTCATACCAACGTTGGTGTTCACCATTCAGTTCGCGCATCCTTTCATCCAGGATAAAATCGATATTCAATTGTGCTGCTGTTACTTCCATAGCAGTTTTGTTGGCTGCGGTCTCAGCTGCAGTGGCGCCGGTTTTGGCTGCCCTGCGTCTCAATGTATTGATGAAAGGTAAAGCCTCAGCAGGCCGTCCACTCATTAACAAGGCTTCCGCGGCGATCAGATACGTTTCACCAAGGCGGAATAAGATAAAGTCGCGGTAACCTGGTTCATCATTTGAATCTCTACGGGTAGGGTCCAGGAATTTCGTAAGCGCCGGATACATTGTATCAGATACCCTAGACGGTGGAAATACCGAGTAGTTTTTAGCGGCAATTTGTGCTGCGGTCATTTCAAACGGTGGCATATAAATTGCCGTATCACCTAATTTGAGTGTTACCTGGCGTCCATTAATAGCATAAGTACCTGGTCTGTTACAGAAATAAACACGTTTAAATGTTTTATCAGATCTGCCATCAGCAGGGTTATTGTAAACCTGGTTGGCATTATACGGCGTTGGCCTGTAACGGGAAAACGGACGACCGTTTGCAAGATCGCGCTGCATACCTGGTTGTACATCATATGCTGATTGAAAATACAAATGCGTTTTGTTACCCATACCGTTAGTTAACACATTATTGCTATACTGAATCGAAAAAATCACTTCGTTGTTGCGCTCGCCGGTTCCCTGTGCAAAAACGTCAGAGAAATTATCAAGCAATCTATAAGTATAGTTATTGATGACTGATTTGGCTAGTTCTGCCGCTTTAGTATAGTCAGCTGCATCGTTAGCGATACCGGCCCTGGTCAGATAAACTTTAGCCAATGCATGTTCAGCAGCTGGTTTAATGGCCCTTCCGTAATTGGTACTGGTAACAGGAAGGTTGGCTATTGCAAAATCCAGGTCTTCAATGATCAATTTATAAACGTCTGCAACTGGCGCTCTTGCTGCTGTTGTCACTGCACCTTTGGTTTCTGTAGTAGTCAGGTGTACTGCCCCAAACATTTGTACCAGTAAAAAGTAATACTGTGACCTTAGGAACCTTGCTTCAGCAAGCCTGGTGTTTTTCAATGTAGCTTCAATTGCAACATCTGGTGCCCGGTTTATCAATGCATTGCAGGTATTAATTCCGATATAGCTATTTGTCCAGACAGTAGTTAAATTGCCCTTAGTTGGCCCTAAGTTACTGGTATAAGTAGTAAAATCGCGATCAGCGCCTGATCCTGCGGTATATTCGTCAGTTCCCTGTACGCTTAGGTTGCTGCCAATTTCCAGTCCATAGAACTCGCGCATGTAACTGTAGGCTGCATTTACGCCTGTTTGAAACCCATCTGGAGTACTCAGGTAATTATCAGTCACCTGACTTCTGGCATCTTCTACTAATTCTTTTTTGCATGCTGAAAAAGCAATGACTGCAAATAATAGTAAGGATAAATATATATTTTTCATGACTGTAGATTAAAAGGAGATATTAAGACCAAGTGTATAAGTAATCAATGAAGGCCTGCCTGGTATTTCCGGGTCCGTACCATTGTAATCTTTCACATAAGGTGCAAAGGTGAATGGATCCTGAACGCTGGCGTACACTCTAAAACTTTTTGCTGCCATTTTCTTAGCCAATTCTTCGCTGAAATCATAACCCAGGCTCAGATTTTTGATTTTCACGAATGATCCGTCAAAATAAGTGAAGGTGTTACTAAAGAGGGGGGTGCCATTGTAATTAGGCCTCGGGAAATCATTGGTTGGATTTTGAGGCGTCCAGTAATTTACATTTAGGTTGTTATACCGGCCTCCAAGGGTCATGGTATTGTTCCCTGAAGTATACAATTGGCTTTGGAACATATTACCCTGGTTGAATATTACCAATGCGGAGAATGAGAACCTTTTAAAGGTAAACCTGTTGGTTACCCCGCCTGTATAATCTGGTAACTGCGTACCTAGAATTACCCTGTCATTGGCATTGATAATTCCATTTCCATCAGTATCCTGTAGTCTAACCTGTCCTACTGCTGAAGAATATTTAGCGGCTTCAGCCTCCTGGCCGGTTTGCCAGATTCCCAATTTCTTATATTCATAGTAAACAGTTATGGGTTCACCAATAAACTGCAAATTCGCTACATTGTCTATTTTGCCCTGTGAAAGTTCAGTAATACGTTCCTTTGTGGCTGAAAGATTTAAGTCGGTACTCCACGAGAATCCATCTTTTGTTTTCGGCAGGATGTTTTGTGTAGACACAGAGAATTCAATCCCTTTGTTTTCAGTTGAACCAACATTTTGCTGCACTTTAGTGAATCCTCCTGATGAAGGTAGTACTTTATCCATCAGCAAATCTTTTGTTTTTGTTTTGTAAATCTCAACGGCACCAGATATCCTGTTGTTAAATAAGCCAAAGTCAACACCCAAATTCAGTGATGAGGTTGATTCCCATCTTAAGTCATCGTTTCTTAATTGCGAAGGGCGGTAGCCAAAGGCATCAGTTCCACCATAATCATATTGTGTGCGGGATAGTAGTCCCTGTGTTCCGTAGGGAGCAATACCAGTATTACCAGTTTTACCATAACTGATACGCGCTTTCAAATTGCTTAATGCCGTAACACTTTTCATAAAACTCTCGTTCATCACGTTCCAACCTAATGCAGCAGAGGGGAAATAACCCCATTTATGATCGGCCCCAAAACGTGAAGAACCATCCGCTCTTATTGTTAAAGTCGCAAGAAACCTATCGTCAAAAGAATAGTTGGCCCTTCCCATATAAGAAAGGATAGACCATTTCTCGTATGAACTGTTAATCCCGGTAATGGTATTTGCAGCTCCGATGTTGTAGTATTCAAAAGATTCCAATGGTAAGCCCTGTGCGTTAGCACCAGTCGCTTCCAGGGTGCGTGAAGAAATACTATATAGTCCGGTAAGGTCAATCCTATGTTTTTTTGCAATAGTCTTTTTATAGGTTAAAATATTTTCCCATGTATAATTCATTGTAAAATCTTCACCTACGCTTGCAGTAGATTGTCCCAGGTTACGGGCAGTGGAGTTTGATCCAAAGTAACTGCCACTTCTATTTTCTACTAAATCAGGTCCAAAGTTGGTTCTTAATGTTAAGCCGTCAATAATTTTAGCTTCACCGTAAAAACTGCTCAAGACCCTTAAACGTTTGTTGCGGCTGATTACTGCGCCATCGACTAAATCAGCTAGGGGGTTAGGCTGTAACGCCTCCCTGGTTGGGGTAAATATAAGATTTCCGGCCGCATCGTATGGAACTGCCAATGGGTTAGCAGTTAGCGTATTGTTAAATGAATTTGCATTATTTGCCTGAGTAAAAGAAGCTAGCATTGATACACCGACTTTAAAACGTGTACCCAAATCCTGATCTATGTTAACCCGGGTGCTGTATCGTCTCAAGGTTAAATTTGGATTGTAACCTTTATCATCCAGGAAGCCAAAAGAAATGGAATATTTCGTTTTTTCTGTACCACCATTGACGTTCAGCTCGTGGTTTTGTCTGAATTCATTTTTCAGAAACAAGCGTTGCCAATCTGTGGAAGTACCATTGGCAATAGAAGCAAGTTCTACGGGTTCAAACAATTTACTATCTGCTTCAGGATCACTGTCCAAATAGGTGCCCGCAGCCCTTCTTGCTTCTCTTTTATATTCTGCGAACTGCGCACCGTCCATCACGTTGATAAATCGGTTTACTACGCCTATTGCTGCATATGTGTTATAACTTACCGTCGCCGGGCCGGTTTTTCCTCTTTTCGTAGTAATAATTACTACGCCGTTCGCACCACGCGATCCATAAATTGCTGTGGCGGACGCGTCTTTTAATATATCCATTGAAACGATATCATCATTGTTGATATCATTTATTCCACCAGTAATCGGAATTCCATCAACTACATATAATGGATCATTCCCTCCATTGATTGAACGTTTTCCCCGTATAAGGATAGTGGGGTTCGATCCCGGTTCATTACCATTATTTGCGCTATTGCTGGTGGTTACATATACACCCGCTGCCTTTCCCTGCAGAGCCTGTACAAAATTCGTAACAGGGCGTTCATGCAGGTCACGGTCTTTCACAGAAGTGATTGCCCCTGTAATATCCTTTTTAGCCTGTGTACCATAACCTACTACCACAACTTCGTCAAGTCCGGTTTGGGCTTCCTTCAGCACAATACTGATTTCTTTCCTGTTGTTTACCGGAACTTCCTGTGTGGTCATCCCGATGAGCGAAAAAATCAAAATATCTTTTCCTGATGCAGTTGTAAGCGTATAATTACCATCATTATCTGTTGCCGTACCGGTTTGGGTGCCCTTCACAGAGATATTTACTCCCGGAATAGCAAGGCCTTTTTCGTCCATTACCTTACCTTTGATCGTAGATTGCTGGATTTTATTTGCCGGGCTAAAAAAGAGGGCTTTCTTTTTTACTACAATTGTTTTATTGTTGATCACGTAGTCAAATGGTTGTCCAAAAAAGCATTGGTCTAATGCCTCTTTAAACGTTGCGTTTTTTGCGTTTATCGTTACCAGGTTCGCCTGTTTCAGCAGGTCTGAGCTGATGATGAAACTATATCCGGTTTGCAGCTGGATGTCGTGGATGATCTCCTTCATTGGAGCCCTATTTTTTGTCAGGTTCACCATTTGCGCAAAGCCAGAGGCCGAAACATGCATGACGGAGACGAACATGAGCATACAAAGTAATTTCATCGTAAGCAAAAATTTGTGGATTGTGCTGCGCTTGTAAATGCAGGAGAATTCCGTATAAAATCTATACATTTGAATATTGGTTTATAAGTGGTTTAAGAGTCATTTCAGTTACCAATAATTAGATCCCCCGGTGTGCAACCACCTGGGGATTTTTATTGATAACTGTTATTGTAGGAGTTAGCGGAGAACTACGGCATAACAATTATCCTCCTTCCTTTTCCGGATGCGGATCCGGCTTCAACCTTAAAATGGATTTCTCCGGTCAGTTCCAGGTTCTTTAAAAGATCATCAATATTCTTGTAACGGGATACCTTGCCATAGAACTGGCGACTTGCGGTATTACCTCTAAATTCTATCTCAACATCATACCAGCGTGATGCTTTTTGCAGGATACTTTGAATGGTTTCGTCGTGGAAAACAAAAAATCCGTTTTTCCAATCCACTGCAGTTTCCAGATCTGCGTTTTCAACCTTAAATGCCCCAATGTTATTCCTTGTACCTGATTGCCCTGGTTTAAGCAATGCAGTATTTCCATTGCTGTTAAGTTTCACCGATCCTTCCAGCAGGGTAGTTTCCACCGCTTCATTATAGGCGCTTACATTAAAATGTGTTCCCAGTACCTGAACTTCCGTTCCTTTTGCCAGTACATAAAAAGGTTTTTTCTTGTTTTTAGCTACCTCAAAATAAGCTTCTCCGCTAAGCTCAACTCTTCGGGTATCGCCTGTGAATGCTACTGGGAACCGAAGCGAAGATTCTGCGTTGAGCCAAACTTTAGTTCCATCAGGGAGTGTCAATTGATATTGCCCACCGCGAGGTATCAAAACTGAATTGTACTTTGTTTTTTGTCCCGCTGCCTGTCCCGATGTATTGTACACCAGTTTACCATCATCTTCCTTGCGAATAACTGCATCGCCTTCACTGGCCAATACACCATTACCAGAATGATCCAGCACAATCTCCTGCCCGTTATCCAGTTTAAGGATGGCCCTGTTACTACCCGGTAATATATTGGTTTTGCTAAATTGTTTTAATTCTGGAGGCTGCGTTTCGGCATTTCTGTAAAAATAAAGTCCAAATCCAATAGCCAAAATGGCAATAGCTGCTGCTAAAGGCATTTTATACCAGTACGCGCGGGACTTTTGTTGTTTCCTTATACTGCGGATGAGTTTGAGGTGAATTCGGTTTGAAATATTACGCTGTTCGTCAGTCTCTGGTATATGAACGTCTGATAGGTAGAAATCATCCTGGTAAGCCTCCAGCAATGCTATTTCTTCATCAGTACACTTGCCCGTTGCGCACTTCTCATACAGTAAAATATATTCTTCTCTGTTCATTTCCTTTTCGATCACTAGTATAGTACTGTTTTCTTTAAGGCACACACATATAATTTGATAATATTTTTTATCGCTTTCATAATATTTTAAATTGTAGTTTTGTAAACCCAGATATAAACGGCCTATGATCACTGACTCCGTTCTATTACAACTTATACGCGATGACGACGAAAAAGCTTTTTCAAAGCTTTTCTATCGTTATGACCGGTTGATATATCTGAAAGCCTATTCATATATCCGGGATCAGGAAGTTTGTGAGCAGATTGTCCATGATATATTCTTGTCATTATGGACCAATAGAAAGACTGTACAGATCAATGCGGTGAAGGGTTACCTTACTGCTGCGGCGAGATACCAGGTATATAAACATATAGCTGCCACCAAAATTATTCCTATCGATTATAAAGCTGATGTAGAGGATTTGTCCAGCCGTACGGTATCTAATATTGGATATGAACGGCTCACTTCTACTGATCTTGACAGCGAATTGCGGAGTTCTCTAGATAACCTTCCAAAAAGATGCAGGGAAATCTTTCTAATGAGCCGTAAACAAACTTTAAGTAATGAAGAAATTGCAGAGAGGTTGGGAATATCAAAACGTTCTGTGGAAAACCAAATTACCTTTGCGCTAAAGCACCTGAGGGGAGTACTGAAACATATTTCAGTAATAGTGATGCTTTTAATGCGCTGGTAGCCTATTCAGGAGCGATCACAAAGAAAATTTAAATTATTTTTAAGGCTATACAATATTTCCGTTGAATATGCGCTTATGTATATGAGAGCGTTAATTTAGATAAACGGGACTAGTCGGTATGACTAGCCCCGTTTTTTTTTATAACGCCCGTGGCAGGATTAGCCAGCCTGAGCTGTAAGGAATTCAATCAGGTTTTCTTCCAATAATTCTGTATTGTACTCTCCACCCGTAGCATTGTTTGATACCACCAGTTCATCTTCCGTAACAGTTACGGTAAAGGCTGCATTTTCAATCACCTCAGGAAATGAGATATTAATGATGTCTGCAACGTGGGCATATTCAATCGTGAGGTTGGAATCCAGCTTGGTATTAATAAATTCCGCGAACTCTTTTTTCAAAATGTCGAAAAGTTGTTCTGCGCTTAATGGTTTTACGTTTTTAATGGGTTCCATGTTTATATCTTTACAGTACAACTGATTATTGTGCTATATAGTTTTAGCAAATGGCTAATAAGGCAAATAAAGGGGCTCAAAGGCGTTTACGGCTTCACGTACTGCTCAATAAATGATTGTCTGGTAATCATATGAAGGTAGGGGTAGTCGCCCGATAGTTGTTTCCGCTGTTTCAGCTGATACAAAAAATGACCACCCAGGTCCACTATAATGGGACGTTTTGCCTGGTACCAGACACGGTGGGGATTTTTCCAGCAGAAGGAATAATAAAAAGATGTAAGCGGTAAGGTTTTCAACTCAGGATGGTAGAAGTTTAACACTTTAGGCTTTCCCCGACCTGTAAGCAATTCGCTTCTTCTAATCATCGAAAGATGATCTGTATGGCAAAATTCAAAGTCAGCCAAATGAGGGTGGTCAACATCCGGAAGGGCTTTCAAAATTCTGAACCCTTTGAATTTTTTGCCATTAAGAACCCAAATCAGGTTTTTATAAAACGCTTCACGGCTTTCCAGTTCCTCAAGGCATATTGGTGAATTTTGAAATTCAAGGGTTGTACCACATGGTGTATGCACATCCGCCCGATGCAACTGTCCATAAACGGTATCTGTGAAACTCACTTCCCTGAATGCAGGCGGGAAGGCTTTTTTCCAGTTTCGATGCCAGGGCGTTTCGCTTAGGTACGCAGGTTTAAGTATGTTGTGATCAATAGAAAGAAGAGGCATCTTATCCTTCATACTTTAAATGTGCTGTGAATATTAGCAGCCTTCAAAAATATGCTAATCCTGTTAGTTCTCAAAAAAAAATGTTGTTTTAATATTATCCTGGCGAATTCAGCAAAAAAATATAGATCAGATATATGGTAAATTCGCCTCGGTGCAGGTTTCAAAACTGAAAGATGTAAATTGCGGAAAAATAAGTAACTTTTGTGAAATTTTACCCAGTGTCATTTTTTAAATGATATATTAACTTTTCATATGAGGAATACACCGTCGTTACTTAGATTAGTTATGTTTGGATTTTGGCTGTCTTCCTGTGGAAATGGAAACATTCAGGTTGAAAAGGACGCGTACCCCGCAATTCCCAACTTCCCTAAGTTTGAAGGCAACGTATTCAAATCTGAAAAAGTTGCCACCATGAGACTGGAGCTTGATAAGAGCTTCAAAAACCAACAGCAAAACCAGTACTTCTTCAGGTATTTACTTAAAGATTCGACCTTATATATCATCACCTATTTTTCAGACAAAGAATTCCCCGAAATTCCATTGCCAAACGATAGATATTTTGTCGACCTTATAATAATCAAAGGTGACCGGCTCACCAAACATGCAAGGTGGATTGACCTTGATTTTGATATTCATTTTGATCTTGACAAGAACGATGACCTGGCAATTGGGCGACGAAAATATTCGGCAGACAGCCACTACAGGAAATTTGAAGATATTAAAAATGTACCTCATCCGGGAAATCCCGTAGATACAGTATTTAAAACGTGGGATCAGAGAGATGCCCCTCTTGAATCACCTTTCTTTAAATCTTTTTCAGATGTAACCATTGGTACTAGTGGCAGCATTAGTGGCGGGGTTAATTCCGGTTATGGATACCAGCATAATCCGGTGTCCCTCACCTATTATAACGTAACTTACAAAGACAAGATTGGGAGAACTAAAATAAATTATGAATACCAGGACGATCCATTATTTTTAAAAGCAGGTGAAAGCATATATTATATCAGCTATGATGAGGACTATATAGATTATGAAAACAGGGCGAAGCAATATACCATATATAAAATACAGGCTAAGGCCCAACTGTGATTAGACATTATTTATTTGTATTATGAAATTATACTATACGCTACTATTGATGCCCTTTTTGTTTTCATATATGAGATCGACCGGTCAGGATAAAAGCAGTTATTTACAGGAGAATGCTACCGATATTACCAGTGGTATCTCAGCCGCCAAGATAAGTGATCCAATATTCTTCAACAACCAGCTTTTCCTGCTTGGAGAAATACATGGTATTCAAAAAGGGCAGGATGTTGACTTTGATATGGTAACCCTACTGAACCAGAAAATTAAGTTGAATACTTACGTTGCCGAATTTGATTTTGCAAAAGCCTACTTTCTTAACCAGTACCTTAAAACAGGAGATGAGGAGTTGATCAATGCGGTTTTTCAGGATTGGGTAAAACAGGATGCACAATGGGGTAATCAGGATTTTCAACACAAGATAAAAAAGATAAGGACTTACAATCAAAACCTTAAACCTGATCGAAGAATCTATTTTGAAGGTATTGATCAGATTCAAAATCCCCTATTGGTCGCCAGGTACCTGAACACAATACTTAAAGATCCTACGATGAACAAGGTCCAAACTTCGTTTAGTGAATTGATAGACGCTTTAAATGCAAAAAATGATAGCCTTATTATTGCATTGTCTATTCATCTGGAAAATGATCCAGTATTTCATAACCAGCATATCGAAGCCAGTAAAATCGCGGAACTCAAATATATACTGAGAAACTGCAGGTCAATCAAATCAAGCAGGGAAGAGGTGCTATATAAAAACTTTGCGGCGTTATTCGAAATGCGCAACTGGAAGAATAAAAAACTCTATGGCTTTTTTGGCTTCGCGCACGTCATTCAGTCGGAAGGGAACCAGGGGAAATTTAAATCACTTGCCGTTAGGCTTGAAGAAGATCCGAATCTGCACTTAAAAGGCAAAATTATTTCCATTGCTATGCTCTATGTGAACTCCAAAATGATGATGCCCACATTGGCACTTCCCGCGGCGTGGCAGGACAAAAATAAAAGGTTTAGCAGTGTAACCCAGTTTAACCATGACGGCCCACTGGTCAAATTTGATGGTATAGAGGCTTTTAAAGCTGCAACAAAACCTAATACCCTCACATTGTTTAATCTAATGACCAAAAATTCCCCCTATTTGCATGAAACTGCACACATCATTTATGCAGATATGATGCCTCAGGGGCAGCGGCTACTGCTGGATGAAAATGGCAAGTTTATTACTGATTATTTTCAATACATAGTTTTGGTCCGCAATTCTGAGGCTACGGTACCAGTGCAGGCCGAAAATGAATAAATAGCTGGTTGTTCAGGATTATCCCTCAGTTGCAAGTGGGGAGAATATCTCAATCAGGTTGTTTTCAGGATCCCTGAAATGAGCTACTCTGATGCCCCAGGCTTCCATGTCCAAAGGTTCCGTAATAAACTGAATCCCTTTATTTTTTAAGCCCTCAAATACTTCGTCCACTTTTTCAACTTCCAGCACAATTACTGCTTTATCAGACAAGGTAGCACCGTTATCCGTACCTGTTGGGTTGACGGCTACGTCCATCAATTCCGCTTTAAATAAGGCAAGTCCTGACGGCGTTCCAATATTGAAACTTGCATATACTTCTCCTGGTTTGCCCCAGGTACATTCCAGACCAAGGGTTTCGTTGTAAAAGGCAAAACATTTGTCGAAGTCAGTTACGAGCAGTCTTATGTTGCTAAATTTCATATTTCAGGCTTTATACAATAAAGATAAGAATTGAAATTAACATTTTTTAAAACCTCACAGAAAGTAAACATTGTGACTTGTTGAAAAAGAAAGTTGAAAAACTGCTTGAGGTAGTAGACCAGTTTCAGGCATCATCCTAGTTCCCAAAATAATTCAAATACTAATTGTAGTGTTTCTGCTAGAACCTCAATCCAGGTCGATTTGATTGTTTTTTTGTGTGCGGCCCTTATGGGGCTACCTAAAAAATTTAATCTTTACAAGTCTTTGTCGAATAAATACTGGCGTTGGTCGGGTATTACAGGAGTATGGTATAATACAGCGAATACTGCTGAAACGTTTGGAGGTTGCTCACGTCTTATATACAAACAATTAAGAAATAGTTTATTATAAAACGTATAAAATCAAAAGATATGAAAACTTCAATCAACTCCGTATTAAAATCAGGTTTAGTAGCTATGGTACTTTTAGCTTCAGTATTTACCCTTAACGCTTCGGCTGCAACGATAATTGCAGACAGAGGTACTTCGCATGCAGATATTAAAAGGGTAATAGCTACCGGGAACATCAAAGTAATACTGGTACAAAACGCTAATGAAAGAGTGCAACTGGATGATGTTGATCTTGAAAAAGTTTCAATCAAACAAGTGGGAAACACATTAACAGTTAGTTCTTCTGACAGTAACCCAGTAACAATAGCAGTTTACGTAAAAGATATTTACCGTATTGACGCTTCTGGTAAAGCAACGGTGAAAACTGCAGGAAAATTCAACGTTAAGTTTCTCCAGGTGCTTCTCAAAGATGATGCAACTGCACGTGTAAAAACATCTACCGAAAGTATTTATACAGTGATTGACGGGAATTCAAAATTGGAATTACTTGGTTCTACAGACAAACATATCACCAAAACAACAGGCCTTGCAAGTATAGACACAGATAAATTTGCTGCTTTGAAAACAGTAAATGAAAATACAGCAGCTGGTGTATCTGCCGCAACTACTAAAGTAGCAGTAAGATAATACTCTTTACACCTTTATACTGAAGCAACTTCCAATAGATATAATTAATGCCGGCATTTTGCCGGCATTTTTTTATAAGAAATATCCAGAGAACAACCGTCTTCTCGGATAAGGCCCCATCGTACTTACTCCGTTGGTGCCTTGCCGAATTTCTTTTTGAAGGAACGCGAAAAGTGGGAAAGGCTTTCAAATCCCAGATCAAGATAAATTGCAGAGGGTTTCCTGTTCTTTCTGTCAATCAGGTGCCGGGCTTCCATAAGCCTTTTTTCCTGTAACCATTGCCGTGGAGCCATTTCAAATGTTTTTTGGAAGTCGCGTTTGAACCCCGCAAGACTTCTACCCGTAAGCTGTGCAAACTTTTCAACCGGGATATTAAAATGAAAGTTACTGAGCATAAATTTTTCCAGGTCAATCTTATACGGCTCAGAAAAATCGAACAAGAATTCCTTCAATTCCGGCATCGTATGCAGCAGCAGGAGTACGGCCTCCCTTACTTTTAACATGCCCACTGCATTGGTTATTTTTTCATCTGAATGGTGCACATAGGGGATTACCGACTGAAAAAAAGCGCGTAGAAAGTCATTTTGCGGAAGCAGGATATTAATTGGACCATTGTATTTTTTTGCAACCTCTATCTGCTCTTCCAGTGCTATTTGCCTCAGCAGTTCTTCTTTCAAGCAAATCACAATTGTCTGGTAGTCCTTATCATCCAACGGTGTTTTAGTAAGTTCGCCCAATTGGTTCCTGCGGATCAGCAACATCTCACCCTGTTCCATGGAGATTTTTTCAGAAGCTGTTTCCATGGAAAAACGGCCGGAGACCTGCATCACCAGGGTACTGTGCTCCAGGAAAGCCACCTTTTCCTTTCTTTGAGAAGAATAGTAGGAATAAAAAAGTACGCCAGGAATAACTTCAGTTGGATTAATCATTGCTTTAAATATACAAAAGATTGGGGCTGAAAGTCGGCCCCAAAAAGTTAACGTTGCAGGTATGTTCCACCAAGTATTGAGCCTGCCGCAAAAGCAGTATTCAAAGCCTCCAATTCTTCAGGACTTAACAGTATTTCCATTGCCTGCAGATTTTCCGGCAAGCGACTCCTGCGGCTCATGCTTACCAGGGGCATGATGTTTTCGCCCTGTGCGTTCACCCAGGCAATTGCCAGTTGGGTAGGGGTATAGCCTTTTTCACTAGCTATAGATTTCAGGACTTCAACTTTCTCCAGGTTTTTTATCAGGTTCTCTCCCTGGAAACGTGAGAAATGGGTATGGTAGTCATCTGCTGCGAGTGGTGCTTTCATCTCACCTGTAAGCAGGCCCTCTGCTGTATTGGCAAATGCCACTACGCCTATGCCCAATTCTTTTGCTGTAGGAAGCAGGTCGCTTTCAATCTGCCTGTCGGCCAATGAATAACCAATTTCCAATGCGGTAACCGGATGGATTTCATGTGCCTGGCGCAATTGGTCGGCCGTAATTTCAGAAACACCAAGGTAGCGCACTTTTCCTTCTGTAATCAGGTCGGCCACAGTACCAATTACGTCTTCAACCGGAACGCTGTTGTCCAATCTGCAAGGTTGGTAAAGGTCAATAGTATCTATGCCCAAACGTGTCAGTGAATAGTTGATAAAATTTTTAATCGCGATAGGGCGAAGGTCTAGCCCAAGCCATTGGCCATTGTAAAATATTGCGCCGAATTTCACACTAATAAAAGCATCATCTCTACGGCCTTTAATGGCTTTACCAATCAGGAGTTCATTGTGGCCTGCACCGTAGAAATCGCCCGTGTTGATAAAATTTATGCCGCTATCTAATGCTGACTGGATAGTAGCGATACTCTCAGCTTCGTCATTCACCGGGCCACCCCACACTGAAGACATACGCATGCAGCCTAGTCCGAGTTTCGATACTAGTGGGCCATTTTGGCCAAGATTTATTTTTGTGATTGTTGCCATTGCTGTTTATTTATGATTTATTATACAAATATGGTCTTTATAAACAGCAGCTAATTTCTTGTACGGCTCAATTTACTTGACTGCACGGCTCAGGATGACAATTGTAATGAGTTTATTTAGTAACCTTTACGTAGGATATGTAGCCTTTCAATATAGTTGATCATATCTTTACATTCTCCATTCCATATTGCTTAAGTACATCGGCAGGTACTCCTGTCCATCTGTTCGGGACGTTCCCTACATAGCCAAGATCCTTTGTTCCCATTTCCGAACTCCAGAAGCCTGATGCAGTGAGGTCACGCATGCGGTTAAAGAAAGCTACTCCCTGTGCCATTTCAGGTTTGGCTTTAGCGGGATAGGCTATTTCGTCCAATATCTCTGTTTGTTCTGTTGATTTACATTTGATAAATGTATTGTTAAAGCGGTTCAGGCATTGCAGGTCCAGCCATTTTAGGCCGCCACGCATTGGCAATTGGTGCGATGGGATATCCTTTACAATAAATTCAATAAACTCCGGCACTTTTGCTTCTGATGCACTACCGGAATGCTTGTCTTTTGGAATAATGATATCAGCCAATAAGGTAATTGTAGACATTTCATGTGCGTCAAAGTATGTTTGCTTCAATAGCTGGTTCTCGCGTTCAACTTCTTCAGGCATGCGGCCAGGAGTAGCTTTTGGGTCTGAAGCCTTTGCAGTTTCAGGTGTCTTTTTATCACTAAGATTGCAACCTACGCCAACAATCAATCCAGTTGTTATCGTACCTATGCCCAATACTTTTAGGGATTCACGTCTGTTCATAATTTTAGATGTTAAGTTTTTTACGTTGTGATAAAATATATTCTGCTGTTCGCATGCTCATTGCTAAAATCGTCCATGTCGCATTTTTGTCGCCCTGTTGTACAAATGGTGCTGCATCTACCACAAAAAGATTTTCACACTCGTGTGCCTGGCAATATTTATTCAAGGCAGATTTTTTAGGGTCATCGCCCATCCTCACCGTACCTACTTCATGGATAATTTTACCTGGTGCCTCCAAACCGTAGTTGGTTTCAGGCCCCTGCATTTTACCATGTATTGCGCCCATATTGTGCATGATTTCCTGGAAGGTCTCCTGCATGTGTTTCGCCTGATAGATCTCATCATTGGTCCATTTATAATGAAAACGCAACACCGGGATACCGTATTTGTCTACCACACCATTTGGATCAATTTCGCAGTAATTATCTGCCCGCGCAATAGCGGTACCACGGCCGGCCATACCCACCTGCGTGCCGAAGAAACGGCGATAGTCATCTTTTAAGCCAACGCCATAACCACCACCATCTTTTTTCTTGCCATCACGACCAGGTACAACGCCGTTCATATCCTGTATTCCCTTGCCAAAACCATAGGCCGGCATGTGCATACCGCCCCCATATTCAATATGATATCCTCTTGGGAAGTTTAGTTTTTTGTTGTCCAGCCACCAGGGCGAATAGATATGAACACTGCCTACACCGTCTTCATTGTATCGTTTTCGGTCCATCAGTTGAGGAAGGAAACCGCTTGTGCTTGAACCCGTACTGTCATGCAGGTACTTTCCTATGACCCCGCTGCTATTACTTATACCACCGGGATGTGCAGCAGATTTAGAGTTCAGCATTAAACGCGCCGATTCGCCAGCGCTTGCACCCAGGATAACCACTTTTGCACTTACCTGATATTCTTCCAGGTTATCGCGGTTCACGTAGGATACACCCGTTGCCCTGCCTTCTTTATCCGTTAATACTTCCCGGACCATGGCATTGGTTATCACCTCCAGGTTACCCGTTTTTACTGCGGGAATGACCAGGCATGAAGACGAAGAGAAATCTCCGTAAACTTTACATGCGCGTCCGCATTGGCCGCAGAAGAAACAGGCACCACGTTCATTATTTCCTTTTAAGGCCTCTGTCAGAACCGAGCCACGTCCGGTGATTACTTTGACACCTGCCTTAGTCGCTCCCTGTTTAATAAACAACTCATTGAGACGTGGTTTTGGCGGAGGAAGGAATATCCCATCCGGCTCACTGGCTATATTTTCTACTGTACCATAGATGCC
>Ga0247815_10001842_pt1 | contig 15990 bp, 7 predicted proteins | sample UWRJL194509B1_FD_181014 | JGI IMG/M metagenome (GOLD analysis project Ga0247815, IMG submission 181014) | Plant litter microbial communities from Arlington Agricultural Research Station in Wisconsin, United States - UWRJ-L194-509B-1 | ecosystem: Environmental > Terrestrial > Plant litter >...
ATGCGGGGCATAGTAGTTGACGGGTTTTCAGGCGTCCACCTGTCTGCCCAATCGGTGGTAGGAGGGGAACCTTGTACAAAAGGAATGGTACCCCAGTTATTTACAAAATATTTTACCCCCTGCACGCCCTGCAGCATCGCTGAAAAGTCAAAGCCCTTAAAGCTGGCAGATAGGTTTAATGCATAATTCAATTTTGGAAAAACGCCTGGTATAATTTTGCGGTCGTCGTCATTCACTTTGCCATCTCCGTTCACGTCTTTGTACTTTAGGTCGCCCGGCAGCGTGTCGTCATTGTATTGTTTTGGTGAGTTTTGTACTTCGGCGGCCGACTGAAAAATGCCATCCACTTCAAGCATGTAAAATGAGTTCCAGGGCTGTCCGTTTTGGTTGATCGTATAACTTCCAATTTCCTGCTGTCCAAATTTAACCAGCTTATTGGAGTTGTGGTCCAGGTTAATACCGATATTGTAATTGAAACCACTCAGGGCGCCTCCTTTAATAGAATTGCCATAAGTTAAGCCCAATTCAACACCAGTGTTTTCTACTTCTCCATCATTAATTACCGGGGCACCCAATCCTACAATAGCGGTTACCTGAGACTGCCGGAGGATATCAGATGTCTTCTTTTTGTAGTAATCGGCGGTAAGGCTGAAGTTTTTGAATACCGTCATGTCCAGGCCTATATCAGTCATCGTAGTTGTTTCCCATTGGATAATCGGATTATTTAGTGCATTTTGGGCAACCCCCGTGGAAAGCGTATTGTTATCAAATGAATAGTTTCCGGTCAGGTTCAGTAACGCCTGGTAAGGATAATTGCTTCCGTACCCTCCAATTACTATATTTTGGTTTCCCAATTTACCCCATGAACCGCGCAATTTGAAGTTGTTTAACCATGCCAGTTCCATTTGTTTCATAAATGGTTCCTCTGTTAAACGCCAACCAGCAGAGAAGGAAGGGAAAACGCCCCAACGGTTTTCTGTATCGAATTTGGAGCTTCCATCATAGCGAACGTTGGCTTCAAGTAGGTAGCGTTCCTTGTAATTATAGTCGAAGCGACCGAAAAAAGACATCAATGCCCATTTGTTGGCAGTTCCGCTGGTGCTTTGTACGGATGGACTTCCAGCATTCAGCTCTCTTAGGTCGAGGCTTGGAAATTCCCGCCTATAGCCCTGCAGGTATTGGTAATGGCTTTGTTCCACACTATAACCGGCCTGTACTTTTACGTTATGACCGTTAAAGTCGTGATTGTAATTAAGGTAGGAGTAAAGGTTTGTGTAAATCGTTTGTTGGTCTTGTACGGTCAGGCCACTACCCAGATCCAGGTTCGTTGCCAGTTGGTTGGTACGGAAATTATACTCTGGCACCTGCGTCCGGAAATCTTTATATTTATCAAAACTTGCATTTACAGCCGCTTTGGTATACCAGGAAAAGTCCTTGTTGAATTGGACTTCAAACCAGCCCTGAGCATTTAGCGCGTAATCAGTCGTATTGTGAGTAATGTCATTGTTCAATACGCCAAAAGGATTTTTATTATTGTATTCCAGGTCGTACGCCTTATAGGTCAGCCTGCCGCTGCCGTCAGTAAGAAACGGACCATAGGTTGGTGCCTGAGACATGGCAGAAAGAAACATATCCTCAGACCCAAACGGCGTAGAAATTGTGGTTCCGGATTTTAGTAAGAGGTTCGTTCCGAATTTTATATGATCGTTAATCTTAGATGTAAGGTTAATCCGCGCATTGTACTTTTTATAGTCAAAACCGCGCATAATTCCTTTCTGGTTTACATAACCCAGGGAAACATTATAGGTGGTTTTTTCATTCCCGCCACTAAAGGTAAGGTTATGCGTTTGGGTAGGTGCCGTTTTAAAGATCAGGCTAAGCCAGTCGGTATTGGGGTAGTTCACCCGGTCATTGCTATTACGGTAAAGGTCAATTTGATCCTGAGGATACAGGCTGGCCGGGTCAGTAAGGCCTGTGTTGATGCGCGCCTCATTATAGAGCGTCATATATTCCGCAGAATTAGTGATCAGGTCAAACAGTTTTGTTGGTTTGTACAGCCCAACATTGGCATCATACTGAATTGACATTTTACCTGATTTTCCTTGTTTGGTGGTCACCAGTACCACGCCATTCGCGGACCTGGAACCATAAATTGCTGCCGAAGCCGCGTCTTTAAGGACAGATATATTATCAATATTGTTTGGATTGAGATCGTTCAGGCTTCCTGGGACACCATCTACAAGTACCAGAGGATCAGATCCCGCACCACTAAAAGTACCATTTCCGCGGATCCGGATAGATACCCCTTCATTTCCTGGTTCCCCCGTACTTTGTGTCACTTGCACACCCGGCATTGTTCCCTGCAGCATGGCAGCCGGGCTCACTACCGGACGTTTAATCAGGTCGTCACCGCTAACCGTTGCAACCGAACCCGTCAGGTTTACTTTCTTTTGGGTACCATAACCTACCACCACCACTTCGGATAGGTCTTTGGCCTCGGTCTGAAGGGTGATGTTAATTGTAGACCTGCTGTTCACAGTAATTGTTTGCGGTTTATAACCTACAGAAGAGAAAACCAGCGTAGCATTGGCTGGTGCTTTAATGCTAAACCGGCCATTTTCATCGGTGCTCGTACCCGCATTGGAGTTCTGCAACTTTACCACTACGCCTGGCAAAGGATCTTTTGCATCCCTGACCTGCCCGCTTATCGTAATTTCTTGCGCCAGCGCAGCCGTAGGTGAAAGCTGTAATAAGAAAATTGTGAGCAATACTGCTGCGGTGGAGAGGCAATTGGAAGTGATTTTCAGCAGCGGCTGATACCTGCAATAAAATTGCCCAACAACATAGTCCCGCAGGATTTCATTTGTAAACTTTTTCATACTTAAGATTATAATTGGTTCTGTAAATGTAGAAGCCCTTATAATGCTTTGAAATGGATAAATCTTTAAAGTTGATGGATAATTTAACTATCTGACAATTTTGATTTAGGGAAAGGGAGTTGTGTGGTTGTGCAGGGACTTCTGTCTGATGCACAATTCTACTAATCTATTGATTTTTAAAAAAATACACAATGCGGCAGGCATTGCCTTTACTTTGGGGATTGTGACTACTGGCTACCTTAATTTTCAGCAGATGCGCACCGGATTTCAGGTTACCATCAAAGAGGATATACCAGGGCAAATGCAGCTGTGAACTCCAGGGTGTGTAAAGGTCAATTTCCTTGTACGGGGAGTTGTCAATCGAGTAACTTACTATTCCTGCATCCTGACCTGAAAGCACAGCAATGCCGATGGCTGTACCTTTAAAATTCAGGCTAAGTGTGGCTCCAGCTTTCACGGCAGACAGCACAGGTACATGGACAAAACCAGGCCGGGTAGCCAGTCCATCAGCAGGTGCCCAGTCAGCATCAAAGTGCCAGCCATTATCAGTTTTTGCGGTAGGGATAGCTAAGTAACTACCTGACGTAAAACTTGCGCTATCCAGGGGCCTTGGAAGCGGAACTTTCAAACGGTCCGAATAGTTGGATACTAAAGTCAGCTCAAGCAGTTTTTTCAAACTGGTAAAGTACAGGTCTTGGCCAAAGGGCGAAGGGTGAAGGTCCTTGAAGTCCTTGTTCCAGTCAAATTCATTGTTTTCAATCTTGTCATGCACTTCTTTTGCCAGGTTTACCGAAGGTAGTTGGTAATGAACAGCCACCATTTCATGATTTGCGACTTCTGCCGGAACCTGCCCGTGGGAATAAATGGAAGTTTTATCAGGATCGGCAAAGGACATCAGGATAATGTCCATTAAGGGGTTGCTTATCCGCGCATGCCTCACAATCCCTTCAAGCGCACGCACCTGGGTGATACTATCAGTTGTATTTGCGCGGTCATTCACGGCCGCTTCCAGGAAAAGGAGGTCTACGCTGCCTGAGTCCAGAACATCACGCTGCAACCTGAATGCATGAGGCAGGCTGCCTAGAGATGGAATCCCCGCAGCAATAAAACGAAACCGGGTATCCGGAAAACGTTCTGTCAAATACCTGCAGATTTTGTTCCGCCATCCCGGGTTGAAGGTGATCGACCCACCTAGAAAGGCAACGGTGCAGGCTTGTTTCTCAGATAGTTTATAGCTGGTGTGGGGTAATCCAGACCGCTGTGTAAGGTAGTTTTCTACAGGTAAAATTTGCTGTGCTTTTGCAGGTAAAACCATGCTTAACGTTACGCTGAAAAAAAGGATCCATTTGTTCATCAGTAGGTAATTGTCTTTAGCCCATCCATATACCAAACATTTTGTATACTGCAAACCTGTACTTCAACTCAACCACAAATTTAATTGGAACTTCTTTACGCGAAATAGCATATCCTGTGATTGTGATGGATTATCCTGTCGTAGCAAAATACTTACAACAGGATTTGCAGAAGTCCTTAATGGACTTTATACTTGTATTGCTATTCCTTAACCACCCGTATTTATCGCTGAGAAAGGGTATGATGGAATATGCGATTACCAGATAGCAAATCGTATGAACAGTCCCACCAAAAAAAAGGATGGTTTCGAGGGTGAAAAACTTATCAGTATCCCACAGAACGTACTGAAAGATTATGTCAGGAAATATCCTTCCTTGTTCAATATTTATATTACCCATATCGGGTATTTTCCACGTGCAACCTCCCACTATAAGGAACGTCGCAAAGGTTGCGAGGATAATATACTCATTTATTGCCTTAAAGGTGTGGGACATTATATTGTGGGCGACAAGCATTTTGAGGTGCATCCAAACCAATTTTTCTTATTGCCTGCAACAGACGATTACCTGCGGTATTGGGCGGATGCCGAAGATCCCTGGACAATCTATTGGGTGCATTTTACAGGTGATATTATTAAAAACTTTAATTCATCATTGAACATAAATATCTTAAGGGGGCCCGTTGCCATTCCGTTCAACAGCAAAGCCATTGATGTTTGGGAGAATATGTACGATAGTCTTCAAATGGGTTATAGTATAGAGAATTTGTGTAATGCCAACTTTTGTCTCTACCATTTTGCAGCTTCCTTTTTGTTTCCAGACAAACACAGGAGCAGGGAAAAAGAGGACACAGAAGATATGGTTACCGCTACCATTATGAACATGCAGGACAATATTGGAAAGATGCTAGCCGTGGAAGACATGGCCCGGCAGCATAAATTATCAACTTCCCACTTTTCAAGTCTTTTCCGTAAGGCCACTGGTATGCCGCCTATAAACTATTTCATTCACCTGAAAATGCAGAAAGCCTGTCAGTTGCTGTACAGCAATGAAGTGAAAATTAAAGGTATTGCCGAGGTGTTAGGGTACGAAGACCCCTATTATTTCTCCAGGGTTTTTAAAAAATCAATGGGTGTTTCGCCTGAGAAGTATAAGTTTGGATCTACAGAGCGTACCCGGGCCTGATTGTGGCACCAGTAAAGCGACTATTTTTTGATCAGGGATAAATAATGATCTCTTCACCCGGACTTGTCGCAAAATTTAAGGTTTCAGCGGTAATCCTTTGCCTGCCATTGTTAGTGATGATCGTCCCTGATGCGCCCCAAGGTACAATCAGCCGAAGGGCGCCGCCTTTTTCACTCAGAATAGTGATATTGCGGACCTTTCCGCTTTGCAGGCTCGCTGTAACTAGAAATGCACCCGCTGCACGCAGGTTTTTGAAGGCCGCATCTTTTTGTTTAGGCCAGTTCGGAAAAAAACGAAGGGTACCCTTATAGCTTTGCAGCAGACATTCATTGATCACCACCGGAAGTGCAAAGTTTTCAAACCAGATGCCCATTTTTCCCATATAGCCATAGTCGGTGTTCTCCTGGTAGCGGCCCCCGGTCTGCGTCACCATATCTGTCGCTGTTCCATTAGGCAATAGCGAGTAGCGGACATGACGCTTAAACTCTTCCAGGTCCAGTAGTCCTGCCCGGGCCGCCTGTAAGTTAATGAATACAAGATCGTTACCGCCTTCATTTTGCTGATTGTTATAGGTGTTTTTCAACAGGTGGAGTGTTGCGGTATCAGAATGCAGGCCATAATCTTCACCAGGGAAAACAGTGATCAGCGCATTCGGTACATTGTACACAACCTGATCATTTTCACCTGGCACCGCAACCAGGATTTTCCCATTGGTCTTGGATACCGAGGTCGGATATTCTGGAAAATGATCCAGAATATCTTTTACATCCCTCAGCAGCGGTTGCTCTGGTTCCGTAAGTCCCAATACTTGCGTAGCTTGCTGAAAAGCTTTGAAAATAAATTTGGTTAGCGTAAGGTCTATAGTTCCGTCATAATTGTATTTAAAGCCCGGCCGCAGGCCATAAAGTTCGGGTGGAACTGTTGGGAAAATATGGTAGCGGTCGTCTTTCCACCGCTCGCCGCCCCTGGCATCCGGTCTTTTCAGATAGGCTGTCAGGAACTCAACAGCGGCTTTGATCGGCTCATAGGCATGTTTCTTCAGGAAATCTTTATCTGCACTGTAAAGATAATGCCACCAAAGTCCTTGTACAGCCCAGGGCGTTTCACTGATTTCCCAGCCCCAATCTGGTATAGGATAAGGGTTCATGGTCATTTCTACAGGATAGGCAGAATGGGGGAAATAAGCACCCGGCAAACCATAATAATCCTTTGCCCAGCTGCGGCTTACCGGCATTAGCGACTCGATCAGCGCAACATAGGGAAGGTTTTTCTCCAGGTGGTTGCTCGAAAAAGTAACCCAGAAAGGCTGCTGGGTATTATAATTCATATGGTAATCGCCATGCCAGGCGGTACCAATTTTATCGTAACTCCAATTGGCGAATAAACCCGGACACGTTACCCCGGCTTTTGTAGCGCAATTCAGAAAGTAAAGGTTCCTGTACCAGACTTCTTCCAGAAAAGGATCTGCAAGCTGTATGGCAGATTTGTTCCAATACGCTTTCCAGCTCTTCATGTTTTTCTCCAAAGTGTGTGCAACCAACTTTGGGTCGGGCTTAGTTTCCGTTTCAGGTTTTTTTTGTACAAGGGTATTGAGTCCCTCCGTCAGGCTGATCATTGCAACAAACGGGTTTTCCTGTTCGAGGGCCGCTTCCAACACCGGCATAACTTCCTCATTTCCATTCCAGTTGATGCGTTTCTTTTTCGAAAGGCTTGAATTCAGCTTTACAGTAAGGCGAAAGGCCTTGTCTTTGGCATTTTTGCGGTATTGATCCTTGGCGGTAAGCGCGTAGGGCAACACCTGCTTAAATGAAATCATTCCTTGCTCCAGGTTTTCCAGGTCTTCGTGAACAGGAAAAGCAACTGGCGTGGATGGGTCGGGCATCACTTTGATCCTGTCAAAAGGATTCGGCTGTAGCCTTCCGTTTTCATCCCTCAGTTCCATCAGCAGCCGGTCCTCCTCCATAGCTGTAAATAGCTTTAGCATAAGTTTGTGCTTTCCTGAAGTAAGAAATTCAACTGTGCAGACGCCAGTTGAAATATCCAGGTTATGCCCAAGCAGCTGTATTTTACGGCGATCGAAGCTCAGTACCACAGAACCACAGGGAAAAGGACGTGGGTAGGGTTTACTGTAATTTCCGGCAGTCATCTCGTTATATGATTTGTACCAGGCGTCGTCGGTCAGGTTGGCCAAAGTATCTGGCAAGGCCTTTACCCTGTCAAAAACATAACGGAAGTCGCGGATTTCTCTGCGGTTATCTTCAGCAATCCTGATGTCCCACACATTGTTATGCCCAAAATAAAGCACAACTGCATCCGGTCGGGTGCTCACTACAACACCCATTCCGCCGTTTCCCAGCAAGGCGCCTTCAAAAAAATCAGGTGCAGGTTTATTCATCTTTATACCATGCTTTTTTGCAATGGAAAAGGCCGAAATATCATTTTTAGGTTGTGCCGGCAAAGACATGGAGGGGCAGAGCAGAAATAGCGAAAAAAGGCTGCTACGGAGTGTGCGGTTCATACAATGTGAATTTATTTGGATACAGGGTATTTCACAAATCTTTTTATTACTAAAAGCGATATTTCTAAAAATGCCTGATTTTGACTAAATGTATAGTTTATTCTTAAAAAAAAGAAAAAACGAAAATCGTAGAATAATCCATTATAATAGAGGAATCACCTATTTTAAGCCTTTCGGCAAACGCTACTTTTGGGTGACCGGAATGCCTCTGCTTTGCAGCCAGGGATCCGGTAAAATTGACACCAAATATAAATTGACACATGGAGCCCGCTTTGGCGGATTGCAAATGGAGGATGGGTATTCCCGACATTGCCGCAATTCCTGCAGAACATCAGGCTTCAGTCAGCAGCAGTAAAAGATACAGATGATAACAAAAATTACTATCAGAGATGTTCGCTTTCCTTTGGGCAAGGGTGCAGGCAGCGATGCGATACACCGCGACCCAATTTATTCTTATGCCGTTACCGAGTTACATGATGACAGCGGTCTTACTGGTACTGGTTTTGCATTTACTCTTGGCGAAGGTAACCAGCTGGTTTGTCAGGCCGCACAATTTTACGCCGATAAACTTAAGGGGAAGGACATTGAAGAACTGATGCACAGCTTTGGGAATACCTTTATGGATTTTTCAAATGAACAACAATTCAGGTGGCTAGGCCCACATAAAGGGGTAGTCCATCTGGGATTGGCCTCAGTCACTAATGCCTGCTTTGATCTTTGGGCAAAAAAAAGGGGAGTACCCCTTTGGAAGCTCCTTGCCGGATTATCAGCAGAGGAATTGCTCAACACACTCGACCTTTCTTATCTCGAAGATGAAATGACCCGGGAAGATGCGCTGAAGTTGTTGCATAACAATACGCCCGGAACAGAAATAAGGGAGCAAATACTTAAAAGAGGGTATCCTGGTTATGATACCTCCATCGGCTGGTTCAACTACAGCGATGAAAAAGTAAAAGAAAACGTAATGCGTGCAGTAGATCAGGGGTATAACGCGATGAAGTTAAAGGTTGGCTCGGTAGATGCCGACCGCGATGTCCGTCGCGCGGGCCTGGTGCGCGAAACCGCTGGCGAGCACATAAAGATTATGCTTGATGCCAACCAGCAATGGAACCTGCCGCAAGCCCAAGATGTATGTAAAAGACTTGCGCCGATGAACCCTTATTGGATTGAGGAACCTACCCATCCCGATGATGTGTTGGGGCACATGACACTGGCCAGGGAGATTGCGCCCTTGAAGCTCGCGTTGGGAGAACATGTTCCAAACAGGGTTATTTTTAAAAATTATCTGCAAAGCGGTTCCGCAGGATTTATCCAGGTGGACGCAGTTCGCGTGGGCGGCGTAAGTGAATTTATCACCATCAGCCTGCTTTGCCGTAAATTTGGTGTCCCTGTTGTACCCCACGTAGGGGATATGGGGCAACTCCATCAGCATCTTGTTTTGTTTAATCATATAAGTTTAGGGCACGAAGCTTTATTTTTAGAGCAAATTCCTCACCTTCAGCAAGCGTTTGTGCATCCCGTCCAGGTAAAAAATGGCGTTTACTTAACGCCCCAGGAGCCGGGGAGCAGCTGCGACCTGAAGAAATAACCAAATAATACCAGATATGATACATTTAACAGACTTGCTGATCAGCATCATTTACATTGCCGCGATTCTCTTTATCGGGTTGTGGGCAGGTATCAGGCACCGCCAAAAGAGCAAAGCGGGTGCTGCAAGTCAATATTTCCTCGCCGGAAAGTCGCTTAGATGGCCGGCAATTGGATTAGCATTGTTTGCAACCAATATTTCTACTGTGCACCTGGTCAGTTTGGCCCAAAGTGGTTTTGATACAGGTTTGCTCAACGGCAATTTTGAGTGGATGGCTGCATTTACCTTATTGCTACTGGCGCTCTTTTTTGTTCCCTTTTATATTAAATCAGGAGTGTCAACCTTGCCCGACTTCCTGGAACGAAGGTATGACAGGGCGAGCCGCGACTGGCTCACCTTTGTATCTATATTCTCCGCTATGATTATCCATATTGCCTTTTCTATGCTTGCAGGGGGCATTGTGCTGCGAACGCTTTTTGGTTTGGATATGTATGTAAGTGTGGTGGTCATCTCTTTGATCACCGCCATTTACACCATCATCGGTGGCTTAAAAGCTGTAGTGGTTACCGAATCTATACAAACCGTTGTCTTGCTGGCCGGAGCCGGAATCATCTGTTTTGCCGCCTACCATAAAATGGGCGGCTGGCATCCGATGACCGACGTACTGCACCAAACCCATCAGTATGATAAGCTATCTATGTTACGCAGTGGAAACGATCCGGTTGGTATGCCATGGTATGCCGTTTTTCTAGGCTATCCTGTATTGGGTATCTGGTACTGGTGTGCCGATCAAACAATTGTGCAGCGGGTTCTCGGGGCTAAAAACGAAGACGAGGCTAGGTTAGGGGTGATCTTTTGTGGATTTATTAAAATTCTGCCGGTATTCATTTTTATATTACCAGGGCTGTTTGCCTTTACGTTGGCACAATCAGGCAAGTTGGACCTGCATTCCATTACAAGCATTAATGCGCTGGGTCAGAAGGTGGTCGACAGCAAAGGGATTTATACCTTAATGATCACGCAGTTACTTCCTACCGGACTTGTGGGTATCTTGATTGCCGCCTTGCTTTCAGGCTTAATGAGCCAGGTTTCCGGGGCGCTCAACTCGATTTCAACGATGGTGAGCTATGATATATACAAACGTTATCAGCCTAATCTGAGCGATACACAGTTGGTAAAAGCAGGGAAAATTGCTGCGGGAATTGCCCTGGTGCTCTCCCTTTTTTTACTGCCGCTGCTTAATAAATATGAAAGCATATTTAATGGTGTAAATGATATTATTGCGCATATCGCTCCACCGATTACCTGTGTCTTTTTGCTGGGTATTTTTTGGAAAAAGGCCTCCGCTACTTCTTCCAAACTCACCCTATGGATAGGGTCGGCACTCGGAGCCGCAGTGTTCACCTTAAATAAGCTGTACACTGAAAACCCTTTAGCACAGACACCATTTATGATGATGGCATTTTATCTTTTCTGCATATGTGTAGTGATGCAGGTTTTTTTTTCCTTTCTCTATCCTGTGCAACATACCGCAGAAAGCGAGGCGCTTTACTGGAAATCTTTCCGCGAGCCGCTACGCTCACCAGGATGGAAGGGCATAGGTAATTACAAAGTGTTGTCTGCCCTCCTTTTTATTATGATGGCCATATTATTTTATTTGTTCAGATAGATCCTAAAAATTGATCATATGCAGTTATTACATAAAAAAATTATATTTCTAACCGGGGGATCGAGGGGCATCGGATTTGAATGTGCTAAAAAGTACGCTGAGGCTGGTGCTACGGTAGTAATTGTGGCAAATGATGCCGTTTCAATTGAGTTTGCCCTGGAGAAACTTGGTGCCGGTCACACGGGCATCATTTGCGACATTTCGCAGGGCGCAGAGGTTGAAAAGGCGATCGCGGAGACCCTGGAAAAATACGGGCGAATTGACGTAGTCCATAACAATGCCGGGATCGCCAATCCTGCAAAAGCCCTTCACGATACCACGGAAGAAGAATGGAACCAGTTGTTTGATGTAAATATCCGTGGGATTTATCATACCACAAAGTATGCGATACAGGCGCTGAAAGATTCCGGAGGCTGCATTCTCAACACCAGCAGCCTTGTGGGGGAAATCGGCCAGGAGAACCACGCCGCCTATACCGCCACAAAAGGCGCTGTAAATGCCCTGACCAAATCAATGGCATTGGATTATGCGCCATTTCAGGTGCGCGTAAATGCAGTAGCACCTGCAGGGGTATGGACGCAATTACTCGAAGAATGGGCAAATGCACAGCAAGACTCCACTGAAATTATTAAATACCTGGATGGGATACATGCCCTTGGTTATTGTCCGGGTGGCGACGTGATTGCGGACGTCTGTGTGTTCCTGGTTTCTGAAAAAGCAAGGTTTGTAACAGGCGTGATCATGCCTGTGAGTGGCGGCGCCGAACTTGGCTACCGTAAAATCAATGACCTGAGTTCAATTACACTTTAAATATTTAGTATGTCCACTATAAAATATCTGATACTGCCCCTCACCATTCTTGCTTCCCATATCGTGATGGCGCAAAATCAAACACCGCTGCCAGACCCATTGAAACTTTGGTATCAGGAACCTGCTGCACGCTGGGAAGAGACACTGCCGCTTGGTAACGGGCGACTTGGCATGATGCCCGATGGTGGGATCAATCAGGAAAAGATTGTATTAAATGATATCACCTTGTGGTCGGGCGCAGCCCAGGATGCAAACAACTATGAAGCCAGCAAGAGCTTGCCGCAGATCAGGAAACTCATCCTGGAAGGCAAAAATGAAGAGGCGCAGGATCTGGTAAACAAAAATTTTATCTGCACGGGAAAAGGCTCCGGTGGTATCAACTACGGCTGCTACCAGGTGCTTGGAGAATTGCTGATTGATTACGATTATCAGCTGTCTGACCAGGCAAAGCCATTTTTTGGCAAGTATAAGCGTGAGCTGGACCTCGAACAGGCACTGGCAAGTACTTCCTTTCAGCTCAAAGACGTTCAGTATAAAAGGGAATACCTCAGCAGCTTTGATGATGACGTGTGTATTATCAGGCTAAGTGCCGACAAAGCCGCGAAAGTCAATTTTACGCTTGGCATTTCCCGCCCCGAACGCTCAGCAAGCAATATTAAAAATAAGGAACTGCAACTGTCGGGACAACTTGATAATGGCATTGATGGCAAAGGCATGCGATATCTGAGCCGCATTAAAATTGTGCCGCAGGGTGGAACACTCAGCGCAAAGGGAAATACGCTGGTAGTGAAAAATGCCAGCAGCGTTCTCATCTATATTGCCTCGGGAACTGACTATAATGATCCGGTATTCGAAAACCATATCAATAAAAATCTGACCGCTGCAATAAGCAAGTCTTACACAGTAGAAAAACAAAACCATATCCGGAATTACCGGAACCTGTTCAGTAGGTTAAGCCTTAAGATCGGTGAAAATGGCAAAGCAAATTTGCCTACAGATCAGCGGCTTGCGGCCTTCCATCAGCAACCTGCCGCTGACCCGGGATTCCCGGTTTTGTTTTTCCAGTTTGGGCGTTACCTCAGCATCAGCAGTACCCGCGTTGGTTTATTACCTCCCAATCTGCAGGGCTTATGGGCTAACCAGATCCAAACTCCCTGGAATGGAGATTATCATCTGGATGTGAACATACAAATGAACCAGTGGCCTGTTGAAGTCAGTAATCTATCGGAATTAAACCTGCCCCTTGCAGAGCTAGTTCGTGGCATGGTAAAGCCTGGCGAACGAACCGCGAAAGCCTATTATAATGCAGAAGGCTGGATTGCGCATGTGATTACAAATATCTGGGGGTTTACTGAACCTGGTGAAAGTGCTTCCTGGGGAGCATCTAACGCTGGTTCGGGATGGTTATGCAATAACTTGTGGGACCATTATGCGTTCAGCATGGATAAAAATTACCTGAAAAGTATCTATCCTATTCTTGAAGGATCGGCCAGATTTTACAGCGATGCCCTGATAAAAGATCCTGAAACAGGCTGGCTCGTCACAGCACCATCAGTATCACCAGAGAATACTTTTTATTTGCCTAATGGCAAAACGGCCAGTATTTCTATGGGGCCCACCATTGATAATCAGATCGTCAGGGAACTATTTACCAATGTGATCACCGCGTCAGAAACGCTGGGGCTTGACCCTGAATTCAGGTCGACCCTGCGCGAAAAGCTTAAATCTGTTCCTCCCCCGGGAAGGATCAGTAAGGATGGGCGTATTATGGAGTGGATCAAAGATTACAAAGAAACTGAACCCCAGCACCGTCACGTCTCTCATTTGTACGGCTTATATCCCGCCTCGCTGATCACGCCCGAAAGCACACCTGAGCTTGCAGAGGCGGCAAAGAAAACATTGGATGTAAGGGGAGATGATGGGCCAAGCTGGTCAATCGCCTACAAACTTCTATTCTGGTCAAGGTTGCAGGATGGGCAGCGCGCTTTTAAGCTGCTTGTCGAACTGCTTAAACCCACCATTAAAACAGATATCAACTATGGTGCAGGCGGAGGTATTTATCCCAACCTCTTGTCCGCGGGCCCGCCCTTTCAAATTGACGGTAACTTTGGCGGTACGGCTGGTATAGCCGAAATGCTGATCCAGAGCCACCATGGCTATATAGAATTGCTGCCAGCAATTCCGGAAGCCTGGAAAGCCAGCGGCAATATCAAGGGGGTTAGGGCAAGAGGAAACTATACGCTTGACTTCGAATGGAAAAACGGCCAGGTTACCCGTTATCGCGTGCTTTCAGCTAAACCACAGCAAGTCAAAATCAAAGTAAACGGGCAAATCAAAACAATAACCAGCAGTAGTTTATAAACTCTACTTAACCAAATATGAGAGCTTTCAAAATTTGTATTCTTTTATTCCTGATTATATCCGTTGCTTCCGCTAAAGTGATTATTCCTTATGGGGCATCCGGGAAAATAGTATACGACCTTAAGCGTGGCACCTTTACCATCTATGATCACCATCAAACCATCCTGAGGAACGGGATTGCCAGGGTAAAAAACAAGGGGGTCGTTTTCAGTTCTATAGATTATCAAACGCGCAGCTATTCGCAATTAAAAGTAAAGGATGCCTTTGGCAAGGGAACTAAACATACTATCCAGTTGAAAGCGCAGGGTAAACCAGATTTAAAACAGGTTTTTTATACCTATTCAGGATTGCCGTATTTCTTTTGTGAAACAGAATTGAACGGAAATAATTTGTCCGGAAATGTAATGAACCCGCTTGAAGGTGAAGTGGTAATGAATGGGGAAAACCTTTCCGCTGATTTCCCGATAGGCTGGAGGACGCTATTTGTGCCTTTTGATAACGACACTTTTATCAGTTATGATGCACCATTACTGACCACTATCAAAAACCAGGTGAGCGCTGAAGTCGGTGCCTTGTACATGGATCGAAGCCGTCTGGGGATAGTCCTGGGGTCGGTGACCCATGGGGTGTGGAAAACCGGTGTCCGCAGTAACTATTCGACCAAAAATGGAATTCGCCTGGAAGTACTGGGTGGATATACCGAGCCATCTTTAACGCGCGACACCATAGCGCACGGACTGCTCAGCGGAACCAGGATTCGCTCTCCAAAGGTATTTTTCGGACTGTTCAGCGATTGGCGGACAGGAATGGAAAGTTTTGCAAAGGCGAATCGGATAACAGAACCACCTGTTGTAGATTCCTGGAATGGGCCTACGCCTGTAGGATGGAACAGCTGGGGGGCAATGCAGGATAAAATCACTTTTGAAAAGGCAACGGCAGTTGCAGATTTTTTTGCAGATAGCCTTAAAGGTTTTCGAACTGGCGGGACCGCCTACATCGACCTCGATTCTTATTGGGACAAAATGCTGGTAGGTGGATTGGAAGGGGATTATAGTAAGCTCAAGCGTTTCGCAAGCGAAACAAAAAAGAAGGGACTTAGACCTGGGGTGTACTGGGCGCCTTTTACCGACTGGGGTTTTAAATCAGGGCCTCAGCGCAAGGCAGAGGGTGGTAGCTATACCTTTGGCCAATTGTGGACGAAAACTGGTTCCGGCTATCACGATATTGATGGTGCACGGGCGCTTGATCCTACACATCCCGGAACGCAACAGCGTATAGCCCTGGTAATTGGGAAATTGAAGGAGGCCGGATTTGAGATGATTAAGATAGATTTTTTGGGTCATGCCGCGATAGAATCTACACAGTTTTATGATCCAGCAATTACCACAGGCATGCAGGCCTATCGTGTTGGGATGGAATTTTTGGTAAAACAACTTGATGGTAAGATGCTCATTTATGCAGCCATTTCGCCTAATTTGGCGTCAGGCAGATACGTAAATATGCGCCGCATCGCTTGCGATGCATTTAAATCTATTAAAGATTCAGAATATACCCTGAACAGCGTAACTAATGGCTGGTGGCAAACCTATTTATATGATTACATTGATGCCGACCATGTAGTGCTGGGC
>Ga0247815_10001843_pt1 | contig 15989 bp, 13 predicted proteins | sample UWRJL194509B1_FD_181014 | JGI IMG/M metagenome (GOLD analysis project Ga0247815, IMG submission 181014) | Plant litter microbial communities from Arlington Agricultural Research Station in Wisconsin, United States - UWRJ-L194-509B-1 | ecosystem: Environmental > Terrestrial > Plant litter >...
TTTTCAGGAGGTCAATTTGCCTGGCGAAGGGGGATCACTTTCGTTTGGCGGAAGGGGATCACTTTGCTCTGGCAGAAGGGGTCAGTTTAATCTGGCGAAGGGGGGTCACTTTGGAGTGTTTTATCCAGCCTATTAGACAAAAAGCTTATTCAAAGTGATTTCCTACGGTCAAGGGTTGAATTATGTGACGTGTTATCAAATTCAAAAGAATTAGTGCATGTAAAGTTTTACAGAGACTCCGCAGGATTAAGTCATTTGTTTTCTCAAGGTCGCATATCAGCAAACTTGTTGATGAGGGATCGAAAGTTTAGGCGAAATGTTAGGCAGAAAATTAAGGGCTTAGGAATAGATAAAGATTTATTTCCCCTAGAATTGAAAGATTTTAAAAGATCTGATTATACAATCACATTTGCGATTATTGACGGTAAGAGCAGGAGTTTTGTAGATACGCTTCCATTTTTCAGTCTTTTGAATTTTAGATTGGTTGCAGAGGAGTTAATGGGTTGGGGTTTTAACGTAAGAGTAAAGAAAATTAATGTTATTTAGGCAAGTTCGACGGTACCTAACTGTAGATTTAGGAAGAGTATTTAAAGTTGTTTTATCTGACTAGGATCATGTAACAGAATATTATTAATTAAAGTCTAGGGCGCTATAACAAAGATTGATAAGTTAAAGATTGACCGATGTGAGAATTATGCCAGTCGAAATTAAGGGAAATGTCCCCTTTGTTTATGCCTCTTTATTTCATTACGACGAGCTCATCTACTTATTTAAGTTGTTTTCATGAATACAGGGATAGTGTAGGAAAATTTTAAACGCTATAATACCTGGACGACATTTCGTTTGCTTATTCTTAATAAGAATTTTGTATCTTTCTTGAAAAGTCTGAAATATATTCAAAGTAGGATTTTTAATATTTAATATATTTAGAAAGAACACAGTAAATTTCATGGCGTATATTTTTTTTGGCGAAATCAGTGGAGTTATTGAGGGTGATACTTTCCAAAGCCGCAAAGAACTAAGTAAAGCTGGTGTTCATAGGCCATTACAAGGAGGGATTGACGGAAATAGTATTCAAGGAACCTCATCTATTGTTCTTAGCGGTGGGTACTTAGATGATGAGGATCACGGAAATGAAATCATCTACACAGGTCATGGAGGCAATGATTCTAATGGAAGGCGTATAAAAGACCAATCTTGGTATTCTTATGGTAATAGGGGACTTTTGATCAGTGAGCTTCATGGACATCCAGTACGTGTAACAAGAGGAGCTAATCACATATCAAAATTTAGTCCTAAGAAAGGTTATCAATATGGCGGTCTATATCAAGTTACGGAGCATTTTTGGAAAAAGGATGAGGGTAAATTCGGTGTTTGTATTTTTAAATTAGCGAAAATTTCCGCTCTTTCAAGTACAGATATCTTAAAAGGGATTATAGATCTATCCCCTGAAAACGGCATTCCTTCAAAAAGGATTCCTACCACTATTCTTAGAATTGTAAGAGACACCAAATTATCTAAAGCAATAAAAGAATTATATAACTATACGTGCCAAGTTTGTGGGATTAGAATAAGTTTTAATGGAATAGGGTATGCTGAGGGGGCTCACATTCGGCCCTTAGGTACACCACATAATGGAGCAGACGCAATAGGTAATTTATTATGTTTATGCCCTAATCATCATGTTATGTATGACAAGGGATACTTTCGAATAGACGAAAACTTTTCACTTATTGGTATTGACGGTAGCTTGAGCATTCATAAAAATCACCAGATTGATATAGTCAATATTAAGTACCATTGTGATCTGTTTAATTTTGAACAATAGCACAGGTATTTGTATTATAGGAATTGTGAATTTTTAATAGCTTAAAATATTTTATCTTAAAACATTATATTGCATTATGGATACCTGGAAAGAACTGCAGACAACACTTCTTCAATTTCGAAATGAGAGGAATTGGGAACAATTTCATAATCCCAAAGATCTTGCGTTGGCATTGTCAATAGAAGCCGCTGAGCTTAACGAGATTTTTCTTTGGAAAAAAGCAGAAGATGCAAACATCGAAAAAATAAAGGAAGAGCTCGCCGATGTTTTTGCATACGCTTTACTTCTTGCGGACAAATATGATCTGGACGTTAACGAGATTGTATTAAATAAGATTAAGAAAAATGGCGAGAAATATCCGGTGGACAAATCAAAAGGTACAGCAACAAAGTACACCGACCTATGAGTAGTGCTAACGATTTTACAGTTAGTTGTTACGATTTTGATAAAGAATTAATTGAAACCCTCAATACCAAGGATCATGCAAATAATTTGTGGCCACTTGTATATATCTTAAGCAATGGTACTATACATGAAGCATATGTAGGTGAAACTACAGACACGTATGCTAGAATGGGTAGTCATCTCAAAAACGAGGCTAAAAATAGATTAAGCGTGGTTCACCTGATCACCAGTAATAGATTTAATAAATCCGCTACATTGGATATTGAGTCAAATCTTATTAAATACATTTCTGGTGACGGTAGTTTTAAATTGCTAAACGTAAATATCGGGTTGGCAAATCACAATTTTTATGAGAAACCTTACTATCAGGATCTATTTAAAACTTTGTGGGAGCAATTGCGGGCGCAGGGGATAACTAGGCACGCTCTAGAATTTATTGACAATTCCAATTTATTCAAATACTCACCATACAAAACCTTGGCGCTGGATCAGAAACAGGGGCTACTGGTCATCATACAAAACCTGTTAAGCGGCAACTTTAAGAATATAATTGTTGAAGGCGGTGCGGGCAGTGGAAAGACGATCCTGGCTATTTTCTTGTTCAAGCTACTGAGAACAGACATTGAAGACTTCAATTACAAGGAATTTGGCGATGACGAGGCTGAGTTTATACAACTGGTACTCGAGTTGAAAAAGAAATATCCCGATCCAAAAATGGCACTGGTTATTCCAATGTCCTCATTTAGAGCTACCATACAAAAGGTATTTAAGCATGTGAAGGGATTGAGCGAGGATATGGTAATCAGTCCTTCGGCACTTGCCCATAATAGATATGATATAGTCTTTGTCGATGAATCGCACAGGTTGCGAAGAAGGGTGAATTTGGGTTCTTACTATGGTACCTTCGATAAAGTATGTGCAAAACTAGGATTGGATAAAATGACCTGCTCTGAACTCGATTGGGTCATTCAGCAATCTGACAAGGCAATATTATTTTATGATCAGAATCAATCTGTTAAGCCATCAGATGCGAGAGTAGAAGATTTTGAAGAGCTGAAAGCATCAGCTTCTACAAATATTGAACATCTGAGTTCGCAGTTTAGGGTTAGAGGCGGTAAAGCATATGTCCAATACCTTGATAAGCTTCTAAAGTGTGAACTAGAGCCTAGCCAACCAATATACCGATCTAAAGACTATGAGTTTCTTCTCTTCGATTCGTTTGAGGAGATGATCATCCAGATTAAAAGTAGAAATACCGAACATGGCTTAGCTAGGTTTATAGCTGGTTATTCATGGAAGTGGGCTTCTAGTAAAAATAAGGAAGCATACGATATTAAAATTGAAAACATCGACTTCAGATGGAACAGTGTAAAAAATGACTGGGTGAATTCTGTTAATGCAATTAATGAAATTGGCTGTATTCACACCACACAAGGCTATGATTTAAATTATGCCGGGATTATTATTGGCAACGAGATCACTTATAATAAGGAAAAGGATGAAATCGAAATCCAGAAAGAGAATTACTATGATATAAATGGTAAAAACTCGATTACAGATCCTCAGCAACTCAAACATTTCATCATTAACATTTACAAGACCATCATGCTACGGGGAATTCGGGGCACCTACGTTTACGTTTGCGATCAAAATCTAAAAGCCTACCTGGAACAGCACATCGAAAAATACAAAAAGGCGAGAATTGTGGCACCGGCCCCGGTCGAACTGATACCATATGTGAACTGTGTACCACTTTATGATCTGGAAGCTGCAGCTGGTATTTTTAGCGAACTGCAAACCGTCGCCGACTTTGAATGGATTAAAATACCGTCACGGTATAAAGCTACCAAAGATCTTTTTGCATTGAGGGTAGTAGGGGAGTCGATGAATAAAATAATCCCCAATGGTTCTGTTTGTCTGTTTAGGAAATACACTGGAGGTTCCAGAAATGGTAAGATTGTTCTGGTGGAAAGCACGGAAATCCACGATTTAGACTTTGGTTCTGGATATGCGGTTAAAGAGTATCATAGTACGAAAGCGGTTAATAGTGAAGAATGGAGCCATGCATCAATAATCTTGAAACCCTTATCAAATAACCCGGAATATGAAGAGGTTGTTGTCTCGCAAGATGAACTGACAAATTTGAAAGTACTCAGTTTATTTGTATGTGTATTGGTATAATTGTCCAAATATTGACTTGCCCCGTTTGCAAGATCGCCTTTTGTTCTTCGTGCAATATTCTTCTTCTCCAAAACTTCCTTGTATGCAGCATTTTCACCACGATTGATCTTAATAATTAGTAAATCTGGTTCAAATAGGATTTCCGATTGAAAAACGGAAAAGTCTGGGTAGTCTTATTATAAAATTGCTAGATGATGCATCCGTCGCATACTTCCGCTAACATTTATCAATTTGTTCATTACTCGTTATTTGCATATTATTTTTAATATCAAGAATACGGCTAACAATTTTTGAAGCTGTTGTCAAACATGGTAAAGTTCCAACTTATCCGGGTTAGTTATTACGGAAACCCGTAACAACTAACCCGGATATAATTACTTACATTTATAAAAATTAGGTCAACGCTATGAAAATATTTAAAATTTTATTGTCCATTACATTCATGATGGCAATATTTGCCTTTGATGGTAAATCTCAAGTTAACCCTTCAAGTACCTACGTCCCTGGATATACGAGAAGCGATGGTGTTATAGTATCTGGGTATTATAAAACAACCCCAAACAATACTAATCGGGATAACTACACAACGAAACCTAATGTAAATCCATACACGGGTACAACCGGCTATATAAACCCAGATAATAAAGCCACAACATCGACAACAACTTATCCGACCAGAACATATAGCGTTCCCACATCAACATATTCATCGCCAAGCAATTCAGCACCAGTTTCAACAGGATCGCGTGGGGGACAATATTATATCAATAACAGTGGCAATAAAACATATATCAGAAGAAACTAATAGCTAAAGTGTAATACAAATTTGAATCCTTTCGTATTGAAAGGATTTTTTTGTTTGGAAATGTATTTGCGGTTGGTTCGCTTAATAGAGTGCTATTGAGTTCAAATCGTAACATACCTTAAGAAGATACTTGTGTGGTGTACTGTTGAGGAAATAACTAATTCATTTCCCATCTGAGGTGTGACTTTTACCTTAAATTTTATAAAATAATTATGAAATCAAAATTCGCTATAGAGGATATTACTGCATGTACTGATCCTAATGTTTGGGATATCGGAAACAACGTTTTATATGATCTTTGCAAACAGTATCCCCACCATAATGATACTCGACAAATCGTGGCAAAGGTTTGGTTGATAGGACGTTCGTATGCAGCCGCATTGGAACGGCGTCGTAATAAAGCGGAAATTAATGATATTTTTTATTCTGATAACATCGCTAGTGCTTTTAAACAATCAGATCTAGATCAAAGATTATTTGAATTGACAAGTGCCCAGGCCGATGGTGATGAAAACTTTATAAAGTGCATGTATATCCACAAAGAGCTGATTGACGTGTTGCACGTACCTACGAAACAGCATAAACGTTCATTCAGCTCTAAATATCTGCATTTCCATTGTCCGGAGAATTTTTACATTTACGATTCTAGGGCCACGGAAGCGATTAGAACTTTTAATATTATCCTAACAAAGGAGATGTTAGGTCAAATTAATTCGATGAAAATGGATGAAGGATATGCTAAATTTGCCTTCATATGTCGCATCCTTAAATCCCTGATCAAGAATGAGACAGAAGTTTCCTTAACAAATAGACAGCTCGATAATTTGCTCGTAGCCGTTGCCAATAAGAAATTAACCGGATTGTTGGAAAAGAAGATGTTTCCAGAGACATAGGAGGTTTAACGAAGGGGAAGATATTTATTCACCCACCACTTGCAAAATCAAATAACATTCTGTAAAAAATGGAATATAAGGAACATTCAACACTGCTAGGTCAGGTAAGCACTTTAAACAATCATTATAAAAAAATTAACGAACTGACAGGCGAAAATTTTAACATATTTCGTATTCTAAAATTGGAATCATCCGAAGTTAGACTTCATTCAGCCTTTCTGGCTTCCTTGCTAAATCCGCACGGTAGCCATGGACAAAAAGACGCTTTTTTAAATCTTTTCGTAAAGGCATTTTGCTATAAAAACAATACAATCGACACAAAATCCTGTATAGTTGAAATTGAAAAGCATACAGGTTTTATTAGTCCCGATGGGACTGAAGGTGGTCGTATTGATATCTTGATAATGGATCGATTTGGAAATCAAATAATAGTGGAAAATAAAATATACGCCGGCGATCAACTTAACCAGCTTGTGAGATATAATAAAAGTTCACCAAATGCTGACCTAGTATATTTAACTTTAGACGGTAAAGCTCCACACACTAAAAGTTTCGGCAACCTTAAGATAGACGAACATTTCAAATGTTATTCATACAGATCGGATATACTTACTTGGCTTGAAAACTGCAGGAAAGAAGTGGCAATTTTCCCGATTGTTCGAGAATCAATTACTCAATATATAAACCTTATTAAATATTTAACTAACCAAACTGTCAATCAAAATATGGAGAATGAATTGCATCATTTATTAAAACTTAACCTAGAACCAGCATTTACCATCGCAGATAATTTGGATCAAACACTTATTAAAGTTTATGAAGATTATTTCATAGCCTTAAAAGCAACCTGTAACAAAATCGGCCTCCAATGCTATAGTTCAGTAGATTTCGATAAAAACTACACAGGCATATGGATAAGCAAAGATACGTGGAGGTATGTAAATATTGGTTTTCAATTCCATAGTTATGATAAGGAGCTAAGATATGGAATAATTAAAAAAAATAATAAGGAGCCTCTGCCGCAAGATCTATTGAAGAGCATTTCAGGTATATCAAATAATTCTTCGAAAGTAGACGTATGGTGGCCTTGGTATAGAAAACTTGAAGAACCATTTAATAATTGGAGTAAATTTCAAGCCTGGAAGGCGATCACAGATGGGGGAATGGAAAAAGTTATGGTGGAGAAAATTAAAGAATTACTATCGCAAACTAAACAGATGAAATTGTAACCGATTCATTTATGATATACCACTACACAACAATTGACTCCCTTGAATCTATATTGAATTCAGGCAGTTTAAAATTTAACAAACTCACGAATTTGGACGATATGGCCGAATTTGAAAGTTTTGAAGGCCCCTTCAATCCTAATGAATACTTATTTGTCTCCTCTTGGAGTAAGGACCCTGATGAAAACATTACTTTATGGAACTGCTATACAGATAACAAAGTTGGTGTCAGGATCGAATTAGAAGATATGCCTTTTCCATTTTTCTTTCCATCCAGTCCTTGGTTGAAGTTAAATCAGGATGCCCAATCTGGTGAAATACCCTGGCTATTATTGCCTATCGATCAGGCCTTAACAAAGGAATATTTTATGTTATCATTTTATTACATTAAAGAGGATTTTGAAAAACAAGTTGTATATCTCAGCGATGAAGAGTTGAAAGATAAGTATTGTACCTATGCATCTAAATCCTATGATCTCAATACGAACAGCGTCAACCTGCATTCCGAAGAACTTGCGGGTTGGAAAAACAAAATTTGGGAATCGCAGAAAGAATTCCGATTTGTGTTGACGATCTTGCCCCAAGATCCAAAATTCCATAATCCTAATGGCAGTACATTTATAAAAGATTATAATAAGGGGATCTTGGAGATGATTAGTAAAAGAGCAAAAAACAATATTGAATATTTTTTGCTGAAGCTACGAAAAGACGCTGTTGCAAATATGAAAGTAGTGCTGAGCCCTTATGCGAAGGAAAGTGACAGTAATCGTGTTGTTGAGATATTAAGGCATTTCCATATTCCGCTGTCACAATATTCGACCTCAAAATTAAGAATTCAGTACAAGAAATAGAGTTTGACCATTTATAACCCTCGATAGATAATGAAGGTAGCGTTGGAACGGGGTCAAGAAACGGGAAGATTGTCCTTTTTGAAAGCAGGTACATCATGATTTGGTTTGTAATTCTGGATATACCGTTGAAGAATACCACAGCTCAAATTACATCGATAATGATGAATATTCAAGGTATAAAACGTCGGTATCCACTCATACAAGACCTTTATATAAAGATATTGTGTTGTATGCAGATGAATATCATCTTCAACAATATTTGTTGTTTATGAATTTGTACTACTATCGATAGGAGGATCAATTGCGTATCAATATCGAAAATAATTAATGCATTATTTCGCAGTAAGAATCAGGCGCATTGTCGGGATAATTACAATGTCATCTGACAAACCGCCACCGCCAGATCCAGACGACGGGAATACTTGAATATCCCACTTGGCGCGATTAACATTACATAGTTCTAATAACTCCTTCAGTGTTGTAGATTCTTTTAGGGTGAGAGAAAAGCTTTCTGTCGCTCCTCCTGTGTCTATAGTCTCGATAGTATGCGTGGAAATTTCAGATGTAAGTAGTGCTTCAACAGGAATCTTTCCAGAAACGAAAGCTGACCAAGTTGCGGGATCAACTACGTAAAGATTGATGCGTTTAATATGTTTAACAAAGTTTTTCGAAATATATTTTTTAATACCGAGCAGTAATTGTGCAAACGGGTGAATGGGATGCCATGGCGAGCCGGGTCCGGCTGCTATACCCCCAAAATTGATAGTTTCGTACGATCGATAATCCAGTTCCTTCAATATTGAGCTGACCGCCTCTGGAATTATCCCCAAATCACGGTGGTCAAGATCTTTTGAGTCAACATGTTTTTTTCTGGCGGCGAGTCCAAATATTGATGATTCACCATAACGGAAAATATAAGATGGATTATCGCCTATCGGGTGCCATTCAATGTTTCCATTTAAATGATTACTTTTCAGATAGGATGTTATATAACCGTTAGCTTGGTCACCTGGCAACGCGCCTTTATCGTCTCGTCCTAAACTAACAACGGAACATTGCTTACTATCGGTACTTGATGGAATTGGAGATTTGATGATGTTTACTTTTAAAGGAATTGTACCATCAGCCGCCTTGGCCGCCAGTTTAAAACCCAACTCATCCTGAAAGATAACTCTTGATGGAGGTGGATTCTTCTTTGAGTTGACATCAATCCAGTATTTAATTTCGGTTACGAAACTTTGGAGATATATTGGAAGATCGTCATGCTCGCTATAAAAGATAGGCACGATTCCAAGCCTCCTCTGCATAAATAAATTATTGTAAAGTCCCACTTCGCTTTTTTTTAACAACGCGAAGTGTGGGTTGATCCCGACTCCTTGATGATGTAAAATCTCGCTAAAAAGATTTACAAGGTAATCTTCCAAAATGCCAGACCCTAAAAAGAGAAGTGAGCGTCGACGGAATACTTCAGCAAATGCTCTTCGAAAATGGAGGTTGGAATTAATAGCTTGTTGATACTGTTGATGCCCCAGAACCACTTGGCTTGCTAATTCCTTTTGTTTTTTGAGGCTCGGTATCATATGATCTACTAAACTCATTTGGCCCCCAACGAAACCCTGAATTGCCCAAAGTTTAGGGGACGTAACTTCTTCAAGGGAACGAAGAATGTTGTGACAGTCTTCTATATTTCTTCCTAAAACCTCGGTAGAGTACTTTGAATTACCTCCCTTATTTGCAGCATTCAAGAATACATCATCATAATTTGTACTGATGACCAGAGGCCAGTATAATTTAGCCAACTCAATTGTAGCATTTGAATTCTCAGTGTTAGGATTTCTCAGTAGTGCGGTTCTGTAGATTCCTATTTGATCTTCAATTGTATACCCCCGTAATGCGCTTGAAATTTCATCTGCCAAACGTATTAGTGCTGAGGAATTTGCCAAATCGTAACTCTTTGTAGAAATCCCAGTAATTTTGCCCAAATTTTCTAATAGCACTTTCCATTCGCAACAAATTCCCCTGCTCATTCCTGAACCAAGAAAAGGAACCAACAAGCCCTTTCGATACATGTTTTCCAATTTTGGAATTATGTCTTTAAACTCTAAATCGCGTGGCTCCATCGTTCTTTACTACTTAAGGGACTTAAATCAATGTATCAACCCACCGTCCCAAAACCAATTTCCTTCCTGGGTTTTATACCATATCGAATTTCCTCTTACAGCTTCGCCAGTTAGCGTCCTATCAACATACAAAAGCTCTGTGTCTGCTGGCACCGTTTTTACCAGCGTAGCGCTTTTATTGGGATGAGCTCTCAAATTTAATGGAATAGCCGTTTTCACTTTTGCAACTGTAGGTTGCGCAATTGCATCACCTTGGATATTGCTGTGATAAGCCGTAACCACATCAAGCAACAGCTGTTGGTAAGTTCGTCCGCTGGCTAATAAACCTGTCCTCGGATCCGTTTTTCGTTCAGGATCCAGTATAAAATGCCCTACAACGTCTGTCTGGGGATTCAGTTTAAATTGGTAACAAAGTTTTGCCAGTAGCCACACGTACCTGTCGTAAGCTTTTCCAGCATCTATTCCCCCGCCATAACAATATTCTACACCTATAGCAGCGTCATTTGCGTTCGCGCCGTAAAGTTCGTTGTCTTTCGTTTTCTTGTACAGCACATGCCATGCTTTTTCTGGTGGGCCGGTTAATGCTGTGATGCACTCTACTATATGGTGGTCATCAACAAATAGATGTGCTGAAGACACCTTATCCTTTTCTACAGTTTGGCAAGTATCGATATACCACTGCACATTACTGTTGGCTGAAGATCCCGGATTTCCGGTATCGTGTGCCACCAGGAATCTCACTTTTTGTATAGAAATCCCTGATCTCCGTCTTGACGGTTTCGGGATATACTTTGTTTCAATTGGGTACTTTTCTGTAAATGGCATATGCTTATCTATTTATCATCTGTTGATCACTGATTAAATCCCGCTCTTTCAGATCAGAAACTATATAGTCGATGATCTTGTCAGCAATTTGGTCGTCTACATGTTTCGCTGCAAGCTCTATAGCCAGGTCTGCATACCATGGCCCATCGTAGATACTAGTGATAATTTTGACGATCCTGGATTTCATTTGTTCCCTATAGTGATCAAAAAATTCAGTTTCTATTTTTTCTATTTCGTATAGCGGTAGGGGATTGGGATCAACATATTGAATAATCTTTTCTTGGTTAGGCCCATCAGTTTCTGTAACATAGATAGGTTCCATCATAGTCACATCTGGTATGATAGGTACAAAACATTTTCCTTTCTCATCAAGGTAGCCAAAGCGTTCAATAACATCTGGTTTGTCTTTATATCCCTCAATAACCGCCTGCACACAATCGTATGCTTCTGTGTCAACAGGTTCATTGATATCTACCACGAAGTATTTTCGTAAAAAACTTTGGCAATTAGCCCGGCCCAAAAAGAAGTCGTGAATGCGAAATTCCTTATTGAAAAAGCCGCCGAAGCCACCAAGCGATCCGCAGGCGATAGCATACTGTGGTTTTGGTACTCCTGCTTTTGAGGGACCAATAATGTGCAAACCGTAATTATCTTTATCATACGCCTCAAAAGCATCTTTTGCGTCAAAAATCAGCTGTGATGCCAGTGAAAAGATGAATTTAGGTAGATAACTCAGCAGATGTTTTGAATCTTGAGTTGGCTTTTCCAGATCAAAGTCATAAGAAGGGAACGGGTCAATTAGGATGACCGAAGAATCGGTGAGACCTTTTCTTTTAATTGCCTTTTGGGTGTCATTTGATAGTTCATTATTACTGTTTTCAGAAATGTCTCCATAGTCTTTAATGCGCATGTTCAGCATCAGGTCCCTGGCAAATTCGATAGGCTCATTGTTTGCCGTTCCGCCGTCCCCGTTTAGGGTAGTGTATTTGTCTGTCCCATTAACAATATCTTTACCAAGCACGATGTTAGTCCTGTTGAACTTGTTCTTCAGGAAAAATGGATTATCCCAAATATACTTTGCTTCCCTGGTGACCAATCTTGCCGACAACCCGCCAGGAAAGGCTCCTGTTGCTTTAGCCGCATCGAGTAGGGTATCGAGGTTTTTAGTTTGATCAAAAGAAACTTCCATCCGTCCATCGTTGCCATATGTATTGCCCCATTGGAAATGCGCCAGGTCGCGGTGCTCAGAAAGGAATTGTTTTTTTGCCGTAGGTGATTTACTGTTGATCTCGTATTTAATTCCTGTCACATTAAATAGGGTGAGGAAGAGTTCAGCCTTTTCGTGTAGGAACGATGGAGATACAGGATCCATTCCTGCCTCCTTGATTGAATTCCTAAATATTTCTGCGATTTCATCTACAAAACTGGCATTGAGCAACGAGGGAATATATCCTTCCCTGATGTCATCGTCTTTGAGCAGTTCGCTGAATATGTCGTCCTTGGTTTGGTCTACCCAGGTTTTCCAATAGATGTTTTTATCAGAGTTGAATTGATACGTCCGCTGATCCGCTTCCAGCTTGCCGTGGTCTACTTTACTGCGTAGCGCGAAAAATGCCAGCGCCGCGGTAATTCCTCCACCGGATGATCCTCCGAGCAGGTCGATCACTGTATTATGACTCGGTAGCGCAGGATCGTTATTTGATTTAGCTTTTTCCCAGTTCTCCAGTGCTTCATGAAGGTAGTCAATTACACCTGCGGTATATGCACCAGCAGAAATGGACCCGGCCATGCAGAGGCTAATGTGAAAAGTGTTGCTTTGGCTCATAGGTTTATGGTTTTATAAGAGGTTATAGTGTAAAATTCGTATCTCCATCTTCATTTTGCAATAGGTATAAATTGCCATTTATAAATGTTTTTGACCTCTGGGAATAAACGTGGATTTTAATTAAATTATCCAGCCAATATGATTATACCAGCAAAACTTAAAAAAGGCGACAACATCGGAATAATTTCCCCGTCTCTCGGTGGCGCAGGCATATTTCCTCATCGATATGAAAAAGCCGTCGAATCTCTAAACAAAATCGGCCTGAACGTTAAACCTGCTAAAAACTCACTCAAATCATCCGGCTACGTATCATCTTCCATCCAGGATAGAGTAGATGATATCCATGAAATGTTCTCAGATCCATCTGTTTCTGCTATCATCTGTTCCATCGGTGGAAACCATTCAAATCAGTTACTGCATTATCTCGACTATGACCTGATCGCAAAAAATCCAAAGCCGTTCATCGGCTACTCCGATATAACCGTTCTCCATTACGCGCTGTTAAAATTTGCAAACCTACAAACCTTCTACGGTCCCTGCCTCATCACCCAATTCGGTGAGTATCCGAATGTGCTCGATTTCACTTTAGATCATTTTGTAAAAGCACTTTTTGACAGAGAGATTGGAACGATAACACCTTCGAAATTCTACACCGATGAATTGCTGGATTGGACTTTAAAACTCGACCAATCGCGCGCAAGAACTATGACCATCAATAAAGGATATGAATGGGCCAATCCTGGTTACGCAAAAGGAAAAATCATCGGCGGATGCCTCGGATCCCTCAATCATTTGTTAGGCACCAAATACTGGATTGATCCCACAAATATGATATTCTTCCTGGATATCCCGGAAAGCGAACCCGGAATGGGGATGAAAATACCAGATGTAGATGCTTACTTAACTGACCTGGACAATTGCGGTGTGTTTAGTGTGATCTCGGGCCTAATTGTTGGGCGATTATACGGATATACCGAAGATGAAAAACAGCTGGTAAAATCTATCATCCGCAGGTTTATTCAGGATAAACCATATCCGGTGTTATTTGACGTTGATCTGGGCCATACAGATCCTATGATCACCATCCCGTATATGGCACAAGTAGAAATAAACTCTGCCAACAATTCATTTTCTATCCTTAACTAATTTTTTTTAATGTTATCTCGAAGCTAAAAATTGCCCTGAGGGCATAACACAGCAATACAATCTATCAATGTAATCTATACCATAATTGCAATGACAAGAACTTGTCATTTGATGTGGCAGAACAGCCTTTTATATTTAGCCAAAAATCAGGTTTTTCTGTTACATATTATTAAAAAAAATGGCTTATAAATTTGAATCACCGTACTATCCAATAGTATATGTTAGAGGTTATGCAGAGGAGCAAGAGAACAACGTAGCAACAATGCTGGATAAATATTATGGATTTGCTACACTTACAGGATATCAAAAGCAGGTGGATGCTGAAAACGGATATTTGGTTACTGATGTATTTAGGACCCCATTTTGGATGCTAACCATGAGCCGTAGCGAAGATAATAGCAAGCGGTTTGGTTATTTTGAAGGTGCCAAATCACCTGAGCAGATTAATGAAGGTTCTAATCCATCAAGAAGCCTTTGGCTGAGCCGTGTTTGTGCACCTGATAGTAAACCGTACAAACAAAGGAGCATGAAAAAAGATGCCCTGGAACTGATGAACCTGATTGTATATGAAATCCCGAAAAAATTGGTGGCACTGGGAATGGACAAGGAGACAGTTAGAAATGATTACCAGGTAATTTTAATAGCGCATGGTATGGCGGGACTGGTGTGCAGGACAATGATCCAAAACCTGCTGCCAGATTTTAAATTAAAGAAGGATGATGAAGTGCCGGTAATTGCCCTTGAAAACATTAACAACCCGGAAAACCTGATTCATAAGTTTGTAACTATCGGCACGCCCCACAAAGGTTACGATATGGGAGAACAAGATAGTCAGATGACTTATGATCTAACCAAAACTATCAATCCCCATAACGCGAATGGTTTTGCCTCTGAAAGGATGAGGGAATACCTTAAACTGACCAACCTGAAATTAGATACCCACAGCCTGGGTAATACCAATTTCCCGCTGAAAAAATGTTTATGTATTATTGGCAGCGATCACAGGAGTTATAATGGTCACAGAGAAAGGCCGGCTTTTAGCGATGGGGTGGTAAAACAGGACCGCGCTTATATGGTAGGCGGCGAACGACCGGCTAATAAGGCTGCCTATGATGAGAAGAATATAGCATTTTATTCCAATGTACACCGTGCGCATTCGGGCAAGTTAGGTCTGGTGAACAGTTACGAAGCCTGGGAACATATTCAGCGTTTTCTGTTTGGCGACTTGAGGCTGAGGATAGCATTGGATAATCTGGCGATCCACACGAAGCAGACGGAAGAGTACGACTATTTTTATGATATCGACTTCGCTTATACAATTAAGGGAATAGGCTTTTACCTCCATCGCAGGCAGCAGGATCCTTGTGAAAATGCCTTTAGGCTGAACCGTAGTGAAGTTGGCGCAAAAGAGTTATTCCTGCATAATGCATTCTTAGACTCGACACTGGCGAAATCAAAAAAAACAGGCTCGCATTTTATGATGGACATTGCTGTACGGGAGTACCGGGCAGATAAATCATCGCATTGTGATGAGCAATACTTATCCCGCAAAATTTATTCGGAAAGCCTTGAGGTGAGGGTTAAATATTGTAAAGGAAAAATCCCGAACTACTGTGCACAATACTCATGGCAGGGTAACAATGAAACCTGGAACGACTTTGCGTACAACGCTAATGGCGATTTTGTACTGAGCCTGGTGACAAACCCAGCACTGGCTGAGAGCGCTAATGTGACGGGCGATATTGTGATACGGGCATTTGACTGGACAGTAGGGTAGGCGGATTATACATGGCTGAGATCTGATTGATGTAAAGAATAAAATAGCAAGTTCTACCTATTGTTGTCGCCCTTTATCTTTTAGAGATTTAAGGGGCAGCAGAT
>Ga0247815_10001844_pt1 | contig 15986 bp, 11 predicted proteins | sample UWRJL194509B1_FD_181014 | JGI IMG/M metagenome (GOLD analysis project Ga0247815, IMG submission 181014) | Plant litter microbial communities from Arlington Agricultural Research Station in Wisconsin, United States - UWRJ-L194-509B-1 | ecosystem: Environmental > Terrestrial > Plant litter >...
AACGCTCTGGTTGGCTGGACTCAGTATTTCTACCTTCCTGCGTAAATGGTCTAAATCGACTGCTAGGTTATTAAGTATATGAATAGCTTTTCCGTTACCATCTCTTAAAATGCCTAGCATTAGATGTTCAGTACCAATAAAGTCGTGTCCTAAACGAAGAGCTTCTTCTTTACTGTATGTAATAACATCTTTTACTCTTGGTGAAAAATTATCATCCATAATATATAATTGGTATTGTAAATTTAGTGAATTAGTGTTTGAAAAACAAAAACCATACCCTTCGAAAACACCTGTCAGCTAATTGACAAAAAAAATAACAATAAAAGCGTTAAAAAACGCTTAATTTATTAACTAAAAGGTTCTGCAAAGTTGTTAATAAATCATTGAAATAAGTGTAAGTAAATAGCTGAAAAAATTCCAAAAAAACGTATCTTGGCACGCTTTGAAACTAATATAATTTTTTAAACATAACAACTTATGTCTGACGGAGAAAAGTTAATTCCTATTAACATTGAAGATGAAATGAAATCAGCTTACATCGATTATTCGATGTCAGTAATTGTATCGAGAGCGCTTCCTGATGTTAGAGATGGCTTGAAACCTGTACATCGAAGAGTTCTTTACGGAATGTATGATTTAGGTGTAACTTCAAGATCTGCCCACAAAAAATCTGCAAGAATCGTAGGGGAAGTTTTAGGTAAATATCACCCACACGGAGATACCTCTGTTTATGATGCCATGGTTCGTATGGCTCAGGAATGGAGCATGCGTTATTTGTTAGTCGATGGTCAGGGTAACTTTGGTTCTGTTGATGGCGACAGTCCTGCAGCAATGCGTTATACTGAGGCCAGAATGCGCAAAATATCAGAAGATATTATGGCAGATATCGAAAAAGAAACAGTTGATTTTCAATTGAACTTTGACGATACTTTATATGAGCCAAAAGTAATGCCAACGAGAGTTCCTACCTTATTAGTAAACGGAGCAACAGGTATTGCGGTTGGTATGGCAACCAATATGCCGCCACACAACTTAACTGAAGTGATCAACGGAACATTAGCGTACCTTGATAATAACGATATTGAAATAGACGAACTAATCACGCATATTAAAGCTCCTGATTTTCCAACAGGTGGTGTAATATACGGTTATGAAGGTGTTCGCGAAGCATTTAAAACCGGTAGAGGACGTATTGTCATGCGTGCCAAAGTGGGTTTTGAAGAAGTTGACGGTAGAGAATGTATCATCGTTACAGAGATTCCATATCAGGTGAATAAAGCCGAAATGATCAAACGTACGGCTGATTTAGTTAACGATAAAAAAATTGAAGGTATTGCGAATATTCGTGACGAGTCAGACAGAAACGGTATGCGTATCGTTTATATCCTGAAACGTGATGCTACGCCAAACGTAGTATTGAATACCTTATATAAGTTTACGTCATTACAATCTTCTTTTAGTGTAAATAATATTGCACTTGTAAAAGGCCGCCCACAAATGTTGAATCTAAAAGACATGATTCATTATTTTATTGAGCACCGTCATGATGTTGTAGTTAGAAGAACACAATTTGAGTTGCGTAAAGCTGAGGAAAGAGCACATATTTTAGAAGGTTTAATTATTGCTTCTGACAATATTGATGAAGTAATTGCGATCATCAGAGGCTCTAAAAACACAGAAGAAGCTCGTGAGAAATTGATCGAAAGATTCAGTTTGTCAGATATTCAGGCGCGTGCCATTGTTGAGATGCGTTTGCGTCAGCTTACAGGTCTGGAGCAGGATAAATTAAGAGCAGAATTTGAAGAATTGATGAAGTTAATCGAGCACTTAAAAGCTTTATTAGCAGATGTAAATTTAAGAACAGCTTTAATTAAAGAGGAATTAGAAGAAATTCGTGAGAAATACGGAGATGCCCGTCGTTCTCAAATTGAATATTCTGGCGGCGATGTAAGTATTGAAGATTTAATTGCCGATGAAAATGTAGTTATTACAATTTCGCATGCAGGTTACATCAAACGTACAAACTTGACAGAATACAAAACGCAGAATAGAGGCGGAGTTGGACAAAAAAGTGCAGGAACAAGAGATCAGGATTTCCTTGAGCACATGTTCGTTGCAACCAATCATCAATATATGATGTTCTTTACGCAAAAAGGAAAATGTTTCTGGATGCGTGTTTACGAAATTCCGGAAGGAAGCAAAACCGCTAAAGGAAGAGCAATACAGAATCTTGTAAATATTGAAAGCGATGATAAAGTAAAAGCTTTCATTTGTACGCAGGACTTAAAAGATAAAGATTATATCAACAGTCATAATCTGGTAATGGTAACCAAAAAAGGCCAGGTGAAGAAAACTTCTTTAGAGAAATATTCTAAACCTAGGGTAAATGGTGTTGCCGCTATTACAATTAAAGAAGGAGATGAATTACTTGAAGCAAAATTAACCAACGGAGAAAGCCAAATTATCTTAGCTGTGAAGTCTGGTAAATTAGTTCGTTTTGAGGAAACTAAAACACGTCCGATGGGAAGAACAGCTTCAGGAGTTCGTGGAATTACCTTGAAAGACGATACTGATGAAGTAATTGGTATGGTTACTGTAGATAAAGAGAATGTTAACGATTCGCAAATTTTAGTGGTAACTGAGAATGGATACGGAAAACGTACTAAATTAGTCGATGACGATGGTGAAGATGTTTACAGAATAACAAACCGTGGAGGTAAAGGGGTTAAAACTCTTAATATTACAGAGAAAACAGGAAAATTAATTTCGATTAATGCTGTAACAGATGCTGATGATTTAATGATTATCAACAAATCAGGATTAACCATTAGAATGGCTATTGAAGATTTACGTGTAATGGGTCGTGCAACGCAGGGAGTTCGATTGATTAATCTTAAAGGTAAAGATTCTATTGCTGCTGTAACAAAAGTTATGAAAGATGATGTGGCAGAAGTCGTGGTTGATGAAGATGGTAACGTTATAGAATCTGTTATTGAAAGAGTGAAACCGGATTTAGAAGTTCTTGAAGATGACGGAACTGCAGAAGACGATGACGATGACGACTCTGATGAAGTAGAAGAAGACGAAGATGATACTGAAGAAGAAGAATCTGAAGAATAAAAAAATTAACGAGGGATAATTAAAATTAAATACACAAATTGAATATTATGAAAAGTAAATATGTAATACTTGCGTCAGCATTATTGATTTCAGTAGCTACTTTTGCTCAAAAAGATCAGATTAAAAGTGCTGAGAAAGCTTTAAAAAGCGGTGATGCTCCAGGGGCAATTGCAATATTAAACGACGCTGAAAATCTTGTGGTAAATGCAAAAGATGTAGAGCAGGCACAATTCTATTTTGTAAAAGGAAATGCCTACTTAGAGCTTGCGAACAAAAAAGTAGAAGAAAGCAAAAATTTATCTCTTGCAGCTGAAAGCTATAAAAAGTTAATTGATGTTGAAAAAACATCTGGAAAATTGAAATATTCTACTCAGGCTGCTACTTCAATTGGCGATATTAAAGGTAAATTGATTAATTCAGCTATTGCTGATACGCAAGCGAACAAACACGCTGAAGGTGCAAAAAAATTGTATGATGCTTATCAGTTAGATAAAAAAGATACAATCAATTTGTATTATGCAGCATCAACAGCTGTAAATGCTCAGGATTATGATGTTGCTTTGCCAATGTATGAAGAATTAAAGAAAATTAATTATTCAGGAAAAGGAACTTTGTACACTGCTCTAAATAAAGCTACCGGAAACGAAGATGGTTTCAGTACTACAAACGAAAGAGATTTAGCTGTAAAATTAGGAACGCACGAAAAACCTCAAACAGAAGCTATTCCTTCAAAAAGAGGCGAAATCTATAAAAACCTGGCTTTAATTTTAGTTCAAAAAGGAAAAATTGAAGAAGCTAAAAAAGCAATTGCTGATGCTAGAAAAACAAATCCAGAAGATTCGTCTTTGATCCTGACAGAAGCAAATTTATATCTTGAGTCTAAAGATTATGATTCATACAAAAGATTAGTTGGTGAAGCTTTGCAAAAAGAACCAAACAATGCTGATTTAATTTTTAATTTAGGCGTAATTAGTGCAAACGCAAAAAACAATGCTGATGCTGAGAAATATTATGCAAAAGCAATCGAAATTAATCCTAATTATGTGAATGCCTATATTAATTTGGCAGCGTTAAAATTAGAAGCTGAAAAACCTATCATTGATGAAATGAATAAATTAGGAACTTCTGCAAAAGATATGAAGCGTTATGACGAATTAAAATTGAAAAGAGAAAACGTATTCAAAGGCGTAATCCCTTTCCTTAAAAAAGCAAACGAATTAGAGCCTAAAAACGAAGATGTAAACAAAACATTATTAGGTGTTTATAGTGCTTTAGAAATGACAGCTGAATACAAAGCATTAAAAGCTAAAATGTAATCAGACATCAATTTGACTAAAAAAAAAATCCCACTACAAGTGGGATTTTTTTATGCTTAAAAATTACGTTTAACTTACTAATACAGCAGATAATGTAATTGTGGTATTAAGAAGCTTAGAAATTGGGCAAATTTCTTTTGCCTTCGCTGCCGTCGCTTCAAATTCCTCTGCTGATATTGAAGGCACTTTTCCTTTTAAATCTAAATGAATCAGTGTGATAGAACCGTCTTCAAAAGTTACTGTAGCTTCTGTAGCCAGATCATCAGCAGTAAATCCTCCCTCATTCAATAAAAAGCTTAACTGCATCGTAAAACATCCAGAATGAGCTGCTGCAACAAGTTCTTCCGGATTTGTTCCAACCCCGTCTGCAAATCTCGTTTTAAATGATAATTGCGCATTGTCTAATGTGGTGCTTTGAGTGCTTATCGTTCCTTTTCCCTCCATGCCAGTTCCTTTCCAGTTGGCATTTGCTTTTCTCGTAAATTTCATTTTCTGTCGTTATTAAAATTAATATTTGAATTTGTATATTTTATTGGAAATCAATAGATAATGAGGTTATCAAATATAATCAATATTTTGCAAAAATGTTTTATGATATTTAATGAGAATGTTAAGTTTTGAATTTAATACTGAATAATGCTGCTTAATTTTAGCGAACTTCGGGTTTAAAACGGTAAAAAAATGCCACAAAAAAAAAGGTATAATGAAATTCTTTCCATTATACCTTTTCATAATTTATTTAACTTAAATCTATTCCTGATTTAAATTTCTTAATTGTTTCAATTTGTCTTTCCAAACTTCAAGGCTTTCTTTGTGGATAGCAATGTTTTTTCGGACTTCAAGAACAATTGAATTTTCTTTTTTAGCATTTTTAGTATTCGTGAAAAACTGAATATTGTTCTCTAATTGAAAAATTTCATTTTGTACTTCTTCAATTTTACGCATCAGGAAGATCTTTTCGTTGTCTAATTTGCGAGTATCATTGCTTCCTGATAAAGAATCAATACGATTAGAAAAACGCATCATTTCAGTCTCTTTTTTGCTTAAACTTAATTTTTCAAAAAGGGCATCGAGGATTTTATTGAATTTTCCTTCTATATGACGTCTTGAAAACGGAACTTTTCCAAATCCCTTCCACGTTTCTATATGCAGTTTTATAGCGTCAAGATCAGTTTTGTGATCACCAGTTAACTGAAAAGCTCTCAAGGTATCCAAATACGTTTTTTTGTTGTCAAAAGCAGCTACTTCATCAACATTTTCTTCTGATTTGTGTTCTTTTAATTTATCAAAATAATGATTACAGGCATCTTTGAATTCTTTCCAGATTTTATCTGAATATTTTTTCGGCACATGTCCAATCTGCTTCCATTCTTCCTGGATTTGCTTCATGACTGGTGTTGTAGCTCCAAAATCAGTACTTTCCTGTAGTTCTTTGGCCTTTGCAACAAGAGCCATTTTTTTATTCAAATTATCGTTTTGGTCTTTTTTAATGTCCTTGTAAAAAGAATTTTTAAAAGAGTTGAAGTTTCTAACCGCAGTTTTAAATGCAGCCCAAGTCTCTTCATTTACTTCTGATGGTACTTTTCCGGCAGCAAAAAACTCGTTTCTTAATGCTTCTACTTTTTGAATTTGTACTAACCATTGCGAGTGAGAACCTACTTTTTCAGTGCCTAAAACCTCAATCGTTTTAATAATTCCTTTTTTGACTTCAAGATTTTGTAGTTCATTCGCTCTTTGGCTTTCGAATAAAACTTCTCTTTTATCATGGATTTTTTTAGTCAATTCGCTAAACTTGTTCCAGATTACATCACGATGTTCTTTAGAAACAGGTCCGATATCTTCTTTCCAGATTCTGTGTAGATCTTGTAATTCGCGAAAAGCTTTGCTAATATCAGTTTCATTTGCCAATTCTTCAACACGAGCAATTATTTTTTGCTTCTGATCTAAATTGTATTTAAAATCAAGATCTCTGGCTTCACGGTCTAAATGCAGATAATCGTAAAAATTCTCAACATGGAAATGGTAATTATTCCAAACGTGATTGTATTTGTCTTTTGGAATTGAACCTGCATTTTTCCATCTTTCTCTTAAATCATTAAAATGTTTAAGCGTGTCTTTGATGTTTTCCTGCGGATTGATCAGTTCTTTTAATTCCTCAACTATAGCAAGTCTGGTTTCTAAATTTGTTTTTAAATTAGATTGTAGATGCTTAAAATGCACATTTCTTTTCTCTCTAAAAATATTATAGTACTCATCAAATTTAGATTTTAACGGAGAATGATATTCAAATTCTTCATTAGGATCTTGTTTTGAGGCATTAAATTCTTCTTTTTTCTCTTCTATAAGATGATTGTATTGTAATAAAAACGATTTTTTAATTTCTTCAATATGATCCTTTACAGACATTACTTTATCTGTCTGAACCAGCTTTTTCAATTCATCTACCAGGGCATCTAATGAAAAAGTATCGTAATCCTGCATAGGAATATCATGTCGCTCTTTCAGCGTTTCATCTTCACTTTCTTCGGCATTCGAATTTGTTATGGCGTCTAATGCTGTTTGATGACTGGTTTCGTCTGAAGCCTGCTCTTCCGTTTCAGTTTCAATAGCTGTAACTGGGTTTGGAGCTGCTTCGGAAACTACTGCTTCACTTGCATCATTTTGTGTAGAATCGTTAGTTTCGATTTCTAATTTTCCATCTGCATCCTGCAGGTTATCATTCTTTTCTTCTAACATTTTTAAATGTATAAGGTTTTTATTTTAAACAGAGCGAAAGATAGTAAAGGAGTTTCTAAATACAAAATAATTCCTTTATTTATGCTCGATTTCACCATGAAATTCTTATTTTTTGTCTTATTTTATAAATATCAAGGTAATTTTTTAGTCATTTTTTTAAAGTTAATTCAAATTTAAATTAAATTTTATTTGAAAGAAAATACCCTGATATTCTATTTTTGTGTCAATAATGTGCAAATTTTAATTATCATGCCATCATTAGCCGATAAACTTTTATTATGAGAAATTAAAACAAAATCACATACCAACTTCGATACCGTAATTGTAGGATTGATGACCGCCAAATCCAATACTTGGATGAATATATGCCATATCATTTGAAGTAATTTTTCGGCCAAACTCAATAAAAGCATTATTAGGGAAACCTTTGTTTGTCGCGTTGTATCGAAAAGCAACATCGGCAGCGAGCCAATTTTTCCCGATAATAAACATATAATAATTTTCGAATGTAGTTGTATTGACATCACTGCGATTGCCAGAACCGGCAAAACTAATTTGATTTTCTAAGGAAGCAATCCAGAGCATCTTTTTTTTGCTGATGTATTTACCGTAAAAAACTGCGGGTGCGAAAACCCATTTTCCGGTTCCTAATGCAGGATCTGTGGCAGAATTGGAAATGACTTTAGCTCTAAAGGCAATTCCTTTGCTGCGATCTAAATAAGGAATGTAGCTAATGCCCAAGCCAATATCTCCGATTCCGGTTTTGTTAATGGATGAAGTATTAGTGGAAACTAATGGAAGATCGACTCTTAAATTCCACGCTTTATTAGCAATAGGATGCAAAAAACGGAGCTGCGTAGTATTATAAGAACCAGAGTCTGTATCCAGATACTCATTAAAAAGCAAAATTGTCTTGAGGTAATAATGATAACGCGCTTCTGTATATGGATTTTTTGCCTGTTGAATTGTATCTTGGGCTTTTGATAAAAAAGAAATAAAAAAACATAGACAGAAAAATAGTTGTAATTTTTTCATAACTACCTATAAATGAGTAGTCTAATTTACAAAAATTACATTGACATTTTTATTTGCTGCGCTTTTTTTATTTATTCCATATTTTCCATGCTTTTTCTGCCTGAAATATAAGCATATCATAACCATTTTTTATTACAGCTCCTCTTTCTTTCGCATTTTTTAAAAATTGCGTTGCTGCAGGATTGTAAATTAAATCGTAAGCAATGTGTTTATCTGTAAAAAACTCATAAGGAAGATCAGGACAAGCCTCAATATTTGGACTTGTACCAACAGGAGTGCAATTGATAATAATTTGAAAGTTATCAAAAGTCGTAGCGTTGATCAAATTATAATCAATAATATTTTCTTTGGCTTCTCTTGAAACAAAAGTGTAAAGAATACCAAGTTCATCAAGAGCAAACGCGACACCTTTTGATGCACCGCCAGTTCCGAGAATCAGGGCTTTTTTATGGTGTGGTTCTAATAATGGTTTTAATGATTTTTTGAAACCATAATAGTCAGTATTATAACCTTTTAATTTTCCGTTCTTGGTGAATTTAATGGTATTTACCGCACCAATTAAGGCTGCTTTTTTTGATAGTTTGTCTAAAAAAGGAATGACCTGCTCTTTGTAAGGTATTGTAACATTTAAGCCTTTCAAATCAGGATTATTTTTAATTAAGCCAGTAAGATGGTTAATTTCGGCAATATCAAAGTTTTCATACGTGTTACCTGCAAAAATTTCATCACTGAATTTTTCTGTAAAATATCCTTTCGAAAAAGAATAACTAATATTACGGCCTAACAAGCCAAAACGCCTTTTTAAAATATCAATCATTATTGTTTTCTATGTTTTTCAATATAATTTTTCACCATCTTTTTAGACCAGACTACCGGAAACAAATCTTCGATTAAAATGTAATTATCAAAGTTTAAGCGTAATCCGTTGCTTAAGTGAAATTTAGCTTTTGTATTGTCCTGAATCATAAAATACAATCCGGCCAAGCGATACTCGACTTCATTTTCTTCCGGGAAATATTCAGAAGCTTGTAATAGGGTTTGAATAGCACTTTCGAATTCACCTAAAAACTGAAGAATATCTACCCAGAATAACCAGGTATCAAGAGCATAATCGCCAAATTCTACTGCTTTTCTGTATCCAAATTCAGCTTCTTCAAAAAAGTTCATTTGTTTGTTGATCGTCGCATAACGCTTCCAGTACAAACGGTTTTGATTGTCGATTGCCAGCGCTTTGTTAACAAAAAACAATGCTTTTTGAAAGTTTTTCTGACGAACGTAAAAATCTGTGATTGCTATCCAGCCTTTGTCTAAAAGCGGATCTTCGTGTACGGTTTGATTGTAATATTGAAGTGCTTTTACGCCATTTCCTAACTTTTCGTAGCATTTACCAATACGCAATAAGGCGTATGAAGTCGCATCGTCTAATTCTATCGTACGGTTATAGCTTTCAATCGCCTCACTGTATTTTTTGAGGCGTTCATAGGCTTTTGCTTTTTCCATAAAAGCACCTAAAAATTCATCATCAATAAGTGTGGCGTAATCAAATGCACGAATAGCATTTTCATACTCTTTTACTCCATAATGCAAACGGCCCAGCTGATGCCATGCAATTTCACTATATGGATTTTTATTAATATAATCGTTTAAATATAAAATAGCTTCCTGATTTTGATCTAAAAATTCAAAACAATATACCACATTATACAAAGCAGACTGATCTTCTAAATCTTCTTCAAGACATTTGATAAAACTGTCTTTTGCCATCTCGAGATTATCCATAAAAAGATATTCCATTCCAATCAAGTTGTACACGTCAGCATAATCGTCAGTATATTGCAGGGCAATTTTAAGTAATTCTACTGCTTTCTCGTGTTGATCTCTTTTAGAACAAATATTTGCTTTTTGAATGTAAATTTCCTCGTTGTTAGGTTCGATTGCATATAACTCATTTAAGAGTTTTTCGGCGATTTCCAATTTGTCGTCGTAAACCAGCATTTCTACTTGTACTAATTTTAAGCCTGTAGATTTTGGATGTTGGTCTAATGCAAGTTTCAAGGCCTTTTTTGCTAAATTAGCCTTGCCTATATCTAAATAATGAAGAATAATTTCTTCAAATTCTTCAGAATCAAAAAAGAGTACTTTGTTAGTTTTTAACATAGACTCAAATTTGGATAAGGATAGGTTATAATCTTCTTCTTCGTTGCTTAATTGCATACTTTGTTTATTTGAAATTAGCCTGTTATAAATTTAGGCAACCATATTCTTGTTGTGAGGAAAGAAAATTAATTGTTGTGAACAATTTAATTAACAATATGGATATGTTTTTTATTCTTTATTATGTGCTAACCTTTTGTTTTTCAAAAGATTAGTTTAGAGTTTGTTTTTATATAAGAGACTTCTAAGGCAGTAATTCCTAAATTAAGCTTCTTGCTGCGTTTTCACGATTTCATCCATAACGTTTAGGATTATGGCACAGCCTTCTTTTATTTCTTCATCAGAAATGGTTAATGGCGGTGTTATTCTTATGGCGCATCCTTCAAAAAGCAGCCAGAATAAAATAAGTCCTTTGTCCTGACAGTTTAAAATAACCTGATTGGTTATTTCGGCAGTCTCAGTCATCGCGGCAAGCATTAATCCTTTTCCTCTAACTTCTTTTATCAAAGGGTGTACCAAAAGCGATCTAAAGAGTTTTTCTTTCTCTAAAGTTTCCTGCATTAAATTAGTTTCAGTTAATTCCTGCAAAGTAGCCAGACAAGCTGACGCAATGACAGGATGACCCCCAAAAGTAGTAATATGTCCTAACTTTGGATTCTCTGTTAAAAGATCCATTTTTGCAGCAGCAGCAGTAAAAGCGCCAACCGGCATGCCGCCGCCCATTCCTTTCCCCATTACCACAATATCCGGAATGACATCGTAATTTTGAAAACCGAAAAGTTTGCCAGTTCGTCCAAATCCCGGCTGAATTTCATCGACAATCATCATCGCGCCAACTTCGTCGCAGCGTTTACGGACTTTTTGCAGGTAATTATCCTGAGGCTGAATAAATCCGGCGCCGCCCTGAATTGTTTCTAATAAAATTGCAGCGGTTTTGGTAGTTATTTTTTGTAAATCTTCTTCGTTATTAAAAGTAATAAAATCAACATCAGGGAGCAAAGGACGAAAAGCGCGTTTGCGTTCTTCAAATCCCATAACGCTCATCGAGCCCATTGTGTTGCCATGATAAGCATTATGGCAAGAAATTAACTGACTGCGCCCTGTGGTTCTTTTTGCCAATTTGAGCGCGCCTTCGATAGCTTCTGTGCCTGAATTGACTAAATAGGTCTTATTTAAAGATTCCGGCAGGAGTGAAGCTAATAATTTGCAATACTGAACTGCTGGACTTTGCGAATATTCGCCATAAACCATTACGTGCGAGTATTTGTCTAATTGGTCTTTTATGGCCTGATTAACGCGTGGATGCTGATGTCCCAGTGTGCAAGCCGAAACTCCGGCAACAAAATCTAAATATTTTTTATCGCTGGTGTCGTAAATATAGGAACCTACAGCATGTGAAACTTCCATGCCTAAAGGGTATGGAGAAGTTTGTGCCTGGTATTTTATAAAATCTGGATTCATTTTCTTTTAAGGTTCAAAGTGGCAAAGGTACTAAGGTTCTGGGGTTTTAATTTTAGGCTTAGGTTAAGTTTTCGCGGGGCGCATGCAGCTTCGTAAAGTGTTTTAACTTAGGTTGAAAATTATTTTTTATTAGGTTTTGCTTTTGTCTTTACGGCTGGTTTCTTTTTGTCGTAATCCCGAGTTTCATTCCTGACTTTCATCGGAACATTTTTGTCCTTTTCTGCTGCGTCTTTTCCCTCTTTTACTAATTTGTCATTTAATTCATTGTCTTCAGCGCTAAAAATATCATCTTTTGATTTTATTCTTTCATCGCCTCGCCAGACTAAACCTCTTAATTTACGTGCATTTTCAGGTAACTCGGCTTCGGGAAAAAGATCGCCGTCAACTTTGTTAAAGAACTGAATGGTTTCTAAATCATTATTATTGCCTAAAACAAGCGTGATTTTACTGCTCACGTTTTTATTAATTCCGATAAGTTCATTTTCGTCATTCCGCATATAATAAATAACTTCCGTATTTTTTACGACATCTACATCATGCAATTTACCTTCCCTAAACTTTCCAAACAAATTGAGCCCTTTGACCTGATTAAATCCTGTTCCAAGCGTATCCCGTGAGACGAGAAATGTATTATTGAGTACCTTTAATGAATCAAGTTTTCGGGTAGTATTATCACCAATTAAATGCATAATATCTCCGGTAATTTGGTTTTCACCATTCCATAAAATAGGATTTCCGATGAGTTTTGTTAAAGCCGTTTTAGAATTTGAATGTATAGAATCGCATTTACCGCTCATGTCTATTTTAAAAAAACGTACATTTTTATAAGCTCTCAAAATTCTTTCGCCTTCTTTTCCGGTAACCATTAATTTTTGTCCATGAATATAAACAGAATCTTTCTCGACTAAGTTAATAGCGACTGCCCTTTTGGTTACAAACATAGAATCTTTCAGTTTGAAAATTTCAGCATAATGACCTTTTACAATACCACGATTAATGGAGTCCGTAATTTTTACGTTTCGGGTTGCCGATGCAAATTCAGTATTTCGATTATAATACAAACTATCACCTTCGATCCGCCTGTCATCATATTTTATATATGATTTTCGTAAAAAATGGGCAAGATTTTTCTTCGTATCATAAAAACCTTTTTCCGTATAAATATAATTCGCTTTACTAGTAATGGTTGATGGTCCAAGCAGATAGGTATGTCCTGAATTACTATAATAATCTAAATGATTTGATTTTATGACATATTTTGGATTCGTAATGGTAACTTCCGTTAAAAACTGAAACTTTTTCTCTTCGACAAAATACCTTCCGGATTTACTCACTAATGTATTGTCTTTGTTTACAATTGTTCCTTTTGTATTATAAAAAACCTGTTGCACATTTCGGTCAAAATTAATGGTATCCGTCTGCAAAGTTGCATCTGGAGAACTCATAACGGCATCTCCTGTTGCAAAAGCTTTTTTCATATTGCCATTATACTCAGCATATTTACTGTTTAAAAACAGCGTATCACCTTGCACTAATTGTACATTTCCAAAGGCTTTGAGATAGTTTTCTTTCTGAAAAAAATAGGCTTTATTACAAGTCAGTACAACACCATCATGATTTACTTTTACGTTTCCGGTCAGTAAAATGGCATCTGGAGCGGCAACCTGATCAACATCCAAAAAATCAGAATGTTCGATGTTAATTTTTTTTGGAGCCTGCGCAAAAATGAATTGTACATTTAAGAGCAGCAGACAATATGATATGAAAAAGAGTGATTTCTTCAATTGATTAAATTTTTGTCAAATTTATGAAAAAGTTACAACCTTATTAGGTAATTAGGATTAATTTATAATTGTTTGTTTAATATTCAAAAGCGTGAGATACTAAATGTTTAAAGGTTTTTTAAATTGTTTACAATCTAAAAGCGGTAGTTTTATTTTGCTGTTTTAAACCTTCACCTTTAATCAAAGTTATGAACAAAAGAGGAAACTCTCTCGTTGTAGTTTATGCTTTTTTTAATTGCATTAAAACAAATCATTTGAGTTTCTTTCGAATTTTAAAAATTAGTCTAAATTTAATAAATGGTTTCTAATTATTCATTTAATCCTGAAATTCAGATGTACAAAATAAAGATGATAAATAAAAAAAGCATAGTTGCAGGAATGGCTGTAACACTGCTGTTTACAGCATGCAAAACAAAAGATTTAAGAATGAATACAGCCCAAAATGACATTTCAACGGAGAAAAAAATTGTAGTATATCAGGTTTTTACACGTTTATTCGGAAATAAAAATACAACTAACAAACCTTGGGGAACAATTGAAGAAAATGGGGTCGGGAAATTTAATGATTTTACGGATAAAGCACTGCATGAAATTAAAGATTTGGGTGTAACCTATATTTGGTATACCGGCGTACCGCATCATGCATTGGTAAGGGATTACACTGCGTACGGAATTTCAAATGATGATCCGGAAGTTGTAAAAGGCCGCGCAGGATCTCCTTATGCTGTTAAGGATTATTATAATGTAAATCCTGATTTGGCCGAAAATCCTGCCCATCGACTTCAGGAGTTTGAAGAGTTAATAGCACGAACTCATAAAGCCAATTTAAAAGTATTGATCGATATTGTTCCGAACCATATTGCCCGAAAATACGAAGGAAAATCGAATCCTGAAGGAGTAAAAGATTTTGGTGCCGAGGACGATGTCAATGTAGAGTATAGCAAGAATAACAACTTCTATTATATTCCGAAAGTTCATTTTGAAATTCCGGATGGAGATATTCCGTTAAACGGAGAAAAAAATCCTATGATTGATGGTTTTTTTGATGAAAATCCCGCAAAATGGACAGGGAATGGTTCGCGTAAAGTAAAACCGGATCAAAATGACTGGTACGAGACCGTAAAAGTAAATTACGGCATTCGTCCTGACGGCTCGAAAGATTTTCCTGAACTTCCGGCTGGATTTGATCAGAAATCATATCAGGAACATTTTGCTTTTTGGCAGGATAAAGAGGTGCCGGATTCGTGGAAAAAATTCAAATCGATTGCCTTGTACTGGACTGATAAAGGTGTAGATGGTTTTCGCTACGATATGGCCGAAATGGTGCCTTACGAATTCTGGAGTTATATGAATTCAGCCATTAAAATGAAAAATGCGAATGCTTTTCTATTGGCAGAAGTGTATAATCCGAATGAATATCGCAATTATATCCGTTTAGGGAAAATGGATTATTTGTATGATAAAGTAGAAACCTATGATAAATTAAAAGATATTATAAGAGGAAAATCTACGCCTGATGGATTGTCAGATATTCAAAAAGGAATGGCGGATATTGAACACCATATGCTTCATTTTTTAGACAATCATGATGAGCAGCGATTGGCCAGCCCTGAATTTGCAGGAAGTCCTGAACGCGGAAAACCATTAATGGTAGTTTCAACCACAATCAGCACTTCGCCTACAATGGTTTATTTTGGACAAGAAGTAGGAGAGGCCGGTAATGAAAATGCGGGTTTTGGCACACATTCCAGAACTTCTATTTTTGATTATATAGGAGTTCCAAATCATCAGAGATGGATGAACGAAGGAAAATTTGACGGTGGAAAACTTTCAGAATCAGAAAAGAATCTCCGCGATTTTCACAAAAGGTTATTGAATTTTTCAATTAAAAGTCCTGCCTTAATGGGCAGTTTTCAGGAAATTCAATCTGTAAATCGTCAAAACAATGCAGGTTATGATGAATCAATTTATTCGTATGTGCGTTGGTCGGAAAGTCAAAAGTTGCTTGTAGTAGTGAATTTTTCTTCAGATAAAACCAGCGAATTTGATTTAAAAATACCGTCAGATGTTATTTCAAAATGGAATCTAAAAGACGGAGACTACCAATTGACAGATCAATTGTATCAGAAGAATTCAGTGTCGTTAAAAGTGCAAAATGGAGAAGGAGTGTCAAAAATTAGAATTTTGCCATCAGAGTCATTTATTTACGAATTGAAATAATAAACACTAGTTTGAGCGAAGTTCAAAGCAAATCTGTCAGGTTTAACTAAACATAACATTTTGACTAGTCCTAAATAAACGATACAGATTATTAGACAAATATATTTAATTAAACACCTGTGATATTTTTATTTCAGGTGTTTTTCTTTTATAGGTTCTC
>Ga0247815_10001846_pt1 | contig 15976 bp, 22 predicted proteins | sample UWRJL194509B1_FD_181014 | JGI IMG/M metagenome (GOLD analysis project Ga0247815, IMG submission 181014) | Plant litter microbial communities from Arlington Agricultural Research Station in Wisconsin, United States - UWRJ-L194-509B-1 | ecosystem: Environmental > Terrestrial > Plant litter >...
AACTCGGAAACCAGGTTCATTACGTGCGGCTCCGAGCTTTGTGGCTAGTCATACGACAACTCGCGCGGTGACGGCGCGTCTCGTCGCACGCCAAGGTTTCAGCGCCGACATCGACTATCACTCGGTATCCGCGACATCTCTAGGGATCTATATCACCTCTGACACGATTAAATCCGTTGCAACTTGGCTCACCTATCCCACTTTTATCCATGTAGACTCCTGCGTCTGGTTGCGGGCCTCGTATCTGTGGAGCGTGACTAACGGTCACAGCGCATCCAACGCTTACGATACATCCAAACCCAGTCTAAGAGGCGGACTGCCTGACTCTGCTGCGTCGCCCCGGGAAGCACTCACGATAACGGCGATCCGCAGCCGAATGCTTCTCGTGTGACAGAGGCATGGAGCTACTCGACCGGCGAGCTCATCGTGATGCTCGACACGGAGAAGAATCTTTCGTTGGCGTACATGGTCGACCAGTTATGTAAAACTATGAAGACTATGAAATTCCATAAATATAAATATAAGATTCCTATATCCTCGCCCAAGAGTCCATAGTCAGCCCTCAGTTTACAGAGCATTTCTCTAATCAGGATGAATTCAGCCGCTAAGGCTTGTAATGCGACGTCGGACTTGAGGCGGCGGCGGGTCAAACAACGGTCCACGTGTGGTCCTTGTCCTCCTGTTTTGCACAGCACAGCCTGCACAACGCTGACAATCACTCCTGCCGTCTACGATGAGCAAGTTCTTTGATAAAGCAGCACGAAAGGTCAAAAAGAATGTTGATCGGGTCGTGGATCGGCTTCGACCCCCGTCGCAGGGGAGCAGACCCACCTCGCCAACGCCATCACAACAAAGTGTACAGCAAACCGCCTCAAATCCAGAGGGTCCACCACCATCTTCAGCTGCGCCAGTAGCCTTAGCGATGGCTCAATCGTCGACCATGTCGATATCCATTGCAATCCCGCCGTCGCAACTCTCTGAGACTGCCATAACCGATGCTGCATCACCGGCTCTCAAAAGTCCTCCACCTGCTATTCCAAACTACGCAAGCCCTCCCTCACATCCGACAATCTTGGCTACTACAGGTTCAGCCGTCAAAGGGCTTCTTGTGGCGGCGCGCGACGGCTCCGACCTCTTCCTCCCACTCAAGGCTGCACTTGTTGGGGTCGTCGCACTCTGGGATATCTTCGATGTACATTATTACATTGCAATTTTATTAGACCTCGAGCGCTTATACTGGCTACAGCGCACAGTCGAGGCCAAGGCAGAGTTTACAAAGCTCGAGAGCAAGCTCAGCGCTTTCAGTGCCATCGCCGAGGCACACCAAGCCGAGCCTCGCATGCTCGATGAGAACCTGCAGACTCGCCTCGTGTCGATCACCAAGTGTGTTTCCAGTCGCATTACGATTGTGCCGGGCTGAACTACTTTCGCAGAGCCATTCAAGGCTTGTGGGAGGCAGTTGAGCAACGACAGGCTCGCGGTGGATTTGCGCGAGTGGCGCAGTCCTCCCTTGATATTGGTGACATTAAAACGTTGGTCAATACGATCACTTCTCTGCTTGAAGTCTTTCAAGTCCGTTGTATTGTCATTTGTTGCGCTGATGTTGTCCTAACATCTTACAGTTCGAAAGTAGCATTGCCGTTGAGAAACGGTTGGGTATGCTAGCTGAGGTATGTACTTGAGGATTGAATTCCGCACAGAAGTATAAATTCAACTCGCACAGCTCTTCCAAGCCAAGGAACGAGCGGAGAAGCAGGTCCGTCTGACACATTAAACACGCATTACCTCATCAACTCACACATCAAATCTCAGGACAAAATGATAAACACGATTAAGTCAGGTCAGTGATATCTCAGCATCATGATAAATTGCTTAAGTTTGCTTAGTGCTTGGCGACAACTTTGTCTCTGAGGCTGCCGACTTTGAGCAGCCCGACTACGCCGGCTGCATGGCAGGAACCCGAGTTGGCGTGTTATCCAAGTTCGTCGCGTGGATCAAGAACGACCCTCTTTCCATCTTCTGGCTTGCCGGTATGGCAGGCACGGGCAAGACATCTATTGCAGTCTCGCTCTGCCGCATCCTGCGCAATGACCCTGCGATATTTCTCGATGGCGGCTACTTTTGCTCGCGGTCGGCCGGGTCGATCGCACGGACAGACGTGCGACGCATCTTGCCTACGCTTGCCGCAATTCTCGCAGGTCAGTCTCAGGATTTTGCAGAGGCACTTGCAGCGGAGCTCGAAAACGACCGCACTCTTGGTCATAGCCTGTCGGCGACCAGATCGGTCCCCTTCTAGGCCGGCCATTGGCCAAACTCACTTCGCCATCCCGCCCAGTCGTGCTTCTCATCGATGCCCTCGACGAGTGTAGCAATGAGCGCGAGCTAGCAGAACTCCTACGGCTTCTCGCGGACTTTGAGTGCGACGTAAAAGTCAAGTTCATCTTAACATCGCGCCCGGAGTTGCACATCCGCGGCACGCCCATCTCAAACCCGGACCATAACACCATTCTCCAACTCCACACAATTAGCACGGAGGAGGTCATGGCTGACATCCGGCTCTACGTCGGTGGTACACTCAGGAATGCCACCCTGAACGCGACCTGGTACACAGATCATGACATAGAGCTGCTCGTGACGCTCTCAGACGGGCTCTTTATCGTTGCTTCCACCGTCCTCAAGTATGTTCTCCACCGCGATCAAGACGAAGATCGTCAGGATCGGCTCCGCAAGGCAACCTCGGCCGCCATTATACATACCGCGGCGACAAGCTCCATTGACAAGATCTATGAGCTGGTACTTATGGATGCCTCACACTCCGATAATGTCGACGGAGATGAGCTGGAAAGGATGAAGCTTATCCTAGCGTGCATTCTGGCGGCGCGGATGCCGCTCTCTGTTGAAGCTCTCGCGCCACTCATCAACGTAACTCCCGGCCGACTTCGCGGCTCGCTGGAGCGACTTCATTCGCTCGTTTACCTACCGAATGACGACGGAACAGCTGGTCTGAAAACACTTCACGCCTCGTTCGGCGATTACTTGTTCGAACGTGGGCCGCAACGAATCCGCATTCCTGTCACGCTAGGTCACGATATCCTGGCGCGCGGCTGTCTTCGTAGGCTCGCACAGGACGACCTTTGCTTTAATGTCTCGCAGAGCCGGTCTTCGTTCGAGCCGAACTCCAAGACCGCGCCAGAGATTGCACTGTCACTCATGTACGCTTGCCTACACTGGGCTCACCACATTGATGCTGCCTCAAACCGCACTGCATTTGATGAAGACGTCGGACGGGCGTTCCGGTCAAAATTCCTATTCTGGCTCGAGGTTCTCAGCATCACAGGGAAGACCAGTTTGGCATCGAGCATCCTACGAATCGCGGGCTCGGCAGTGAGTAGCTCAATGAGGGCACAAGCTCACATGCTCAATGTGCACACAGGTCGCTCTTCCGACGGTTGCGCAGTTCCTCCGCGGTGCCAACGCGTTTGTAGCCTCATCGCACGTGGCAATTAGCAGGAGCGCACCGCATATCTATATCTCGGCAATCCCGTCTGCGGCGAAAGACTCGCTTGTATATCAGGAGTTTGCCTCACATTGCACTGGAATCGCCTCCGTCACAACCTTCGGGATCGACCACCGCGGTAGTAGTCTCGTTGCAACTCTTACTGGACACGATAACTGGGTCAATTCGGTGGCATACTCTTTCGATGGGCGCCTCCTTGCCTCAGGCTCGGACGACGGGACAGTGCGGATCTGGGACACCCGGACTGGTGAGGAGGCGAGACCACCACTACAGAGCAACTATGGCGCGGTATTTTCCATCGCATTTAGCCCAAATGGCCTACGTCTCGTTTCGGGTGGGGTGGACGATGTAGTGCATGTATGGAATGCCTCGACTGGCCGTGCTGTTCTGCCTCCGCTGCGGGGCCATTCCTACCGGATTATGTCAGTGGAGTATTCGCCTGATGGTCTGCTCATTGCATCGGGATCCTATGACAAGACAGTCCGTCTTTGGAATTCCGAGACAGGTGTTCAGGTCTTTACGATGACCGGTCACGCAGACGGAGTTAACGAGATCGCCTTCTCGCCCGATGGCCGACTACTCGCTTCGGCTGCTGATGACAAAACAGTCCGCCTTTGGAAATCCGATACTGGCGAAGCGGTTGGAAATCCACTTAATGACGTCGAGGATAAGTTTCACAGCCTCGCCTTCTCTCCCAATGGCAAGTGGCTGGCGGCGGGTTCCCAAGACTTGCATCAAGTCCGAATGTGGGATATGGAAACACTTCAACCAATCCCTGTAGTGATACAAGCCATTGTGACCGCAGCTTCGCTATGCTTTTCATGCGATGGATCAAGGCTCGTGACGTCTGGGTATCGCACCATTCAGTCTTGGGATCCGCAAACCGGACGCGAGCTTCCTGGCTCATCACTTGCCGGCCACTCTGATTACGTCCGCTCAGTCACTTTCTCACCGGATGGGTTATTTCTTGCTTCCGGCTCTGAGGACAACACCGTCAGGATCTGGGATGCAGCCAGTGGTGCCAAAAGGGCGGTCGAGCCACATCCGGCGCACAGCATGGGGGTGTGGTCGATTGCGGTCCATCCAACCGGCGCATGCATCGTGTCCGGATCTTTGGACTGCTCAGTGCGCATTTGGGACATCTCTACTAGTGATGCAAAGTCACAGTCGCTGCTTGGACACACTGGCTGGGTGTATGCGGTGGCAATTTCACCTGACGGCCGCTTAATTGCCTCAGCATCAGCAGACCATTCGGTCAGACTGTGGGACATGCGAACATGTGCGTCCATTGGCGAACCGCTACTTGGTCATGAAAAAGACGTCACTTCGGTTAATTTCTCTCCAGACGGTCTGTGGCTCGCCTCAGGATCGAAGGACAAGACTATGCGTGTTTGGGATGTTGCCACCAGGCAAGCTGCACCATTTGGTCCCCTCAGCTGCAATGAAGCAGTCAACTCGGTTTCATTCTCGCCAGATGGGCGGTCTCTTGCTGCTGGAGATGATGCGGGATGGGTCCATCTCTGGCGGTCGGGGACGAACGAGCAGGCGCTGGCTCCGATTCAGGCCAACTCCAGCAGCATCTGGTCCATTGCCTTCTCGCCAGACTCAAAGAAGCTCGCTTCTGGTAGTGAGGACTCCACCGTATATGTCTGGGATGTTGCGGCTGGGCATCAAATCTTTCAGCTCAATGGGCATGATCAGGCGGTTCTCACAGTCGCCTATTCTCCCGACAATTTGCATATTGTCAGTGCATCGGACAATAGCTTGCGCCTTTGGAATGCCACAGATGGTACCACTATTGCTACACTGTTCGGACATGGCAACTTAGTGACATCGGTAGCGTTCACGCCCGATGGGCGGTCTGTCATATCTGGCGGATGTGACAACACCATTCACGTCTGGGATGTGGAAGCAGCCCTCTTGATGCCACCGCAAACTGAGTATGATCCACTTGCCAGACTTGGGTCGGCTATATTGTACAGAGACGGTTGGCTTGTGGGATCATCGGGTGAGCTGCTCCTGTGGCTGCCAGCCGAGTATCACGGGTACATTGCGCTTCCGCCATGCTCGATGGTTCTCGGTTCTCATCGCGTCGTTCTTGAAGCCCAAAACGGATTACACTGGGGCGAGGAGTGGACGTCGTGCTGGCGCACCCGAGGCTGATTCGCCGCGCAAATGTACTTGTACCGTAGCTTCAGGGTAAAACCTTGCGATCCTTCTAAACTCACCTGTTCCCTTACAAATGAAAAACTACGAATAATCAATGAAACTTACAGACAAAGACGCGATCTGCAACCCAATCGCTCACAAGTTCATTGCCGCAAGTTGATATCCGCTGATCAACTTGATTGACTCCTCGGATAAAGCATTACGAAACCTGTTGGTTATAACCTTGACGACAACAAGATCAGTATATGGACCTACAGTGTCTATCTGTAGTATTCAGAGTGCATGCTACTAGTATTAGGAGAGCATGCGGGCGTGAAACATGCACTTCACTGAGCCGCCGACATTGTTGTCTCTCGAAGGAGAATAGCTTACTAGTCACGCCAGCACATAGTCAGCAAACACCCCTTCAGTTTGACAACGTGATATTTAGTATATACGGAGATGCGTCGACGAGCGTTGTCGTGAAGTAGGACGAACGAGGAACGAGGAAATCACGCTCAACAAACTGTCGCCCAACCCACTGCAAGTGATCAACAGTGGCAGGATTCGCGCAGACATGTATGACGACACACTTCGGCGCATGTCTAGCAAGAGGCGTCCGATAACGGTTTCAGGAGAGGAGATGAAATGAGGAAGAGATCCAGGGATGCATTAACAAAGGGAGGAGGGAGATCGACATACTGAGGCTGGGATGCTGGGAAGCTTATGTGGAGGATGACGACCCGCGAGATCAAGACGGAGTCTGCGTGACGGAAAGTAGAAAACGAGGATGTTACTACAGCGAGAGCAGCAAGACGGGGATACGAAGCGAAGATAATACGCTCAATAAGCTCAGCAAGAACTAGGAAAACGAGACCCTGCATCGTAGCCACCAGGACCTGATATACGACACGCCTGTTGTATGCGGCACCAGGCCCTGACGATGCAGCGCATCCGCTATACGCTTTACATACATGGACCTGGCGATGTGCGTTCAGGGCCACAGGGAAGCAGCACATCCGCCATATGTTACATGTTACACCTGGACCCGGTGAAACTGCGTGTTCACTGTACGTGGTGGCTGGGTCAGGCGATCGTCTGCCAGCCGTCATAGCTGCCGCGCCAGGTGCAGCACAGCACAGATCCCAGTTACTCTAGCCGAGGCGTCCAAGTACGGCGTGCACTCGACGCCGTGTTGGCTAGACTGGGTCTGCGGGTAGGGATTTCAAGGACAAGTCGTTGCGGGGTGGCTTAAACCGCAGACTTGCGTGCGGTGCTGAGCTTGCGTCGTCCTCGCCATCGAGACATTATGTTCAGCGAGCGCCTGTGTTGTCAAACTTGCTCAAGATCACGTTGTTCTGCTTAGTCGTTGCGCTTCGTAGAGTGGAATAAAGGCGTGAGATTCGTGGGAAGGAAGCAAGTCAACCTGTACGCGACATTAAAAGTTCGATGTGGCATCCTTTTCCTCTCGCCATGTTGCGTCTCCGCCTTGCTCATCTCGCATATCCGTTAACCCTCCTCGTTAATACTTGCGCGCCTTCCCGAAATTCATTGCCCGAACGCGCACCGAGCATAGACCCACTAGGAGCCTACGGTCGGGATCGACAACGCCCCTGGCCTTGTTCTTGATCTCTTAGAAGCCTCTTAAGCTCTTACATTCTCCTTCCCTTGCCTTTATTGGCAGCCCTCTTCGCAATGGCTTCATGATATGAGCGCAACAATGGCGTCAACAGTGGACATACTGACGAAGAGATCTACACCCGCGCCGTCGTCTTCGTCGCCGCCTCGCCGCGTGTACTTTAACGATCACGTGCAGTATGTGGACGTTTTAGAGCGACATTTGACCGCAACGTCGTCACGGTAGAACTCGCCTGCACTGGCTGTTGTTCCCAGCACCAGCGAACGAACGCCGCGTACAGCCCTGCTTCATCATCCAAGCACTTCATTGATTCAACACGGCCATCGTCGATAACGTCAACCAACCGCCGTCGCCGCCACCAGTCGCGCTCAACACCATGCTCAGACCGTCGCTGGCAACTTTGTAGCAAAGGTGGCGAGTGCGGCTGTGGTGGTGATAGCCCAGACTGCGAGTCACGAGTGCGCATTACAGTCCGCCAAGTTCGACGGATACGAGGCATCCACACGTGGACAGGGCGAATGCGACGTTGACGGTGCTGCTCAAGGCGTACCAGCGCGAACAGCATGTGACGAGCCCGCCGACTTCGGTTATGAGGGTTGTCCTTCCGTCGTCGATTGGCGTGCACCACTTTGTTGCAAAGTAGGCCATCGCCAGTCGCCATCACACTCAAACTAACTTACCAACAATCATGCGACACCGAATGGGAATGTGGGAGGCACAGGACCGATGATTGTCGTCGTCAGCGGTCGTCTCCACGGTGCCTCGCTCACCGTCGGCGAACTCTTCGACGTCCTCCGCGTAGTACTCATGACCCAAGTCACACACCTCGAATGGGACCGCTCTAGTCCCGTACGTCTGTCCTTCTCCCTCCTTCCCTCTCTTTTCCCACTGACACGACGCACAGGCCAACCAGCGCACAGCGAACGAAGCGTTTTATACACGCATCGAACAATCGCCAGATCCCGAACGCGAAAAGTCGTACGGTGTGAGGAAGCTGGACTGGTGCGAACGAGAGTAGTGGTTTGGGGGGACTCGAGTTGGTGCCGGAGGCGCAGGGAAAGGTGGAGGACCCGATGTGGAGGCTTGTTATACGTGGCAGTCCTACATACACGCTGACTGCGTGAGCGAGCGACGTCAGCGTTGATCACACCAATAGCGTCGCCTTCGCGAATGTTCGGCTGCGCAGAGCGGGTGCTTGGCCCGACCCCCACATTTGGTCTTGAACGCCCCCTGTCTGAACCCACCCACCAGCCCATTCTCACCAACATCGCTCCTCACTCCTCGGCCGAACAAAGACCCTCACCAAACTCCCGTCTTGTCGTCCTTCCACCCTGGCCGTCTCCGCTCTTCCGCATCTCCGACCCCCGTGTGTCCCCATCTCCGGTTCTCCCCTTCTCCTTCTCCTTGTCATACCCCCGCGCATTGTTGTTCCATTGGTGCTTCCGTGTAGATTCGTTGGCCCACGCCCCTGCTGCCATATCCGCAGCTCGTCTTTCCGCCCGCTCGCAACCGAGTCGCGCATTGTGTATTCTTACCTATTGTCTCGTCATCGCTCTCGTTCTCGGGCTTTTGTCCTTCACCCTTTCTACTTCTTCATCGTCAGACCGAGCATAACCCAGACCACGCTCGTACCCTCTTGTCTCCGTCTCTGTTACCCTGTTTCTGAGCCAGACTCTGAGCCTCTCCTCCTCAAGACATTGTACCCACATCAGGAAAATGACGAACTGCGTCTTGGAACTGATCACTGCCCGTAGCGTGAAAGCGGTGATACGTAGGGCAAGTCTATCCCCGTCTGCAAGCACCGCTTTGTATCCATCGGCAACCCTGAATAGACGATGATGCGGCGCATACGGTAGTGAGAAAGCGGGCCAGCAGCTATCGCGACTTCGACAAGTAGACCGGTTGTCCTGATTCATCATCATTCACAGTTGCCGTGACGGACAGCCATATGTATCCTGCTTCTGAGTCTAGAAGCATATGACCCTGAGCTCGGACGGTGTAAGTTGAGCAGGTGTACATCAAGGGAGTGATAGAAATCATAATATCACACCGTGCCGTTAGCTCCCGGTGCTCCGTTCTGCAATCTAGCTCCGGCCAGGTCACTTCTTGATGGCTGAGACTATGCCCTCGGGTCAAAACTTTCTGGAAGCGATGAAAACGATTCCGGAATTCTGCTGCCGAAAGGCATGCGATGTTTGACTGTACACACTCGAGGCGGACCAAGGCGAAACTCTCGGCGGATGCCCAACGCCAAGACATAGGTTATTTTAGTCAGACAGATCTGACCAACCACTTTCCTGTCAGCATACCCTCTGCCCCAGCACCTTTTACCGTCCTGAGTGGTAGATTGAAGGTTTACGTGAGACGGCTCCCTCAGACAGGGTTCTGGGGCTCTGAGCTGGCCAGCCATTGGTCGAGCGTGGGTCAGCTGGTGCTGCGCGGGACGAATACAGGCTGACGCGCAATGACGCTGACTACCGCTGACACAATCGCGATTGGAAATTAGATTTCCTTGCCCCATAAATAGCGGGACTGTACCTTTCTTCTCGAATTACCATCCCTTCATCTCGAAGTCCGCCAACATGTCATCGTCCTCTACTTCCGCCGACCTGCTCAACCCATACGTTGAGGCCCATGCCTCGCCGAAAGGCGCTGGTGATGCTCGCCCAACTGCGCTCAAGATCGTCGAGGATAACGGGCGGGTCGGAGCCTTCAAGGGCAAGACTGCACTCGTCACGGGCGGTACGGGCGCACTCGGTATTGAGACTATCCGTGCACTCCGGGCGACGGGTGCCCGCGTTTTCTTCACCGCGCGCAATCAAACCAAGATCGACGAAACTCTCCGTGAGCTCAGAGAAGAGGATGGCGAAGTTATTGGACTCGTCGCAGATTTTGAGAGCCTCGACACCGTACGCGCGGCGGCGAACGAGTTCCTGCGTCAAAGCGATAGCCTCAGCATCTTTGTCGCAAACGCGGGTACGTCATCCTGATATTTACTCCCTACTCGCTACTCAAAGCGCTATCGTTACGGCTCAGGGTTCATGGCATGTCCTGAAGGTCGTACTAAGGATGGATTTGAGCGACAATACTCGATCAACTTCCTCTCGCACTTCCTCCTCTTCAAGCTGCTCGAACCTGCTATCCTCAAGGGTAGTACCCCCACATTCAACTCACGTGTTGTGATGGTCGCCTCTGCTGGTCACACAGTGTCGCAAGTCGAGTTCGACAATACCCTTCTCGAAGGGATCTACGAACCTTGGAAGGCATACGGCCAAGCAAAAACCGCTGAGATATGGATGGCAAACTACATCGATCGAGTTTACGGCCCGCGCGGGGTCCATGCAGCTTCACTTCATCCGGGTGGCATCTGGTCGAACCTGCAGCAACACATCGATCCTGCACAAATGGAGAAATGGAAGTCGAACCCCGATACAGACAAAATGATGAAAAGCCCCGCACAGGGAGCAGCAACAACCCTCTGGGCTGCGGTCGGTACAGTCTGGGAGGGCAAGGGTGGCAAGTACTTACAGAACTGCTCCGTGGCGGAGCCAGTGGATGGAGTGGACCTCGTATCTGGTCGGCATGCGAAGTGGGTTTATGCTCCAGAGAGCGAAGACAAGTTGTGGCAATTGGCTACTGGTCAGGTCCAGAAGTGGCTCGCATGATATTTCCGACCTCGTGTTCCATTGTAGCTACAATTCTATTGGTAGAACGAATACTACAATCAAAGTTCTCAATGGCTCACGTAACAGGCTTTACAGGTTATGTTGTCATGCGCAAGGTCCAAGTCCGGAAGCGACCCGGAGATCTGCACGTAGACAACCGCTTGCATCGCCACCATGTCTCGTTTGTGCGTCACGATCTCTGTGTCATACTGCAGTCCTTGAACGAGATCTGCTGAGGTCCCGTGAGGACAAGTCCAGACGGATCAACTCGTTCTGGACCCACATTGCGAGCGAGAAAGTTATGAAAAGTCCGCTGGCAGCTCCTTATAACTGTGAAGGTACACAGAGATGAAGATGACCGGAGTTGAGTGCGCATCCGGGCCGCTTTACGGGTCCGTTATCTCACAGGTGTGCACGTAACTATGATGTTCCGGAAGATTCAAACGGAGATTTTCACCAATCGGAAGCGATACCAAAGATAGAATCTCAGCCATGTACCACAATTGAGCCACGGAGCGAGGATATATGTCCCGTACGATGTGATAGGAGCTAGCTGTCGAGTAAGATGATGCCACTGTAGAATCCGTCGTACATGTTGCGTTAAACATCGATCTTTTGAATGCCGTCATGCTGAATTATCTGATTTCAGCGTGAGTGGCTACTATGTGAGCTGTTTGGCTTGCTCGAGCAGAGCGCATGTCGCCAAGACCTAACCTTACCAGTCGTGACCTCGCTCTCTGAGAGAAGGCTACGTTTCTCAGACCGCATTATCTCTATCGCAGCCGATGGCCGACAGAGAGCTCACTTATTGTCTGAACTCAATGACCGGTCTCTTTCTCCGCAAAATGTTCGCGCTATGACAGCTGGTCGTCCAACAGCGCGGCCCGGCCAGCTCCACCAGCTGTCCTGCTCTTACCACCCCCGTGCACTCCGATCACGCCACGTAGTCAAGTTCAAAATGAGGCTGAGCTGTCTGGGGTAATTTCGTTGTTGCGGAGAAATCACTCAAGGGCTTCGCCGGCTCCAATGAACGATGCGCTGGCACTTGAGGATCGACAACGGTGTCCGGTCTCAAGACTATACGCACTCAGAACCACCGGGCCGTTTCAGATGTGTGCTGAACATCGATCATCGCGTGACGAGGTCCGCGCGTCAGCCCATGGATAGCTGAGATGCCGAATTAGCTGTAGAACGGCAGGTGGGAACTGGGGACCGCAGCGGGCAGCGGCGAGAGTATAAAACTGTTTCGTGGTAGATGGTGCCAGACGTCTGCGTTCAGAGTCACACATCCTCACTCGGTCCGGACATCAACGAGACATGCTGGGTCCCGCTACTCTCTCTGTACTCGCGCTCGCCGCTTCCTCGCTGGCAATGCCCGTCGAGTCGACACTTGTCGGTTTCGCTCGTGGCCTCCAAAAGCGTTGTAACGCGTACAACAAGGGTCTCCCGACGGCCACTGGTACCTCGACGAGTTCAAGTGTGATCACGATCAAGGCCGGTGTGACGTTCGACGGTAAGCTTTCGCGTTTATCGGAGTCACTCAGCGCTGACGGGATATCCACCCTTCACTATCGCTTGCACTCTCAATCTTGGAATAACTAGGTGGCTGGAAGAAGTATGACCGCGGCTCCGGTGCATGTAACGACCAGGCTGAAGGTGGCGACGCCGACGCTGTCTTCCTCCTTGAAGCTGGCGCGACCCTCCAGAACGTCATCATTGGCGCGAACCAAGCTGAGGGTGTCCACTGCAAGGGCCGTAAGTCACTGTTCAAGTTCCTCACTCTGACAGTCTCATTGACACTTCGACAGCTTGCACGCTGAACTTTGTGTGGTTCGAGGATGTTTGCGAGGACGCGATCACCGTCAAGGGCGACAAGGCCGGCGAGCACTCTTGGATCATTGGTGGTGGCGCCTACAAGGCAGCCGACAAGATCGTCCAGCACAACGGCTGCGGCACGGTCAACATCATCAACTTCTACGCGAACGACTACGGCAAGCTGTACCGCTCTTGCGGCAACGTGCGTATCTTTCTCTCATAGTTCTTCCGATGCTGGTGCTGACTGTAACTATAGTGCTCGAGCCAATGCAAGCGCAACGTCTACATTGAGGGCGTCGAGGCGCGCAACGGTGGTCCTCTCGCAGGCATCAACTCGAACTACGGCGACACCGCGACGATCAAGGACGCATGCTACGACACCAGCACACCCTGCCAGATGTACATCGGCAACAACAGCGGCGACGAGCCGACCAAGTCTGGTCTCTGCTCTGGCTGAAAAGCCCGCACCTCGAGTTTCGTCGTCATGTCATGCTATATCCGTCTCCCGTCTGTATTCTTTCTCGGGACAGCGCCTGCGCTGTCAACGCTCTGGTCAGCACCCAATACAAAGTGCTTTTCTGTGCCTTCAAGTAGGTCCGACGAAGCAGAGACTCTACACGAGCAGGCAAATTCTTGCGAACCGCGATTGCGGGGTACGGCGGAAGACGACGGCACGTGAGGCGGACGGCCGTGGGCCACGGCAAGTCGGCTGCCAAGCCGCCAACATGGACCAGCGGGGGAGCGCAGTGCTATTTTGAGAACCGGAGCAGCTGTCAGACGCGTTCCCGCGGAAGGAGGCTTCCGTCATTGACGGGCTCCAAGCGAATAGCTGAGCGAGCGGCGCCACGAAGCACGAATGAACGGAAAGCAGCACGTCCCAGAACAACACTTCGAACCAACGGAAACCAGTGCCATTAGAAAGAGCGCGAGGTGTGCCAGACTATAACATGAGAGCAAACAAAAAGAGCGACTACGGGATGGTTCGGGAAATCGTCCGCTGCGGGTTCACCTGCGGCTCTGAGGCAAGCACAAGGGGGCTACAGCAGCGGCGGCAAGAGGGAGGGGGAGAGGAGAGAGGAGAACATGCAAATGAGACAGCCTCGAGAGGTCCATGATGGCCTTTGAGCGCGAAGCAGAGCAGTGTGCGTTTGAGGAGGGAGGGAAGAAATGCAAGGTGAGAGCGACTATTGGCGACATGCGAAGGAGGATGGTGTCCATAAAGAGTTTTCGTGACGAACAGGGTTGAGCATTTTTACAACGCCACGACCCACCCCAGCGCCGCCACCACCACCGCACCCAACGCCACACCCATCCCCATCGCGCCGTCCTCTCCAAACGGCTTATACGGATCCTCAGGCTTATCATCCGTCGAATTCGCCGCTCCCGTCCCTCCACTCGTCAGATTGCTCCCATTCGGTCCAATCGGCTTGGTCACGTCCGTAAACTTGCACTTGTCGTCATTGCACAGACACTTCCCACCGATCGGATCCCAAAACGCCGTGCTACAGTTCGCAGGGAGCCTGAAACGGGCTTGTTGGCCGTTCGAAGTGTCCTGCGGTGGGACGGCTTGGTTGACGGTGGGTTGGGTGACGGGGCATCCGTAGCATGTGTGCCACGGGAAGTCTTCGAAGGTGCAGTGCGAAAGGAGACCAGCTTCGTTCGCTGGGATACCGTTGCAGATCGCGCTGTCGACTTGAGGAGTCTGGCATTGGAATTCAGGGAGAGTGTTGAGTTGGGCCGCGGGGACTGGGTTGCGCATCCACGCGACGAGCTGCGCGGTGGTCACAACCCACACATCGTCCTGCTGTTGCGCATAATCCAGGAACCGGTTGATCACGCGTGGGATGTCGGGTTTCGTCGGTTGGCCTGGGATCCCTGTCGCGAAATGCGTCGGGTGGGTGTAGATTCCGAAAGGCTGGCGGGTTCCGCGCTGGTAATGGTCATCAAACGCGTTCGTCATCCACGTCAAAGACGCAGTCGTGTTGCCTCCGACCTCCGCATCGAGCCATGGGTCCATCATATGTGCACCCGCGGCCCCACGCTCGTCGTAGATCGCGTACATCGGGACTTCCCAAAGTCCAGCGATCTTCGGACCGCTGTCGCCGCATTTATGTGACAGACAGTCGTTAGCGAGACCATAGTCGAGCGTATACGGCCACCACGCGTCGTTGTTGGGGTCTGTAACGGGGATCGTCGACGTCGCGGACGAGTCGTACAAGAACTGAGCGGCACTGAGACGTTGAAGCATCTCGTTCGAATAGTTGAGGAACGGCGCGCGGAATCCTTGGAGCGAGGATTGAGGGATACCGGCAAAGGCGTTGAGCGCGGCGGCGTTGCCGATGATCTCGTCGGAGGGAGCGTCGCCGACATGGGTCATGGTGTGGTCGGCGATCTCGTTGCCGGCGACGTACCACTCGGTGACCATGGAGAAGTTGGTGTACTGGATGCTGTTGTAGTAGGTCATGGTGACGGGGCAGCCGTTCGGGTTGTGACGGCCTGCGAGCACGCTGTTGACCGCGTCGAGCGTGTAGCGCTAGAGGGAGAAGGGTACATGTCAGCGTCGAGAAGAGCGTGTGCTTAGAATAGCAGGCAGGATTTGGGGTACTAAGCGATGACACAGGTCCAGATTGAGACTTGGTTGTCACAGGTTTATGAGATGCTGTAGAGGCGCGGCACCGAGAGTGGGCCATGTGCTGCATACTAAGCAGGCGCCTTGTGTGTGCCGTTATGCGAGGCAACCTGTGCGTATAGCACGAAGCTGGCCGACAGGACACGGCGTGCAGTCTTGGCAAACCAGGGTGAGGGAGCAGGGGGTTCACGAGGTGGGGCTAGGGTAGGGTCACGTGCGCCAAGAGGCGTTCGTAGAGGAAGCGAGGCTCACAGCGGAACATAACGGGTCACAAGCGATGAGAAGGATGAAGTCGAGTAACGGGACGACGACGAGCACAAAGCACGGCAATTCGAGGACACTCCACGGGCCACCCGACTCGAGCGTGGGCAAATGTGAGGTCACTGCCGACTCCAACACCGACGCTCAACTACTGGGTGGATATACGACGGAAGGCATAGACAGCGGGGTAAGATTACGATTCGAAGGCTGGCAGTGCGGCCGATGTCGTGTGTCGCGGCGCTCGGCTATCCGGCCGTCGCATCACAACCGGTGCCCGACGAATCAACGACTCGCCCACTGCA